>Ga0315543_1001669_pt1 | contig 23300 bp, 20 predicted proteins | sample SalMarSW160210MG_2_FD_203098 | JGI IMG/M metagenome (GOLD analysis project Ga0315543, IMG submission 203098) | Salt marsh sediment microbial communities from the Plum Island Ecosystem LTER, Massachusetts, United States - Salt Marsh Sediment SW1601-210 ... | reverse complement strand
CCAGCGCCTCTCTTTACCTTACCCCCAGGGTGGCCGATTTCGTCTGGAATGGTGGCCGGTTTGCTCCGGAACGCCGGCCGATTTGCTCTGGAATACGCACCAGTAGAAGTACAAAGTAGGCTCCAGTTCGGTATGGCAATGAATCCCAGCGTAAATTGAGGATAAAGGTAATGTTGAATAGGATTATCCTGCTATCCGGCCCGGTTTCTTCTGGGAAATCAACTTTAGCTAAGGGGTTAGCCGAGCATTTAAACATGCATGTTTTTAAGACTAGCGAATTATTGCAGGAGAAAGTCCGGAGTGATCTGAGAACGGATAGGAAAGTCTTACAAGTGCAAGGTGAACGACTAGACAGAAGAACTCGTGGAAGATGGGTGATAGAGGAGTTAGAAGAGATATCACGGCGGAATAACGGAGTCGATGAAGTAATTATCGACTCTGTTAGAATCAATGAACAAATTGACGCTATTCGTGAGGCTTATGGGCCGAAGGTTATTCATGTTCACCTCACTGCACCTTTTGAAGAACTCGAACACAGATATAACCAACGCAAGAAGCTTGGGAAAGAGAGAAATTTCCTATATTCCGAAATTAGAGAGAATCCCACCGAGAAACAAGTTGAGACTCTTGCAAATACCGCTGATATAGTCATCGACACAAATAGATGCACTGAATACGACGTACTAATAAGAACCATGAGTCACCTAAATATTCGTAGTGGAAAGGGCACGGGATTTGTCGACATCGTTATCGGTGGGCAATATGGTAGCGAAGGCAAAGGTCAAATAGCCGCATACTTATCTAGAGAATATGACCTTCTTGTAAGAGTCGGGGGCCCTAATGCCGGTCATAAAGTCTTCGAGTTACCAGAACCATACGCTCATCATCAACTACCGTCTGGAAGCAGAAAAAGTGAGGCAAAATTATTAATAGGACCTGGAGCCGTTATCCGTGTAGATAAATTATTAAAAGAGATAGCTGAATGCGAAGTTGATGTGGAAAGGTTAAGTATTGACAGAAATGTAATGGTAATATCCGACGAAGACATTGCGGCAGAATCTGAATTGGTAAAAAATATTGGGTCTACTGGACAAGGAGTTGGTGCGGCGACAGCGAGGCGAATTTTAAAAAGAAATAAAGACACGCTACTTGCCCGGCATATACCTGAACTCAAACCTTATATGGGGAACGCATTTGAATTAATTGAAGATACGATTTCTAAAAGTAAAAAAATCCTCCTTGAAGGCACTCAAGGCACTGGACTAAGTCTCTTTCACGGTGATTATCCCTATGTAACTTCAAGAGATACTACTGTGTCGGGTTGCCTGGCAGAGTCCGGTATTCCCTTTAATAGGGTGCGAAAAGTAGTCATGGTATGCCGCACTTATCCAATTAGGGTGGGGAACCCTGAAAGAGAGACATCAGGGCCTCTTCGTGAAATCAGTTGGGAAGAGATTGCTCGAAGGTCCGGATACAATGCAAATACACTTCGAAAGGCCGAGAGGACCACAACTACAAATAGGCCTAGGCGTATTGGGGAATTTGAGTGGGGACTTCTTCATCGAGCTGCAATTCTTAATGGTGCTACCGATATTGCATTGACTTTTACAGATTACATTTCGAAAGAGAATGTTAATGCTAAGCGATTTGAACGCTTAACTCAAGAAACGATTAACTTCATCCAGGAAGTGGAGCGAGTCTCGGGATCTCCGGTTTCCTTAATTTCTACAGGTTTTAATAGTCGGAGTATTATCGATAGACGTTCTTGGTAGTAGGACTTTATGAAAATCGAAGAACTGCTCGACAGTTGCCAATACTTGTATCATATGGCGGAAGACGGAAGCTGGCCCAATATTGAAAAGTATGGATTGCTTAGCACGTCCGCCCTTCTGACTTTATATAAAAAGACTGGCAGTGAGCGGGAGCAATATGAATCTGAATGTAGACATCAAAGGATGCCAATATCATGCGAAGGCATGGAAGATGCATGTCTTAGGGACCAAATCCCCATGCCACCGGAGGAATTAACAAAGTGCCTTCAAGGTGGGATAGAACCTAGAGAATGGTACGAATTCATCAACAAAAGAATTTTCTTTTGGACGACGTGGAAAAGCCTTGAAATATTTCTTGCAGCAAAAGAGTATAAGAATAAGCCACAAACGGTTATAAAAGTAAATACCGAACTACTCCTAGATAAGTATAGTGATCTTATAACCCTGTCGAGCATCAATTCTGGAAGTACCTATTATGATCCAGAAAAATATTCTAGACCGCAGAGTCGAAGCTTTGAGACCTTCCAAAAAATCGAGAATTATCATGCCCCTTGGATTAGAGAATTAGTTGTCGAAAATGGAGTCCCAGACATAGCGGACCTGACGGTTTCTGTAGATAGATGGATTGCCCATCGGATCAACTACGAAAAGCCGAACTTTGAGAAATTAGAGCATATCTGGCCATAACGGCATACGAATAATCTTGTTAACAAAGGAATCATATGAAAAACCAGTACTTTGGTGATATCAATGACTATAAGAAATACAGCTTGTTAAGACTACTTGGTGGGCTTGGACAGATTAAAACTACGGTTTGCTGGGTATTGACTGAAGATGATAATAGAAGTGATGGCAGTCGCATTAAATACCTAGAAAAGCCAGAACAGTGGCGAGACTATGACCAGGTTGTTTTTGAGCATCTCCGAGAAAATGTCCTTAATAAAGGTATGAGAGATGTTAGCGTTATCGAACGGGGCGATATCCTCCCTAATTGTACCTTCTACAGAGAGTTCGTTCATGATGATAATGAATCAAGGGATGAGTATTTTAGAGGGTTCTGGGATTTCTCGAAAGGAACGGATTTAATCTTTTTCGATCCGGATAACGGCCTTGAGGTGAAATCGATTCCACGGGGAAAAAGAAATTCTTCAAAATATGTATACTGGGATGAGATAGAGTTATCGTACAGATCAGGGCACTCGCTTCTGATTTATCAACATTTTCCGCGTAAGCCGCGTGAGCAATTCATCCGTAGCCTAATTCGCAGATTCAAGACTCTGGATGATATCCGTTGTGTCTTTTCCTATTGTACCTTTCATGTTGCTTTTTTGCTCATTCCCCAGCATGATCACGAGGAAATGTTCGCTGAGAATAGTCGCAGAATTAAGGATAATTGGGGCAACCTCATAATGGTAAGGACACATACCGGTTAAAACATAAAGCTTAGAGTAGGGCATCCATGTCCCAAATGCGTAAAATATCGCACCAGCCTAGGCAACTTATCAGCGTTCGGCGAATGGCAAATTCTTCTTGATAGTAACTAGGAGGAGAAAAAACATGAAAGTAAAATTGGAGCGGGAGCAACTAGCTCAGTACTCTTGTCCCGAACAGGATGATCTGCCTGCGTCTGGAGTAATGCTAAGTGACCAAATTGAACATTTTGCGATACGCCACAAAATGATCCATCCGTTTGATCAAGACAACCTGAAACCAGCCGCTTATGAGCTTACAGTAGGTGAAGAATACAGTTTGAGTGGTAAGAGGGGCACACTGTCAGATGAACCTGGCAAGAATGGTGTAGATATTCCTCCATATGAAGTTATTATTATCAGAACCAGGGAACTCGTCAATCTTCCCCGCTTTATCATTGCCCGCTGGAATATACGTGTTAAATGGGCTTATGAAGGGCTACTCTGGGTTGGAGGTGCTCAAGTCGACCCCGGTTGGGTTGGGTATCTGTCTTGCCCAATTTATAACTTGTCGAATAAGTCTGTCCGGATAAGACTGGGGGAGCCGATAGCCGTGATAGATTTTGTTAAGACGACGCCTTTCATTCCGGGTAAGAGCATACCTTATGGCCGACCACCAAAGAGGGTCACCTTTGATGCCTACGATCCAGAAAGATTAAAAAGTGCCCTATATACGGAGGCACGAGAGCGGATAGACCTAGTTGATAGGCGTGTGAAGGATACCGAAAATAAGATGGAAAGATTTGGTAACAAGCTGGATACATCTCTGGGGATTATCTTCGCTGCAGTAGCCGTTTTGATAGCAGTCATTTCAATTTTCGTCACATCAAGTCAACCTCTTGAGGTTTCGTTACCTGTCTGGTTCTACCTCAGTTTGGTCCTCTCCATAGTAGCACTAATCATGTCCATCTTTTCACTAGCAAGAACCAGACGCAGCGGTAGGAGCGAAAAATCAAGTTAATAAGATTGAACATTCTGACGAATTGAGACTGCCGAAAAAGTCCCGTCTCTCTTTGAAAAAGGGAGATTCAGGGGGATTATTGAGCTTGAATCCCTCTTAATTTTCCTTAAAAAAGGAGGAAATTGGGTAAGGAAAACACTTTTTCGGCACTCTCAAATTGTTACCTTGATACACTTCTCGCACAAACATGATTGTCCACTACTCCCCAAAGAGTGTATAATTCCTCGTAATTGGGATATATGAACATTTACGGTATGGCTAAGATTCCAGATAAATTTCAGAAAGCACTCAACGATTTTGCAGTCGTAGTCTCTGCAAAGTTCAAAGCTCTCGAATTAGTCGAAGGCCAGAAGGAAGCACAATTGGTAGCCCCTGTCGAGAGCTTGCTTAAAGCAGTTGAGCTCGTCATCAATAAACCTGTCGGAATAACTAATGAGTCTGCTGTAGCGGAACAAAAGAGCCGGCCGGATTTCGCGATATCATCAGGCGGGTTGCTCAGAGGACACGTAGAATTGAAAGCTCCAGGAAAGGGAGCTTCACCGAATAAATTCATTGACGCTCACGACCGGACGCAATGGAAGAAATTTAAGAACCTACCAAATATCCTTTATACGGACGGTACCGCATGGGCATTGTATCAGGACGGCAAGGACGTACCGGTTGCTTCCGCCGTACTTGGTGAAGATATCACTACCGAAGGTCATAAAGCAATTACAGCGGAGAACACGACCGCCTTGGCGGTGCTCTTCGACCGATTTTTCAGTTGGGATCCAATTACACCCAATAGCCCGAAAGACCTCGCCGTAGGTTTGGCTAAACTGTGTCATTATCTTAGGGACGATGTAGAACTTGCAGTAGCCGACCTAAACTCGAACCTTAGCGAGGTCATGCGTGAATGGCAAGCACGCCTTTTCCCTGATGCGGATGAGAAACGCTTTGCGGATGCTTATGCCCAAACCGTTACTTACGCATTATTGCTGTCCCGTTCGCGTGGCCTTGATGCCAAAGACATCGGTAAAGCCGTTGAAGTACTCGAACCGGCCCATGGCTTGCTGGGTCAGGCACTTAATGTGCTGACTCAGCAAGACGCTGTCTCCGAGGTTAAGCCCGCCGTAGATATCCTGTTCAGATATATCTTGGCAGTGGATTTGAGCGTGCTCGAAAAAATGCACGGTGAGCCATGGTTATACTTTTACGAAGACTTCTTGGCTGAATATGACTCCGCTTTGCGGAAAGACTTCGGAGTTTACTACACTCCGGCGGAGGTAGTGAAAGCCCAGACAGCATTGGTTTCAATGCTGTTGCGGGACAAATATGGCCGCAAGCTGGGCTTTGCTGATGACAACGTGTCCGTTCTCGACCCCGGGGTCGGGACCGCCACGTATCTTCTGGGAGTCATAGAACGCGGTGTTCAATCCGCCCTTGTCTTTGGAGGTAAAGGGTACGTTTCGGAACGCGCCTCCGTGATGGCCAATAATATCTATGGCTTCGAATGGTTGGTCGGCCCTTACGCAGTTTCCCACCTCCGCCTTTCGGAAGAACTGAAATTACACGGAGCGAAACTGCCGGACGACGGAGCACATGTATATCTGACCGATACGCTGGAATCACCCGATGCTGCGCCTCCGTTCGTGGCAGGGCTTTTCGGGAAGAAACTATCAGACGAACACAAAAAGGCTCTCGCGGTAAAGTCTCCGAACATTCCAATACTGGTTTGTATCGGCAATCCGCCTTACGACCGGCACTCGGCGGCCGTCGCTGCCGAGCGTGGAGGCTGGATACGTTTCGGCGATGGACAGAAGGGTGAAGAAGTACCATTGAATGCGTTCATTGAGCCAGTTGTGCAAGCAGGGCGCGGCGGCGACCTCAAAAACCTGTATAACAGCTATGTCTATTTCTGGCGCTGGGCTTTATGGAAGGTTTTCGAGCAGGGGAATTCACCCGGTATTGTCTCATTTATTACCGCATCGTCATACCTGCGTGGTCCGGCCTTCCTGGGCATGAGAGAACATATGCGTCGTACCTTCGATGAGCTTTGGATCATAGACCTGGGCGGAGACAATCTTGGACCGCGGAAGACGCCTAATGTCTTCGCTATTCAGACACCGGTGGCTATTGCCATCGGCGCACGATACGGCAAACCGGAACCGGAAACTCCGGCAATTGTTCACTACACCTCACTGGTGGAGGGAACACGGGAAGAAAAACTGGCCCGGCTGGCGGATACAAATGATTTCACAGGCCTGCCCTGGAAACCGGCGATGACGGGCTGGCATGAGCCTCTTCTGCCGCAGGGGAGCGGGGATTACTGGTCATGGCCGTTGCTTATCGACCTCTTCCCCTGGCAGCATTCGGGCGTGCAAATGAAACGGACCTGGGTCATTGCTCCCGACATAGATTCGCTTTCACGAAGATGGGGAAAGCTGATTTCAGCAGATAAGGATAAAAAGAGGCAGTATTTTGTGGAGACCGACTACCGTGGCGTTTCCAGTTCAGTACGGGATTTGGCCGGGAAATCTCTTATCGAAATTGAAAAATTAACTGCTGGAGAAGCTTGTCCTGAACCGGCCAGATATTTATTCCGCTCACTGGACCGGCAATGGATCTTGGCTGATAACAGGATGGGAGACCGTTTACGCCCGGCCCTTTGGCATGTCGATGGGCCCAAACAGGTCTACCTGACAAGTCTTCTCAGTACAGTCCTGGGAACCGGACCGGCAGCGATGGTCAGTGCTCTGGTGCCTGATTTGCATCATTTCCGCGGGTCATTTGGGGGGAAAGATGTCATCCCGCTGTGGCGGGACGCCTCCGCCACCTGCCCCAACATAACAGAAGGCCTTCTGGAAACACTCGGGAAAGCTCTTGAAACCAAAGTTACCGCCGAAGATTTCTTTGCCTATTGTTACACTGTTCTCAGTAGTCCCGATTACGCTGACAGGTACAGCGAGGATCTTTCGGTGCCAGGGCCTAGGATTCCCATCACCAGAGACGCCGGACTATTCACCAAGGCCGTTAAGACAGGGCAGCGACTGATAGCTCTGCACACATACGGAGAAAGGTTCGTCCACTCTGAAATACCTCAAGGCAAAGCCCGTATCGAAAAGGCCATTAACCCGGCCTTTATGCCGGAAAAGTACGATTATGATGAAGCCGAGGCCACGATTTATATCGGTGGTGGAGAAATCAGACCTATATCGAAGGCGGTATGGGAATTCAACGTCTCAGGTTACATAATTCTCCAGCGTTGGCTCGATTTCCGAATGGCAAAAGGTGCGGGAAAACAATCATCCGAACTGGATAAGACCCGGCCCGAAACATGGCCTCCGGAATGGACTACTGAACTCCTGGAACTTATCTGGGTCCTAGAGGCGACGGTCGAGTTATTACCTGAAGTCGGCAAACTGTTCCAAGAGATTATCGCCGGGTCGTGCTTCGACGCGGAGGAACTCCCCGTGCCCTCCGATGAAGAAAAGAAGCCTCCCAAAATCCCTACTGCAGCGGCGGAACAGGGTACACTTTTCGGAGATTGATGTGAATGCCGAGTTCGAAGAAAAAGAATATGAGATAGCCCTCTACCTACAATTGGCTGACGGGTCGCCATACATTTGGTCTCCCGGGCAGGTTTTGGAAAAACAGCTAGGCTTGGATGGCGCTCAATTCACCAGTAATGCTACTCTATGGAAAATACTCGGCCAAAATCCACTTCCAGGAATTAATTTAAACTCTCCGAGGATACGCAGAAACATAAGGAGACGACTTCCCTCGTTTAGATGCAACCTCCTATTACAGGTAAAGCGGCCTGTTTATCTAGTCAGACATGTCAGAGGTTACTCCGGAACTGTACCGTACTATCGCTTTGAAATAAATCAAGACCAACAAAGCACTCTCCAGACCCTTGCAAACAAAGTTGGGAAACACGCGTATATCGGATATGCGTGCCCGGCATTTTCAACGACTGCGGAGCTTTACCGAGCAACCGTAAGTTCGTCGATTGTCTCAAGTTCCAATTTTATCAAGGTAAACCGTCTTTCCGGCCATCGATTCTGGGCATATGTCAGAAGTGGAACATTAGGGTATGCACTGTCTGACCCGGAATATATTCAGGAAACGCCCTTTTTAGAATCACTAGGGAGTATGACCTTACCCCCGAAAACAGTAACACCCTGAATTAGAGTCCTCCGCTATAATAAAATAACAAGGAGGGCTCATCATGGTACGCAAGAAGTACACCGAGGAACAGATCATCGCCGTGCTCAGGGAAGGGGAGGCCGGCGCCAAGGTCGCCGATCTCTGCCGCAAATACGGGATGAGCGACGCCACCTACTACAACTGGAAGGCGAAATACGCCGGACTCACTGTCAGTGAACTGAAAAGGTTGAAAGCCCTGGAAGAGGAAAACCGGCGTCTAAAACAGATCGTGGGGGAGCAGGCCCTCGATATCCGGGCGCTCAAGGAATTACTCACAAAAAACTATTAAAGCCCAAGGCCAAGCGTTTAGCGGTGTCTCATGCCAGGGAGAGTCTTGGGCTGAGCGAGCGGAAAGCCTGCCTGCTGGTCAATATTTCGGCTTCAGTCTATCTTTATCGACCGAAGGTGGGTAATGATGTTGCCCTGCGTCAACGCCTGCGGGAGCTGGCAGGGGAGAGGAAACGATTCGGAAGTCCCCGGCTGCATATTTTGCTGAAAAGGGAGGGTTTGGTGATTAACCACAAGCGGACGGAGAGGATTTATCGTGAAGAAGGATTGGCGCTCAGGAGAAAGCGGCGGAGGAAAGGTGCCGCCGGGGCGAGGGTCGTGATGCCGTCACCGCAACGGACAAACGAGCGCTGGTCCATGGACTTCGTCACTGATAGCATCGTAACGGGGCGGCGATTCCGTGCCCTGGCTATTGTCGATGACTATTCGCGAGAGTGCCCGGCTATAGAGGTGGATACTTCCCTGGGAGGACGCAGGGTAGTCGGCGTGCTGGAGAGGCTAGCTGATATCAGGGGACTGCCTGAGGTAATCACCATGGATAACGGCCCGGAATTCGCGGGTCGTGCCATGGATGAATGGGCATACCGCAAAGGCGTGAAGCTGAATTTCATCCGACCGGGAAAGCCGATAGAAAACGCCCTTGCCGAGAGTTTTATCGGCAGGCTCAGGGACGAGTGCTTGAATACGAACTGGTTTATGAATCTGAAGCATGCCCGGGATATTATTGAAGACTGGCGCATGGACTACAATGAGGTCAGGCCACACAGCTCGTTGAAAGGAAGTACCCCGAAGGAGTATGCTGAAACAGCGATCGGACTCTAGTCGGTGGTGCTACTAATTACGGGGTAAGGTCAAGTATGGCACAGATCGATGTTGAATATAAACAACAATCTAGATTTGACTTCCTCGAACAAAGGGAGAACGAATTGCATCGGTTTGCTATGCTTATCGAGGATACCTGTGAAGAACGGAGTTCCAAAGACGACTATGCAAGCTGGGCATTAGAAAGGATTCGTGAATTAGAATCGGCGATTAGTGTTGATTTTAATGATTCAGATTATTTTGTGCATCAAGCAGTACGTGACTATACGTCAGTACAAATCTTTTGCAATGCTTTCAACACGATGTGGTTTACAATCGGATAGACTTCGAGCTCACGCTATTATTCAGGTTATGTCTGCGAAGACCTAGCTCTTGCCTATCCGGAACATCTTGGTGCCGCATACCGGGCAAGTTCCCTGGGTCGCCGGTTTGCCGTTCTTCATAGTGATGCTCTTGGGGTCCTTCATTTCCCTTTTAGTCCGGCACTTAACGCAATATCCTTGCATATTCATTCCTCCTCTCTTGCTGTTTTGCTTGAGCGTAAACCATATTGCTTCCGCAAGTCAAGCGAATAAGCCCTCCCGGGCAAAATAAAAGGGCAAAAGGCTTAGACCTTCTACCCTTTCATCAGTGCTATTTTCTTGAAACCAGGTAGGGTGGAGTTTCACGTAGTCCCGCCCTGACCAGGCACAGGTCAACGGTTCTTCTGCCCCTACCCATTGCATTGGCTATTTTGCTCACGGATAGACCCTGATTGTGGAGTTGCTTTATTCGCCTTGTCTCCCAGTCCGATAGCTGGTCACCCCGCTTTCGACAGCCGAGCTTCCTCTTTTGCCTCATCCAGTACCACTCGTCAGCGGTATTGAGTTCTTCCCCATTCAGCCTTTTGTAGCCTATCTCCACCAGTCTCTTGGGCAGAGTTGACAGCATGGCTATGGCATCAAGGCGGGCGTCATGGTTACCGGAGACGGAGTTCCAGCTATCCCTTACCATGTTTTTGCCGTCATCATAAAGGCGACGAGACCTCTCACGTTGCCTGTACCATCTACGCCAGTAACGATTTACCACGCACCTGGCACAAAACCTCAATAATCGGGTACTGGCATCGCCGTTACGCCTTTGGGAAACCTTGATTAAGGCGATGACTATCTCCTGCTCTATATCATCCCTATCCTCGGGCTTAACGTGGAAACGGAAGGGATAAGCTATCTCCACAAAGGGTCTCAGTCCGTCCATCTGGTCTCTACGTTTATAGAGCCATGACATGACTATCCCCTTTCCCACGTAAAAGAAAAGGGGACTTCACTCCCCACGCACAGGGAGCGAAATCCCCTAAATAGACAAAAAGACAGGTGTTACCCCGTCTTTCTGTCGTGGCTGTTTAGTGTGTTCAAGCGTTCTAGGCTACGGCTACTTTTTCCCTCTTTCGGCTACGCTTCGGCTTCTCGGCTTTGACTACCGCTTCCGCTTCGGCTACAGCTTCGGCTTTCTCAGTTGTCTCGGCTTCTGGCTCTTTTTCCGCCTCGGCTGCTGGTTCGGCTTGTGGCTCTGGCTCGGTTGTCTCGGTTTCCTCTGGCTTGTCTTCGGCTTCCGCCTTGTCCCCCGCCTTCGCTTCGGCTGTCAGCATGGGCATGACCACAAGCTGGTAACCATCCACAGTAAAGAGGACTGGCGACTTGCCATCGGTTACCTTGAAGTCCGCCATACCGCCACAGGCTTTCAATGCCTCACTCAGGTATGAGCCATCAATCCTTACCCTGACTTCTCCACCCTCTATATCGGCTTGCATGGTGACTTCCCCTTTATCATCGGGACTGGACATCACCACACCGCCGTTAAGGTGCAGGTCTATCGGGTAGGACTTGCTATCCGCCAGGGCTTTCAGTGAGGCAATCGCCTTGCCAGCTTCCACCGTGTCAAGGTGAGCGGTTATGGTGGTATCAGTGGGGATGAGCTTCTCATAGTCGGGGAACTGTCCGTCAGCACTTAACCACTTATAGCGGGTTATTTCGGTATCTACAATTAGGTCAGTGCTGTCCAGACTTTCCGCCCTCTTTTCAAAGCTCAGGGCAACCCTGTGTGCTTTTCGCAAGGCATTGGCTATCCCCTTGAGGTCATCACGGTTTATCAGGGCTTCACCCTCACCGTCATGGTCAAGGTTTACCACCGCCAGTCTGAAACCATCGGCACTCACCATTGTGAGCTTACCCTCTTTCGCTTTGAAGAGGACACACTGTAAAACAGGTCTATTGTCCTCTTTAGCGGTAAAGGGTAACACCCTGTTAAGGGCTTCCGATAGCTCCAGTCCGCCGATGTTTGGCTTGACCGTTCGGTTAGGGCTTATCCTGACCTCGCATAGGGTCATAGGTGTTTTTTCACCCACCCATGCCATGTCCTCAAGATAGCTAGTATTACTGCCACAGGTTACTTTCAGCCGTTTTCCATTGACCTGCGATACGCTAGCGTCAACGCTGGTGGGTGCTACCCTGATGATATTGCTATCCGCCAGAGACTTAAGGTAACCGAGAAAGCCTTTACGCCCTAACGTGAAGTCGCTGACCATAACACGGTCAGCCAACACACGGGACAGGGCGTTTACCAGCGTAGCCTTATGAGCTACAAAGCCGCTATCTCCTGAACGCTTGCCCACGATATTCAATTGTTCTATTTGAATAACCCCCTTTTGGCTATCCGATAGTGGGCAAGGCTATCGGCTTCACCTAGTAGTCAGCTTCCGTTTAGCTGCGATACGCTAGCCTAAACGTGCTGCCACTATATAAGTCTCCGAAACGACCTGAAATCTTACGCTGCTATCAGTCTTTTTTGCTCTCTTTGCCGAAATCGCCAGATGTATTGATGCTCTTTATTGGTGAGAGCTTCCCCGCCATTCAGCTTTTCGGCTATCATCAAGAGCCTTTGCGGAAAGCCTAGCAGGAATGTTCTGGCATCAATCCAGGCTCCCAGGTCAAGAGCCTTATCATCGGCTATCAGCTCGCCAAGCTCGGTAGTATGCCCTTCACTGTCTATGATGGGCTTGTTAAGCCTGTCCAGCTTGACGGCTTTGGGACATTCTGAATACAGGTTATCCCGTTTGCACTTTTGCCGTTGTGTCTTGCTACAGTGCTTACAGTCCAGACCGCTATTATAGCTGTAGTAGTTAAACCAATAGTCGGCTACAGTTCGGCTAGCTATGCGATACATCACGGCTTCGGTAAATGGCTTGTGTCCGTTATTCCGCTCCGCATCGGCAAGGGTAACGATAATGGTGTGAAGTATGTCCTCTTTATCCTCTGGCTTCACCCTGTCGGTAAAGCGGGAAGCTACATTATAGTAAGCTAACCACTTACCTTCAAGGTGGTCATAGCCGTTACTGTGGACTGGGGCTTGTCTTTTGTGTCCGTTAGACCTAGACTTGATATGGCGGGGCTTTGAAGTGGAGCTTTGACAGCTTGCGGGCTTATTGCACCACTGACAAACGCCCTGCCTTTCATTTAGTGTCCAGATTTTACCGCACTGGCTACAGTGTCCCTGATAATTGCCGTTATCGCCGTCTGGTGCTGCTGGTGCTGCTACGTTTGAACTCATGCTTACCCCCTTTCAGGGCAAGCGTTCAGGTCGGGCTTTTTGCTATTAAATTGTTAAGGTGCTTTTTGTGTTTTCAGCTTCATTATTTAACAATTAGTCAAATTGAGATACATCAAGAAATAGCTCGTTTTCCATCCCCTCCCCAGGCCTAGGGAATGAAAGAAAAACAAATAGAAAAAGCCTCCATTTAGGGAGGCTGGTCCTGGCATCGCAGAAGAATTCTTCAGTCACTACCTAACTGATATTTGTTCAACTGCAGCACGGCGGCGTGCTGGCTTGGTAGCCCTCTTTCCACTGAGCGTTACAAAGTCCCGAAGCTACTGAGCCCCGATGGGCACATTGCAAATGCTGCCCCCTGTACTCTATACTTCTATTTTAGGCACGGAGTCTTTCCTGACCCGGGGAGGTAGTCTATTACATCTTTGGTGTTGGAAGGTATTGGTTTCATACCAACGGAGAGGAAGCTCTGAATTATGTATGACCCTCTGATAGCAAGCATTCAGCAGTTCAGCGATCCAACGGAGTTCGAGAGGCTATGTTGCGATGTCTTGTCTGTATTGGGATATCAAGGCATTGACCCCCAAGGAGTGGGGCACAGGAATGGTGGTAAAGATGCTCTGTTTGACCAACCAGCAGTTGGCAAGGTTATTTTCCATTTCAGTTTGCGAAAAGATTGGGAGGTGAAGCTTCAAGAGGACATTCACAGGGTGAAGCTCGCGGAACTTGAACCGAATCTGTTTGTGTTCTGCACAACACAGAGGGTGACACCTAGTAAAAAAGATAAGTGGAAGGATACTTGCCAAAGAGAACTCGCATGTGGGTTGGAAATATTTGACCAAGAACGGCTGCGCGTTGCGATCGAAACACTCCCTGAGCTAAAGAAGCGATACTTTCCACACGCACATGCCGGAACAGATGAACGCATCCAGGACTTAGAGAAAGCCATGGAACGCCTAACAGTAGTAGTGTCGGAAGCACTAATCCCCGCAGGCACTCAACTTATCTCAATGGCGTCAAAAGTTATGCGAACCGAGCTGCATAGGATTACACAACTTGCATCAAGTGGTCAACTCGAACAAGCGTTGCTAAAGATAGAGAGTCTTCTTTCGGACGCAGGGCGTCTTTACCAGGAGGTCGGGTTTGCCTATTTCACGGCTGGAAATCTCTATTATATTCAAGGCAACCTTCAAAAATCAAAAGAGATGTATCGAGCAGTCCTGACATGCTTGCCAACACATTTTTCTTCGCTTTACAATCTTGCTGTATTGGCAGAGCATGACGTAAAAGGTCGCAGATATGGCTATGGGTTTGACGCTTCGGAAGCGTGTTACTTCTATGAAGAAGCTCGCAAGAAGGCTTGGTCTAAGAGCTGGGAGGCTGACTGCATTAATAACGAGGGGGTGCTGGAACTAAAGCTCGACCGAGTGGACGCGGCTAGAGAACTTTTCGAGAAAGCCCAAAAGTGTGATCCAAGTCACCTCAATTCGCTTCTTAACTTGGCTACTACAATGCACGACGAGCCTGACCAAGCTCGCGACATATATTACAGGCTACTCAATACGCCCTTAAGAACAGAGGCCTTCATGAATCTAGCTACTACTTATGTCAGTGAGAAGCGTTGGGGGGATGCCCTTGTCCAATTGAGAAACGCCTTGCGTACTAGGAAACGACGTGGAGAAATTTTCGTGCTACTTGGGAATCTTGCCTTTGAGCGATCGAGATTTTCCCAAGCTAGAGCTTATCTTCTGAAAGCGATTGTGGAAGATATTGAGGATCCTTGGGCTCATTTTTGGTTAGGTCGGTCTTATAGCGCCTTAGGAGAAAGGGCTAAGGCAATTGTTGCTTTCCGAACGGCTGTTTCTATGGCGCCCGACTTGGACTTAGCTAGATACTTCCTTGCGGATATTCTTGACGACTCGGCTGATAAGTCAGAATTAAATGAAGCACTTGAGCATTATCGCGCTGTGCTAAGCGCACAGCCAGATTCGGCTCTGATTCACAATCAGGTTGGCTGCGTTTATATGAGCATGCGTATGTTCGCTTCGGCAAGAGTTGAATTTGAGAAGGCTATTGAACTCGATCCAGAAGGTTGGCAGCCCTATTTCAATCTAGGGGTCGTTTGTGAGTATGGCTATACAGGTGACCGTTACGGGCATGGAGCGAACTTCGCCGCGGCGATACGCCATTATGTGACGGCCTCTATGTGTGATCCACAGAACTTTATGCCGTCATTTAATAGGGGGGTTCTTCTGGCTTACACCGGGAGGGCTAAAGAAGCATCTGACGCCTTCCAGCAGGCTCTTATGCTTAGCCCACAAAATGATTCCATTTTAACGAATCTCGCTGTGGCGCAAAAACTGCTTGGTGAGAAAGAAGCCGCGCAGGAGAACCTTAGGAAGGCCATCGCTCTCAATCCCGCCAATTTGTATGCGAGGAAGAATTTACAGCTCTTCTGACCGTAGAGTGTTATCTGTCTTCATGTCACAGTGACTAGAGTATATAGACTCAGAACCCTCGGTCCCATTATTAAAGAAGTCGCTGTTGTCTGTATCTATTGGTCTCATCCGTGAGGCCCGTGTGAACCGTCTCGCTTCCGCTAATCTCCAACACACTTAGCAGGAGCTAGTTGTGGACAGTCTTAGGTGCTGGATAAGGACTAGCCCTCAATTATTTGACCGGCGTATCTCTCGTCATAGTACGATCTCAAGCTGATTGCGTTTGAATGGTGGGACATGAAGTGTAGTATAATTGTGAGCGGAAATACGAAGCGGGGAACCAGAATGACTTGGAGCAGTCAAGCCAAGGAACATCTGCTAGGAATGTATGATTTTCGAAATCGTCCTGTGTTGTTTTATCCTGTAGCCAAGGATCATATACTCCAACGTTGCACCGAGGTGCATGAACACACCCATTGGGTAATGGCATGTACCACCACGTTTGGGTACTTCCAGCTAATGTTATCGAAGCTAGAATCGGCTCTCCAGCTTGGAAAGGCGTCTCAAATGTTTCGTAATCTGCTGGAGAAAACGGTTGGAGCTTCCTGGCACCTTTATGAAGGCCTAGCGACACTTGAGGAACTACGCACAATGCGACGTCTAGATAAAAATCGAGAGGGAGAGTGGCGAAAGGAACTATCTCGACTTCCCCAGTATGCGAATGCACTGTATTCCTATGAGGATACGCTCAGACGACTTCACATCCCAGACTGCTTAAGATGGGGACTCGCTTATCGTCTTGCGGATCTGGCTTTGAATTCCTTCATACTCTCCGACTTCAGACTGGATTTTGAACCTAACGAAAAGGAACTTACGTCTTATTTAGACAATCCACTCAACAGTCCAGATCAGCGACTGTTCAAGTTCTTAAACACCTTAAAAGGCCGAACTGAAGAGTTCGAGCACCGTTTACAAAAAGAAATCCTGAGCCCACTTGCTCAAGAATTGGGCCTCGACCCCCAATATTTCCTCGAAGTTGAAGGATACCCCGATGTCGAAGATAACGATATACAGAGACTTGAGGCGATGCTGGACGAGAACCTACGTCTTTATTTCGTTGAACTTATTCCGGACGTCTTGTTGGTTCCCCCTAGACAGAGAGATTCAGAGCGCCACAGTTTTTACGAGTCTTGGTCAGGGCATTATCAGAAGCAAAATATCGATCTGAGTGACGTGCTGGTCTTGAGAACGTCACTGGGTTCGGAGGAAGAAAGCAAGACTTTCGACAATGTTGTCCGGACTATATACTCTGACCTTCAGCCATCACCAGGGACAGTACTTCCCCTTCAAGAAATTGACACCCTTGAGGAATTCATCCGATCTCACCGTGATCAGGTTTTCTACTGCCGTCTATGCCCCATAGCCCTTATAAACGGAAGACTAACGGCCTTTCTAGGAAGAATTAGCCTTGTCATTGTTGACAGACGATCAAAGCCGATCGATCTAGAAGGAAGGATTGGACAGGCACCTGAGATTTTATGCCTAATGCATGGATTCCAAAACTTCAAAGAACGCCGTGCGGTATTTGAAGAAGAGGGATGGTTTTGCCTACTTCCATTTGGGCGATTGGAATATCTGGTAGAAACAACCAGTCTAATGCGTACTCTTATTGTAGTCTTGGATCATCATGTTGACTTTGATAGTGAAAAGGTGTTCGGCGAAATGGAGATCGTAGACTTTCACCGACCTCTTTATGTCGTCCCTCACATTACATCGGCTCCTTACCTTGCTTTGTATCTTGGTTGGATGGCCAGCGCCGAGCGTCAATTGAAACTGTATACTATACAAGTCGGCACTGAGGGCCTAATATTTCTTGTGGGCAAGCCTGAGAAGAGATCTCCTCTCAACGTGATTAGTCCGGTTACTGACACAACAAAGAGCCAACTAGCGGAGAAGATTAGGATGATTCCCCATATTATTGCTTGTCAAAGCTTCCAAGAATACGAAAGTGATGAGGTCAAGATTCAGGAGACTGCTATCGTAGCTGAGCACATTAACCAATACGGATACTAGGTGTCAAGCAGGTGCAACATTTACCTACTAGGTGACATGTTCTCCGCACAAAGGCTAATTGCTTAGTACTCTCCCTTATTCTGCTCATCTTCGTTCATGTTCTTTCTAGATATGATATCACTCCATCGACCAAGGCTTCTCTGATAATCGTCAGATGTTTTTGGGAGATTGTTCAAATGCCCTCTCAACTCGTTTATCGTCATATTCGTAAATAGCTTAAAGAGCGATTCGACGGCCTTATCGCGGCTACGCGCCTTGGTCATTGGTAGCTGCTCGTATTCCAAGAAAACTCTTATATCTTTCAATGTAGGCAATATTTCTTTATTCGTCAGCTGCTTATTTAGGAGAGAAAGTAACTCAGCTTTTTCAGGTTGATTATTGCGCATTATCTCTATGTCGTTTAATATCTTAGTGCTCACGTCTTTTCTCGGAGGAGTCTTTCGCTTTGTCTTTTTCTGTTTACTGACCGTATTCATATAACTGTCAAGGAGATGTGAAACTTCCTCGGGGAAATTATCCTGGCTTAGCAGTTTGGATAAATCGGTAAATGCACCTTTACCGTATTTCCCCCAAAGTTTAATAATCTCAGATAATAATTTTATGCTATGGCTATTCATAAACTTATCCTCTCAGCAAATTCGTTTGCAAAATTCCGAAAGCTCGAAGCCTGTTCTGAGCGGGCATAAGATGTCCGAAATATGGGCTTTCCTTCTCGCGCCCCCTTCGGATACGACCGTGAAAACGGTATTTCACTCTTAAATACGTACCAGCCTCTTTCTTTGGCAAGTTCTTTTACCTCTCTCTTTGCTGTAATCTCTTCCGGTGAATAGTTGGTCGTACCGTTAAAGACGATACCTGCAACTTTTACAGGCTGCCTGTTATATTCTTCGGCAAAAAGCGTTAATGATCGCCCAAGCAACGGCAGACCGATTGTAGATAGATATTCAGGCTTTACGGGTATTAGGATATAGTCACTGGCCGTATAAGCGGCTGTTGTGAGTATAGATTCCGTTGGGGCGCAATCAATGATAATTAAATCATACTTGTTATCCAGCTGTTTCAATAGGCGACTAAGGTATTCGTGCATTTGGCCTCTACTGCTTTTAACAGAGTAGGATAGTTCCAATTGCGAAGGAATGACGTCAATATAATTATCATCTGAGTATTTAATAACGCTGTATATCACTTCATTAGGTTTTAATTTTGTATTGGAACTAGTAGGTGTTACCGCATATTGCTCAAACACATTCCACATTGTTGGCTGTTTTCCCTTAATAATATTCTCATATTGCCGTGTGCCTAGCATATATTGACTCGCGTTAAACTGTGGATCAAGGTCAGCCACAAGCACTCTCTTGTTCCAATTAGTATATGCGGCAAAATGCCACGCAATATTCACAGCTAATGTTGATTTCCCAACACCACCTTTCATATTTATTAGGGCTACGGTAATAGCCATTATCTTCTCCTAGTATTGTGCATTAATCTCTGGAAAAGCCCGCGAATTGCGCGTACTTTTTCAAAGTAGTACCTATAGCACCATTAATTTTTGAATTAATAGTATTATACGGTGCGTATACCTTCAATTCAATCAGAAGTTTTCTAGGAGCTTCTATATATATGTCCGGGCGTATACTTCGGTGCGGAGAATTAAGGTCATACTCATATCTTGCATCTTGCCCGCAGCTCTGGAGAACTCTTGACAGTCGTTTCCCCAGTTGTGTAGGACTATTCGTAACAGTCTCGTACCAAGTTTCTGCCTCGAGTGCTCTATGAGAATTACCTATTTGTATTGGTGTATATCCGTCAGGTCTCAATGCCCCTATAACGATATAAAAGAAATGAGTCTGCATGAAAGTCTGTAAATGAGTTTTTTTGAAATCTGTCTGATCGGTATCTAATACTTTGCATAAATTAAATATGCTTGCTACAGGTATTGGAATAAGACGAAAATCAAAATATAATCTCGCACGATTTAATTGATGAAGTCGATATCTCGATCTGTCATCACGATTTAATGATTTGAACCAAGCATTCCAATCTAGTCTATAATCATTTCTTGTATCTGAGAAGGAATTCACTAACGCAGTTCTATGATTATTGGTCACGGGCCATAGCATTATGACCGTATATTCTGATAAATTCATAAGTCGCTGACCAAATTGTCCCGCCTTCGTACCAATGGACTCTAATGCATCCCCAAGTGTTTCGCATTGTACAGATACATCAATCAAATCATCTATTAAGATGTTGTAATCTGCCAACGATTGGTTTACATTGTGGAACTGAAAGGTCTCCTCAATAATATCAGGCCATTCTTCACGGTGCGGCCCCTCTAGCTTAAAGTCATTGCGAACTACAATTCTACGATTTCTAGTGGTAGCTCTAATTAACTCTCGTTGGAAATCAAGGCTCGTGGTAAGCCATATAAAGAGAGTTGGAATATGGCGTAGAGAACCTCTGTCAAAAAGGCTCAAACGCTCAACAAATTGGGATGGAATCGGGCCGTGCGAAGCTACCTTTTCTTCATACTGGTCAATCACCAGAATAAGTAAATTCGAGGCATTTAAACCACGCTGGTTCAATGTAATATAGTCTTCCAGCTTACGACTGTCCACTACAAGGTCTGGCGGCACTATATGAACACGACATTTAGGCATATGACTTGCGATTTCCAGAGTTGCACAGCTTTTTCCGCTACCACTCTCTCCAAATATGGGCAGGAACCTGATTCCTCCACTTGTCGAGATGCTGGTAAAGGCCTCATCAACGAGTTTCAGTAGCTCGGGTATAGGCTTGAGCCTTTCCCGAAATTCTGGCCTTAAATCCTCATACCTGGATGGTATAGATACCATGACGCCTCTTTTGATGGTCAATTTTCACATTAGGGCTGCATCCATGGAAATTCCAAGATCAGCGAAAAGAGGTTGAATATCCGCATTTGGAAGAGGCCAACATCTTTTAAGGTTTTCACGTTGTTTTTGAATCAAATAGTAAAGTAGAAGCACTATCGGTTGGCGATAGATGAACAAAGTGTTAAATTTGTTTGATATTACTTGTCTTATTCCTGGTTGTTCGACAGTAATGAAATGACGAATATCAGATATTCCTATTCCTTCTGTTAGTTTAATTATAGAATCAAGGGCAGTGTCCCGAATGTGGTGGAAAAAGGAATCGGCATATCCTACCCTATAGGAAAGCCAACTAACAGAAAGGGAGGATATACCGATGAAGAAAGGATACCACAAGGGACAGGAATTGACCATGTCAGAACTGGGGTTATCGCTGGAAGAGCTGAGGAGCCAACCACTGGAGTTATTTGCTCGGGAAGGAGCAAGACTGCTGTTAACCGTAGCCTTGGAGGAAGAGGTAACCGACGCTCTCAAGCGCCGGCCCTATGAGCGCAGCCAGGGTAAGATCCGCGGCTACCGCAACGGTCACCGGGAGCGTCAGGTAAGCTGTGGTGCCGGTATTATTGAGATACCGATGCCCCGGGTTTCAGATACCGAAGAAACCTTTCGTTCCCAGCTGCTCGAAGTCTGGCAGCGTCGTAGCAAGCTCCTGGAAGAGACAATTCCTCTCCTCTACGTTGAGGGATTGTCGACAAGAGACTTCAAACGAGCACTGAGTCCGCTATGGGGAAAGAGCGGTCTCTCCCGCTCCAGCATTTCACGGGCGAATAAAGCCCTCAAGGATGCCTTCGACAACTGGCGTCACCGTGACCTATCTCTCGAGGAGATAATTTTCCTCTTCCTGGACGGCATCTACCTGGGGGTAAGGGGAAACAGCCGTAGTAAGGAAGCTGTACTGGTAGCCCACGGTATCACTCGTGATGGGAAACGGGTAGTCCTGCACCTGAGCCTCGGGGGCAGTGAGAGCACCGAGTCATGGAAGGGAGTGCTGAATGACCTGGTGGAGCGTGGCTTAAGGCGACCTCAGCTATTCATTACTGATGGTAACCAGGGGCTGCTGAAAGCGATAAAGGATGTCTGGTCGGAAGTTCCCCGACAACGCTGCGCCGTCCATCGTATCCGCAATGTGCTGGCGAGGGTACCCAAGAAGAAGCAGGATGAGGTTAGGAAGGCCCTGCATCGTATCTTCTACGCGGCCTGTCTCGATGATGCCCGGGATGAAGCTAGGCAGTTTCTGTCTCGCTACAGCCGGGAGTTCCCCACTGCTTGTGAGACCTTAGCCAGACATCTTGAGGAATGCCTCACCTTCTACCGCTTCCCTGAGCGTCACTGGAAACACATCCGCACCAGCAATGTCATCGAGCGATCTTTTAAGGAGGTTAAGAGAAGGACCAGGGTGGTTGGCCGCTTTCCGAACGAAACCTCGGCCCTGGTGATGGTTTTCAGTATTCTGAATGAGGAGCGGTTGAAGTGGCAGAAAGTCAGGATGAAAGCTGAGGATATTGTCTGGATAGAGGAAGCATCAAAGGCGTTAGAGCAAGAGCCAATCAAACTGGAATTCTTAGAGGAAGTACTGGTTGCTTAAAGGGATTGACTGAGATGGCAGAAGGGTATAGGATATGGCTAGATCGAATTTCCACCAGTTATGGGACGCAGCCGAATCAAGAATGAAAATATTACTTTTCTCTTCAAAATCAGGTTGATGTATTTCTTGATAGAGAGTTTCAAGCTCTTTCAGGAAAGTATTCATAGTTTCTGACTCCCTGGTGAGAATCTCGTGTACTTCATGGAATATATCATCTGCTGATTCAGTTAGGGCTCTACTTTTGGCCACAGAACGGTACACTAATGGATTTCGGACCGCTTCTTGTTTGTATATTGTATCATGAGTGAGTTCCGAACAAGCATGCTGTAATAAGGTTCGGATTTGGACTTCACAAGGTGTATCAATAGGAATAGTGATGCCGTTTTGAACAATCTGGCTTCTGTTACTTACGACATAGTGGACGGATTGATAGTCAAAAATAAAAGGTAAGGAAATTCTTTCCTGTTCGAAATCCCTGTCTTTAGAATATTCCCAATTGCTATTGGCACATACGATATCTGATATTATTCGTATGTGGTCTACAAGCAAAACGACATAACGAACCCCAACCTTGTCTGTTATCTCATCATATGGATCAGTGTAATTTTTACCTCGCCAAAACGCTTTAGCAATAATTGACTTTTGTTCCTTAATTCTGGAGACCGGGGGGATTCTCAGAAAGGTATCCTTTAGAGGGCCATCAGCAAGCTTGCTTTCGAGAGCAGCAGTAATTTCAGCATTTACAAAATCACCCCATGCCCTGAATATCGGTATATCATCAATATACTTAGCAATAAACTGAGATTCATTCATTAATCCGCTCGTTCGACTGTGCCTTCAATGGCAACTATGGTCTTTCCATTTTCTCTATTTCGAATCTCAACTAGTTCTTTGAATCGATCGGACGGGGCACTTATTCTCACATCGGAAGAGAAATGAATGTTCCTTCTCTTAAGCCTATTCTTTAAGTACGACAAGTCTTTAGTAAATGCGTGCTGAGGAAGATTTTTTTGAACCATGTAATCTCTGTAACTGTCTCTCAATTCAGGACTCAAATATTCCTGAGCAAAGCCGTGGTGGCAATGTCGTTGTCAAGGGATAATGTCAGGGTTAAATGATTAGCGATTCTGTCAGTGGCCGTTGTGACAGCACCTCTCTTGGCGGATAAGTCGGAGGACTATCCACAGCCACATATTTTTTCACAGTATTA
>Ga0315543_1001666_pt1 | contig 23335 bp, 18 predicted proteins | sample SalMarSW160210MG_2_FD_203098 | JGI IMG/M metagenome (GOLD analysis project Ga0315543, IMG submission 203098) | Salt marsh sediment microbial communities from the Plum Island Ecosystem LTER, Massachusetts, United States - Salt Marsh Sediment SW1601-210 ... | reverse complement strand
TTCCCGTGGTAAATATGTTTACCTATAATTCTTTCTAATTTATAATATGTACTAGAATTAGAAATTATTGTGTCGGGAATCATTTTAACCAGTTTAATTATTTCGTTTTCATTTATTCTTCCGGTAATTCCAAGAGTTAAATTGATTATAGGAGAGGAATACCCGTTAAAATCATTAAGAACGAGGCGTAGTAAATTTGTAGGACCATCTTCCTTTTTGACGGAGAAAAGCTCATTGTTGGAAAGAAGCGATATAAATTGGGCGAGTGCCCTAAGAGAATCCACATCTTTAAGATAGAAATAATTGTAACCGCTTTTCTCAAACAATCTTCTTCTGTTTTGATTTATTTGTGCGGTGGGACAGAGTTCGAGACCTAATGAAATTTGTTTTGTTTTACACCTCTCATCCTTTAAGATTTGTATTCCTGAAGGTAAAAGCAGTTCGGAAATCGATAGGAAAAAAAGAGTTATTCCCATTCAATAGTTGCCGGGGGTTTGGAACTAACATCGTATACCACTCTGTTAACCCCGGAAACCTCATTCATTATACGCCGTGCTATTATAGTAAGATCTTCTTTGTTGAAAGAAAACCAGTCCGCGGTCATTCCGTCCTCACTTACAACAGCTCTAAGTCCAATAAGATTCGCGTATGTTCGGGTGTCTCCCATAACTCCTACCGTTTTAACAGGTATGAATACTGCAAATGCCTGCCATATTGAATCATAAAGATTAAGTTCTTTTAAAGTATTTATGAATATGTAATCAGCCTCTTGCAGAATTTCTATGCTTTCTTTAGTAACTTCACCGAGAATCCTAACCCCCAGACCGGGCCCGGGAAAAGGATGTCGTTGGTAAATTTTTTCCGGAATGTTTAATAGTCTTGCAATTTCTCTGACTTCATCTTTGAAGAAATCTTTTAAAGGCTCAATTAATTCGAGTTCAAGATCTTCCGGAATACCACCGACATTATGATGGGTTTTTATTGTATGGGATGGTCCGACGTCAGAGGTACTCTCGATTCTGTCAGGATATAAGGTTCCCTGAATTAAATATTCGGCGTTTATTACTCTGGCCTCTTCTTCGAATAGTTTTATAAATTCTCTCCCTATAATTACCCTTTTTTCTTCCGGTTCGGCAATCCCTTTTAGGGCATCTAAAAAACGCATCCCAGCGTCAATAATCTTTGCTCCAAGCTTAAGTTTTTCCGATATTTCTTTTATTTCTTCCGACTCTCCTTTCCTCATAAGACCGGTATCGACATAAATCGGAATGAAGTTATCTTTCAGGATTTCTTTTGCGATAACGGCAGATACGGTCGAGTCGACTCCACCGCTGTAGGCAAGTACAACCTTACCATTTCCTTTATATTTGTCAGTTATTTCTTGCCGGGCAATATCCAAAAAAGATGAAGAGGTCCAGTCACCTTTTACGTTGCATATCGAATAGAGGAAATTTTCTAAAATTTTCTTGCCTTCCGGAGTATGTGTTACTTCCGGATGAAATTGAAGCCCGTAAATGTTTTCTTTCCTTATACCGGCAAATTCGGAATTATCAGTTTTTCCGATAACTTCAAAACCGGGAGGTAATTTTGTTATTTTGTTACCATGGCTCATCCAGACTGTAGTTTTTTCTGGTAATCCTTTTAAAAGGGGATCGTTGACCGTATAAAGTTCTGCGCTTCCGTATTCTCTTTTTTTGGAGTTTAAAACATCTCCTCCGAAAATTTTTCCAAGTAGTTGTAATCCGTAACATATACCGAGAATTGGGATACCCAATTCGAAAATACCTTTATCGGGAATTGGGGCATTATCTTCAATGACACTCCATGGAGCTCCCGAGAGAATAATCCCCTTTGCGTCTGCTAAGTCTTTTGCTGGAGTTTTAGGGGAAAGGATAAGAGCATGAACTTTTAGTTCTCTAATTCTTCTTGCAATTAGATGCGTATATTGGGAACCGAAATCCAGAATTACTACTTTTTCACTCATTTATACCCTTTAAGTTGTCTGATAGCCCTGGCTCTGTCTGATGAAGAAAAAACATAGGAGTTTGCTATTATTACATTCGCACCGGAGTTGAGTACCGAGTCGATCGTTTCATCATTGATCCCTCCGTCAACTGCTATGTCAAGTTCGGTAGAAATCTCTCTTAATTTTTTTATTTTTGTAAGAACTTCAGGAATGAATTTCTGTCCCGAAAAGCCTGGGTGCACGCTCATTATAAGAACCGCATCGATTTTTTCTAAATAAGGTTCGACAGTAGCAACCGAAGTATCGGGATTAAGGACTATTCCGCATCTGGCTTTCATTTCGTGTATTTTCTCTATTATATTTTCGGGTGAACCTTCGGATTCCAGATGAAAATAGATTTGTGAACAGCCTACGTTTATGTAATCTTCAAGATATTTTTCAGGATATTGTATCATTAAATGCGCGTGGAGAGGAAGAGAGGTTAGTTTTCTTATACCTTTTATAACAACGGGTCCGAAAGAGAGATTTGGCGCAAAAACACCGTCTATAACGTCGAGATGTACGGAATCCCCTCCTGCATCCTCAACAGTTTTCAATACTTCTCCAAGGATAGAAAAATCTTCGGCGAGGATCGAAACCGAAACATGAATTTCTTTATTCATACGAGTATATTAGAAAATATTTGTGATATGTCAAGTCGCCCCCACACCACCAAATAATTAACCACAGATGAACACAGATTTACACTGAATTGCCACACCACATCCCATTTTAAATGTGTTTATAAAAGAACCCTTCCTACAACACCAAAAACTAATTTTACCACAGAGAGCACAAAGATCACAGAGATAAAAAACAAAAAAAATATTTTAGTTTGTTTAAAACCCAACCATACAACCCCCAAAAAATGATTTTATCACAGAGGAGGACACAGAGAAAAAAGAATACATGAGGAACAACAAATCACACGAATCGCACGAATATTTTTATCTTTTTTAATGTAATTTATGTAGCTTGACATGGTTATGATTGTTGCTTAGTATAAAAAACAACTATGTTGAGGTTAATGATAAATGAAAAGAAAAATGTTAGATAATCATAATGATGAAGAATACTGGAAAAGATTAATTGAATTGCAAGACAATTCGGAATATGTGAATGAGATTGAACCTGCGTATGTATTTTATGACTATGCTCCAGGATATTTAATATCAAATTTCGCCGACATACAAAAAAACGAAAAAGATCCCCCGGTTTTTTTTCTCGAATTAAAGGAAGATAATTTGATAAATTTAGAAGTTACAGCTTTACTTTATGGGTTAATACCTAAGACAAATAAATTTTTAAAAAAGTTAGAAGAGATCAAAGCTATGGATCTTGAGGAATGGATAAACAAGGGAAAACCACATCATTACTGGGATGAAGAAGATTGAAACTATATAAAAAAGGAGGGGATAGAAAGTGAGGATAGAAAAGCAATACAAGAAAGATTTCAATGCCAAGCCCAGAGAAAGGAATGTCTTTATATTTATGGACGGTACCTGGAATGATGAAAACGGAAAAATGGGGAGCGGACTTGTTACGAATGTTGTTAAGCTCTTTAAGTCTCTGGAAGAAGACTCCGAGGCGCAGATTTCAAGATATTTTAGAGGTATTGGGAATGATGATGATTACGGATTTTTTGGAAGGTATATATACGGAGGTACAGGAGGAGATGAGAAAAGAATAAGAGATGAAGCTTACGCGACGATTGCAAGAGAATATTATCCGGGAGACAGGATATATATTTTTGGCTTTAGCAGGGGGGCTGCAAGTGCAAGGATGCTAGCCAATCAAGTCTATAATGAAGGGATTCCAGAAAATATTAAGGTAATATGGGAAACGGCTGCCAATAGAACAACAAGAAATATTGAAGATAAATTCGTACGGTATGTTTCAAGCGGTAAAAAGCATGACGTTGATATAGAATTTCTGGGGGTATGGGATACTGTGGGAGCTTTTGGAATACCCGTGAATATTCTGGGAATTCCCTTTGCACGATGGAATTTATTTAAGAATATGCATGTGGCAGAGAACGTTAAGAAGGCTGTGCATTGCGTTTGTTTGGATGAGACAAGAGATGCCTATGTGCCGACTTTGATGAATTATAAACCGGATGTAATTGAAGAAGTCTGGTTTCCGGGTGTACATTCGGATGTTGGAGGTAGTTATAAAGAAAGTGCTTTAGGTAAAATATCGCTTGAATTTATGGTAGATAGGCTTAAAGATCATTCAAATGAGTCTGCCTTAGAGATTAAGTTTAAAGAGGAAAAGTTGAAAGAATATATCGCGATTGGGGATGATGAGGAGTTTGTTTTTCATTTCTTTGGTCTTGGCTGGAAAAAATCAATAAGAAAAATTAATACGTTGAAGGATAATAAAATTAATGAAGGAATACGCCCAAAAATTCACTCCTCAATGGTGAAATTACAAAGAAGTAGAAAAACAACAAGTCTTGTCCGGTTTAAGAGACTAATGAAAACATTAAGAATCCAGTACAATCCTCCAAACGCTAAAATTATAAGAGGTAAATACGAGATTGTGGATTAAAAGAGAAGAGAAGTTCTATTGGTTAGTAATGAGTAGTAAGCAACGAATAGATTTGTGTGTTTAAATTGAAAGAAAAAGGAGGTAAAAAATGAGTAAATTCCAGTTAATAAGAGTATTGGCTTTCCTTTTCATTCTGGGAATTCTTTTGCAGACGTGTCCTGTAGCTTGTGCTACTTCTAAATTGAAGATGGAAAAATTCGAGGGCGGATTTTTCTCCATCAATAAGCCAAAAGGATGGAAAATGATTACTGCCGGGACATGCGCTTCTTTTGCTTTTTTGATTCGGGATCCTTCCGAGTCTTTAAGGCAGATTTTCTATTTCGGAGAAGTTGGTCCGGTATATTTGAATGCACAGCAAAAACAAATAGACCAACAGTATATGAATATGGGGGGATATCCGGTAGGCTGGATTGATATGCCGGTGGTCAATCCTTTAACTCCGGGTGGATTTCTTTCGAATTTTTATATAATCGCAAAAAGCCAGGTGGCCAGGCAATTTATGTCCGGGTGCCCCAGGCTTGAAAATATCAAAATCGTCTCAAGAAAATCCGAGCCGTGTCCAATCCCTGGAGGCAGTACGGAACTTTTGAGAGCTTTATTTACAAAAAACGGAAAACTTGGTGAAGGGTTGTTCTTGATAACGGTTGCGCCGATGCTTCCTTATACCGGAAATCCCGGCGGAGGTATCGGTTATGGGTTTCTTATTACGGGTATTACGGCTCCTAAAAAGGAATTCAAAGAATTAGAAAAGTCTCTTGTCAATTCGATCAAAAGTTTCTGGGTTAGTCAAAATTATGTAAATAATTGTATGAGGCAGCAGGCAAGTACTTATGCTGGTATTCTTAAAGCCGGCAAGACGTTGAGTGAAACTTCGGATATAATAATAAAGGGGTGGGAAGCAAGAAATAAAACCGAAGATATACTTTCGGAAAAGTGGAGCGATGCGATTCTGGGAAAAGAGAGATTATATGATCCGCATACGGGAAAAGTTTATGAGTTTGAAAATGGTTTTTACGATAAGTATAACCACAATCGAGGAGAATATAATATGAATAAATTAGAGCTTTTGCCGGAGGACAATTATAATCTATGGATGGAGACTCCTATTGATGGACATGAAAACGTCAGGTAATTGGAGTTGTAGGTGCAGAAAACTATAACCATAACTACAACCAGTAGAGAAGGCTTATACGACATAACTCCGCAGGTAGCGGATTGTGTTAGGGAATCTGCAGTTGAATCGGGGTTTGTTAACGTTTATGCTCAGGGGGCAACTTCCGCTATAATGATTCAGGAAAATTGGGACGAAAGTGTTCAAGAGGATGTTGTTGATCTGCTAAGGAAATTAATTCCTCGGGGTATCTGGAAGCATGACGTTCAGGATGGAAACGCGGATGCGCATTTAAAGGCAGGTATTGTTGGACCAAGTGAAACAATTCCGATTGTTGATGGTAAGATGGGCCTTTCTACATGGCAGAATATATTTTTTTGTGAGTTCGATGGGCCGAGAAATAGCAGGAATATCCTAGTGACCATCTTGGAGGCATAGCGAGTAATTGTTTTTTGTAATGATGAGAAAATGATTGGCATTATATAAAGGAGGATTTGGATTTATGAAATTGCCGGATGGGAGCATTGGAGCTATAAAATTCACCGTTTTGGGTTGAATGTTTTTTAAAAATGAGTATATTTAATAAAGTTTAGAAATAGTTTAGATTTAACTGATAAAAAGCAAAAGAGGTAATATTTATGAAATTGAATATAAAGATTATTAGTCTGATAGGATATTTTTCAATGCTTACGATTGCGCAAAATGCTTTTTGCAAGGTTAGTCTTCCGCGGTTGATAAGCAACGGTATGGTGTTACAGCGTGATTCCAATGTAAAAATCTGGGGTTGGGCTGCACCTGACGAAAAAATAACAGTAAACTTTAATGGAAAGAAATATAATGCGACAACAGGCAAATGCGGCAGATGGGTGGTTACTCTTTCTAATTTAAAGGCTGGCGGTCCATATGATATGGAAATTAACGCCAGTAATAAAATAATAATAAAAGATATTTTGATAGGTGATGTCTGGGTGTGTTCGGGTCAATCTAACATGGTTCTGCCTATGTACAGGGTAGAGGATTTGTATGGGGATGAAATTGCCAATGCCGAAAATCCTTTTATAAGACATTTTTTTGTTCCTGAGAGGTATGATTTTGATGTGCCTCAGAAGGATCTAAAATCAGGTCAGTGGAAATTGGTGAATCCTGAAAACATTCTTCGTTTTACAGCAACAGGGTACTTTTTTGCAAAAACACTATATGGAAAATATCAGGTGCCCATAGGTTTAATAAATGCGAGTGTCGGCGGTACGCCCGTTGATGCCTGGTTGAGCGAGGACGCTTTAAAAGAATTTCCTGCTTCTCTTGAAATGGTACATAAATTCAGAGACAGTGCTTATGTGAATAAAATTATTAGAGAAGATAAAACTCGTAACAATAAATGGTACAATAAATTGAAACAGCTTGATAGGGGTTTTGCAAATCCAGAGAAGACATGGTTTGATCCTACTTACGATGCTTCAGAATGGCATACCATGCGATTACCTGCTTACTGGGAAGACGAAGGTTTAGAAGATGTTGATGGGGTTGTATGGTTCAGAAAAGAAATCGATGTTCCGCCTTCCATGACAGGCAAACCGGCAAGACTTTTTATGGGTAGAATTGTCGATAGTGATTCGGTATATATTAACGGTAAATTCATCGGTACTATCGCATACCAGTACCCGCCAAGAAAATATGATGTGCCAAAGGATTTACTCAAAGCGGGTAAAAATATTATAGTAGTCAGAATTGTTAACAATATTGGTAAAGGTGGTTTCGTTAAGGACAAACCATACAAATTAATTGCAGGAGAGGAGACTATCGATTTAAAGGGACAGTGGCAATACAAATTAGGCGCAGAAATGGAACCCTTAGCGGGTACAGATTTTATTCAATACAAGCCATTAGGTCTTTACAACGGAATGATTGCTCCCCTTTTAAACTATAAAATCAAAGGAGTTATCTGGTATCAGGGAGAATCTGATACATATAGACCTTTTGAATATAAAAAATTATTTCCTGCCCTGATAAATGATTGGAGACGGAAATGGAATCAGGGTGAATTCCCCTTTCTTTTTGTGCAACTCCATAATTTTATGGAAGCAAAGGACGAGCCTCTTGAGAGTAACTGGGCGCTGCTAAGAGAAGCTCAGCTTAAAACGCTTTCTGTTTCGAATACAGGTATGGCGGTTGCCATCGATATAGGTGAATGGAATGATATTCATCCTTTAAATAAGGAAGATGTAGGTAAAAGGCTTGCACTTGCGGCTTTTAAGGTGGCATATGGGGATGAAGACGTGATTTATTCGGGACCTATTTATAAATGTATGAAGATTAAGGGAAACAAAATAATTGTTACGTTTACGAATACGGGTTGTGGTTTAATTGTAAAAGGTAGCGGGAAACTGAAATGTTTTGCTATTTGTGGTCCTGATAGAAAGTTTATCTGGGCAAACGCAAAAATCGAAGATAATAAAGTGATTGTCTGGAATGATAATATTTGTAATCCGGTTGCTGTAAGATATGCGTGGGCTGATAATCCTGAAGGTGCGAATTTGTATAATAAGGAAGGATTACCGGCATCACCTTTTAGAACAGATAGTGAATAATACTTACAGAAAAAATATTGGTGCGAGATCTATTGACCTCGCACCATAATCCTTTTTTATTATTCCTAAGCGATAATCTTTAGTTGTTTACCTCTGGTTGATATCTACTTTCGATTTAACAATTTGAAGTTTTATTTTCTTGAAAGCGCTCATGTCTTTCACAAGGATAATTTTTGCTCTGCGGACTCTATCTCTTAATTCTTCTATTCTTTTAGATGTTATTTTGACTTTGCTTGCAGTTTGGACGTCCAGGCCCGGCATTTTTTGAGCGTTCTGTAAGAATTGATAATCGTTGTCTAATTTTTGCTGCCATTCGTATATGGTTTGCGGCTTTATGTTTTTTATTAAGCTTTCTATTTTTTCGATTTGACGGTTTATAACGATTAATTGTTGTTTTGCAATGAGAACGTTTTGTTTTTTTAGATATCCTTCTAATTCTATAGTTTGAATAGACAGGCGTTTTATTTTTGCGGTCAGTTCCATTAATTTTGGTTCTTTCCTGTTAAGATTGAGCATAGCCGTGTTGTAGTAAAGGTTGATTTCTTTGATTTTGTTTTTTATTATGCTTTGTTTTTCTCTTGTATTTTCGTATTCCTTCTTTAATTTATCAATTTTGTATTTGTACTCATCAGTCAAATTTAATCTTCTGGCTAGAATATATCCTTGAGCCATTAATCTTGATGCCTGCATAGCTCGGCCCTGGCTTAAAGCCTGCTCAATCTTTCTGAGTAAAAAATCCAGATGCTCTTTTTTCCATTCATGCCATTTTTTTAATTCTTGCAGTTTGAATGCTCTGACTTCCATTTCCATATTTTTTCTTATTCTTGCCATTTTTTCTTTTTCGAGGATTACTTCTCTACCGGTTTGTTCGTCTTTTGTGGTTACTTTACCTTCCACCACTTTTACCAGGGATTCATCGTTAATATAAGAAGCCTCAAATTCAGTTCCCATTACTCCTGAAACGGATAATGGGCTTTTCACTTCAAAGGATTCGCCTTTTACGAGTTTTCTTATCTTAGCCCAGACCCGCCCAATGGAAATGGAAACAGACCTTTTCTGTGTTCCTGAAGTAGCTATTCTCGAGTTTTCGTCTATGTAAAGAGTACTGCTATCGGAATAAAGTATCTCTGCCCGGGAACTATCGTTTGCTATTATAGTATCGTTATCCCGTATTTCCATGCCTATGGTAGGTATAATTGTACTGTCGGCTCTTTTAATTACTACATCATTTGTATAAAAATCTAAAATTGTTCCTAAAATTAATAGTAACATAACTTCTCCTTTTTTATTTTAGATAAACTGACCTTAAATTAGTTCCCCAAATGAATATTTTTTTACCATAGAGACAAATCAGAAGTTACTGCGTATATACCGGTAGATTCACTTTTGCCTTTAAGCTGGATTTTGCCCACAAAATGTATTTTGTAAGTTCCCTGAAGTTGGTTTTTTGTGATTTCCGATATCAATATTTTTGTTTTATATTCTTTGTTCAGAGGTTCAATACGGGCAGATGTATTTACCGGATCTCCTATAGCCGTATATTCAATTCTATTTGCGGAGCCTACATTACCGATCACCGATTCACCCGAACTTATACCGATCCCGATTTCCAGGGGAGATTTCCCTTTTAGTATTTCCTTTTGGTTCAGATAATGGATGCGATTTTGCATTTCAATTGCACAGGAAACAGCTCTGTCGGCATGTCCGGGATGATGTATTGGTGCTCCGAAAAGCGCCATAATGCCGTCGCCTAAGTACTTATCTACCATACCACCGTATTGAAAAATGGTATCCGACATTTCTTCAAAGAAAGCGTTGAGAATGGCTACAATATTTTCCGGCTCTTCTTTTTCGGCCCTTGGAGTGAAACTTCTTATGTCGCAGAATAAGACGCTGATTTCCTGACGTTTCCCTTCAAGACTCAAGGAAGGAGAATTTATTATCTGATTTACAACTTCCTCGGAAACATATCTCGAAAACAGGTCTTTAATCCACTTTTTTTCCTCTTCTCCAAAATAAATTCGGGAAGTGAGGCCGATTAAAAAGGCAAATATTATGCCTACTATTGGTCTTGACATTTCATAAGAGATAAAATAGCTCATGTACATTACGATTGTAAATAATAGATACCCCAGGATAATTATAAAAGTAATTATTGGTGAGACATAAGGAGCCGTTTTATTTGCCAGTAATAATGTTAGGAAGATTAAGAAGACTGATATTGTTATTACTATGTATTTGGGAGGTGTTGTAATGGGTTTAGAGAATAAAAGATTATGTATTACGTTTGCATGGCATTCCACACCCGGTAATTTAGCTCCGAAGGGAGTTTGAGAATAATCGTATAACTCCGGGAGAGAAGAACCGAACAGGACTATTTTTTTTGCGAACAGGGTATCGGGAATATTTTCTTTTACTACATCTACGAATGAAACATATTTAAATGTTCTTGCATCTCCCTGATATTTTATTCTTAAAGAAACATTGTCTTCCAAAGGAATTTCTCTATTTAAGATTTGTAATTTTCCATCTTTAAAATCCCAATTTTTTACTGCTCTTGCTGCAATGGCAAGAGAGAAAGAGGGTATTGTGTTACCTTTGTAATTGAAAAATAGCGGATCTTTTCTTCTTATACCGTCAGGATCGAAAACATCATTAATTAAACCTATAGTAGCGCCTGCTTCTAAATATTCCGGAATGGGAACGGTTATCCCTTCGTAGTTAAGTTCCGGATTTAAAGGAGGTTCGATTCCGGTGAGAAAATATTTACTCAAATCACTCGAGGGTATACTTGTGCTGTCTGTGTTTAGATAGGATGCGAGCACGACATTTCCGGCTTTTTTAATCGAAGAAGCGATATAAGAGTCGAAAGAAAGAGAAGAAAGTGAGTTTTTTATTTTTTCTTTTATTTCTGAAGAATCTTTGGAAGGAAATATTGTTTTAAAATCATATATTAAACGTTCCAGGTAAACTTTTTTGGCGAAATCATTCATGGAATCAGGTACGGAGAATATTATATCCAATCCTATTACATATGGCCTCTGGGCGGAAATGACGTTTATTGCTTTTCCGAAGTAGTATCTTGGCCAATTATGGTATCTGCCAAGCTCTTTAACGCTTTTTGCATCTATATCCACAATATTTATTTCGGTTCTTTCCTGAGTTAGATCAATTTCAAAGAACTCTCTCTTATCATAAAGGAATCTCTCGAGAGGCATATAGATTTCGGGTCTAAATTCCATTAATACAAATAGAATAATTATAATCAGAAAACCAAAAAGCATTAAAGTTGCATTTTTCTTCATAATAGGATAATTACGAATAAAAGGTAATAAAGTCAAGGGTTGTTTTAAACTACGACCCACACAAAAACATATAAAACCACAGATTACACAAGATTATCACGAGATTTATTGTTTATTTTACCCAACCTAATCCCCAAAATTTTTCACATGTAGAACTTGTTTTTTTACTAAAACCTAATATCTAAAACCTATTTATTTATGGAGCTTGACATATACTTGGAGTTTAATAACTTTGTTTGGAGGATCATATTTGATAAAAAAAATACTTTTTTAAGAAAAGGAGATAAAATGAATGAAATAAAAATTATGCCGTGTCTTGACATGAAAGAAGGTAGGGTTGTTAAGGGTGTTCATTTTGTTGATTTGAAACAGGTAGGTGATCCTGTAGAGAACGCATCGTTTTACCAGAAGGAAGGTGCGGATGAACTTGCCATGCTGGATATAGCCGCAACTCTGGAAAATAGAAAAACAAGACTGGAATGGGTTAAAAACGTCTCTTCGGTTATCGATATTCCTTTAACTGTCGGAGGTGGAATATCCACTTTGGAGGATATAGAATTGGTCCTTTCCGCCGGCGCGGATAAGGTATCCATTAATAGTGCAGCAGTTAAGAATCCCGATTTGATTAATGATGCAGTTTCGGATTTTGGCGCCGAAAAGATAACAATAGCAATTGACGGCAGGAGAAACAATAAGATGCCTTCCGGATTTGAAGTGGTTGTTGCGGGCGGAACAAAACCCGTAGGAAAAGATGCTGTAGAGTGGGCAAAACAATGCGAGAAATTGGGAACAGGTGTGATTCTGCCCACGAGTATGGATGGGGACGGAACAAAAGCCGGTTATGATATAGAATTTACTAAAGCTATTTCCGATGCAGTTGGATTGCCGGTAATCGCTTCGGGCGGTGCCGGAACTCTTGAACATTTTTACCAGGGAGTCGTTAGCGGAGGAGCTGATATTCTGCTGGCTGCTTCGGTTTTTCATTATCGTATTTTAAGCATCAAAGAGGTTAAAGCATACTTGAGGGAAAAAGGTTTAAAAGTTAAGCTCTGATTTTTTGAGCTAGAACATAATAAATGGATATTATTTCCTTCAACGTTAATGGCCTTCGCGCAATACTGAAGAAAGGGTTTAAGGAATGGTTTGAAAGACAAAAGCCTGATGTTCTTTGTCTACAGGAAATAAAGGCAAATAAGAGTCAGATAAACCCGGAAGAATTTCTTGACCTTGAAGGCTATAATTCTTATTGGAATTCAGCTGAAAGAAAGGGATATAGCGGAGTTTTGGTTTTATCAAAAGAAAAATGCGAAGATGTCGGTTTTGGTATGGGAATAGAAAAGTTCGATAATGAAGGAAGGCTCATTAGGCTAAAATTCTACGATTTTACCTTGTTTAACGTTTATTTTCCGAATGGGAAGAGCAATGAAGAACGTTTGCAATTTAAACTTGACTATTATGATGCATTTTTGGAATTATGTGAGGAACTTAGAGGGAAAGGAGAGGAACTTATAATTACAGGAGATTTCAATACCGCTCACAGAGAGATAGATCTTGCAAACCCAAAGGAAAACGAGAAGTATTCCGGATTTTTGCCTGTCGAGCGAAAATGGCTTGATAAACTATTGGAGAAAGGTTATATAGATGCTTTCAGGCGTTTTTATCCTGACAGGGCTGAAATGTACACATGGTGGACTTACAGGTTCAATGCAAGAAAGAGAAATATAGGCTGGAGAATAGATTATTTTTTTGTGACTGAGGGTTTGATAGATAGGGTGCAGGAATCTTCTGTGCTTTCGGATGTGTACGGTTCCGATCATGCCCCTATTCTACTGCGAATAAAATAGATCGTTTGGTAGGTACGAAATCATATTTCATATCCCGTTCCGGGAACCTCAGGCATGTCAACATTATATCCCATTTCTCCTAAGGTAGCCCCCAGAGGTTCCATCTGCTCTTCTTCTCCGTGTACTAAGAAAATTCTCTCGGGAGAAACTTTCTCCACAAAAGAGATAAGGTCATTTCTGTCGGCATGTGCGCTAAACTCGTTAAGAACAACAACTTCAGCTTTTCTCTCATAGGGCTGACCGAAGATATTTACTACCTCCTGTTTTTCCACAAGTTTCCTGCCAAGTGTGTTCTTTGCCTGATAGCCTACGATGAGAATTATATTTCTCTCATCTTCAATATTGTTTTTCAAATGATGCAGTATTCTTCCATGTTCGCACATGCCCGAAGCGGAGATTATAATCATTGGTCCTTCTTTGAGATTCAATGCTTTTGACTGCTCTACATTTTTTATATAGTTTATTTGTCCATAATTGAAAATATGATTTTCCTGAAGCATTCTGTATGCTTCTTTGTCAAAATATTCGGGATGTTTCATGAATACACCCGTTATTTCAACAGTAAGAGGAGAGTCAACATATATCGGTATTTCAGGCAGTCTTTTAGCTATAATAAGTGAGTTTATGGCATAGATTACTTCCTGTGCTCTTTCTAATGCGAATGAAGGAATTATGACTTTCCCTTTTCTATTTATGGCTCTTTTTAAAATCCCTTCAAGATCCCTTTTCGCATTCTCTATATCTCTATGCAATCTGTTGCCGTAGGTGCTTTCCGTAATTAATATATCAACCTTTCCCGGAATTTTTGGGTCCCTTATTATCGGAAGGTTGCTTCTCCCCAGATCTCCGGTAAAAAGGACTTTTTTACCTTCCAACTCCATTAAAACTTCGGATGAACCCAGTATGTGCCCGGCGTCCAGAAATTCGAAATTGATACCTCTTTGATGTTTGTTTTCATAAACTTTGGGTTTGAAAAGGGTAAGCGATTGTTTTGCATCCTCTACAGTGTATAGAGGCTCTATAGGATCTTCTCCTTTTTTCATTATCTTTCTATTAATATATTCAGCGTCTCTCTCATGGATGTAAGCCGAGTCAAGAAGGAGATGTTTGAGGAGATCAATGGTTGCAGGAGTTGTATAAATGTCCTGGGAGAATCCGTTTTTTACGAGATTTGGTATATTGCCTGAGTGATCGATGTGCGCGTGAGAAAGAAGCATATAGTCAATATCTTCAATATTAAACAAAAATTCTTGGTTTTTCTTTTCAGCCTCTTTTCGCCTTCCCTGAAAAAGACCGCATTCAACGAGTATTTTTGTACCGTTCGAGATTAGTAGAAATTTGCTTCCCGTAACCTCTTTTGTCGCCCCGTAAAATTCGATTTTCATTTTGACCTCCTTAATAATCCATTATCTCTATTGAGAATATATGATTTAACGAAAATATCAAGTGCTGAACTTGGCTTTTAGCCGTTAGCTGTTGGCAAAATAAAAGATCGTTGCATATGTAGGACATGTGGTTAATGTAAAAATAATAAAAGTATAAACTACAAGCTCTACATTTTCTATATGTTAAAAAATTAGTAGTGTAGGTTGGGGCGAAAAGCAAATAGCGAACTGCGAATAGCGTTTTCATAAAAGGTGCTTGACAAAGAAATACAGGCGATTATATTTTCACTTAAATGATTGAACGAGAATCAAGAAATATGAAAATTGAGGTAAAGACATTTAAATGAACACAATTAGATTGGGACTTCCAAAAGGCAGTTTAAATACTAGGGATAGAGGTAATACATATAAGTTGCTTGTTGATTCGGGATATGAGATAAGTGGTTATGAGCCCGGAGATGAGTCCGACAAGAACTTAAAAATATTGAACGACCCTGAAGTTGATGTTTATTTGATTAGACCGCAGAGTGCTCCGGTTGAATTAAATAAGGGATTTCTGGATATAGCAATAGTCGGCGATGATTGGGTTACGGAAGAAAGTATAGCCAATTCCGGGAATAATATTTTTAAAATAGGGGATTTGGAATATGGCAAGACAAGAATAGTTGCAGCAATTCCAAATGAAATTCCTTGCGGATCATTCGATGATTTTTTTAATATGGAAAGGCAGTATCCGATTTTATGTTTCACCGAGTATATTAATGTTACAAAAGATTATATTGTGAGAAACCATGCATATATTTCAAATTATGGAACGAAAAAACCGATAGTGCAGATCAGAGGTATCGTTGAGGGAGAGAACGAAATGGTTCAAATTATAAGTTCGGATGGGGTTACAGAAGGCTATATCGCGAAAGGAGCAGACATTGTAGTAGACAATGCGCAGAGTGGAAAAACACTGAAGGAATATGGTTTAAAAGAAATCGCAGAAATCATGAAGTCCAGTGCAGGGCTTTATGCGGGACCAAGTTGTGATGAATGGAAGAAGAAAAAAGCAGAAGATATATTTCAGCAATTATACGGCGCGGTAACAGCAAGGAGATATTTTGACGTTAAGTTCAACGTCACCAATAATAATGTTGAAATGGTAAGAAATTATTTGATATCGGAAAAATTATGTTCCGATGAGCCGACAATAATAAAGGGTGAAAAATATTCACAGGTCAATATTTTGATATTAAAGGACAAATTTCCATTGGTTTTAAGTAATTTGAAAAAAGATTATAGCATTTCCGCAATAGTTAGAAACGAAATAAAACAATTCGTTAAGTAGATTCTTTGAGTCCAAGTCGAATGGCTAAATGGTTGAGTAGTTAATTAATAAAAGAATAAACGAAAAAATCCTGTAAATCTTTGTCAATTCTGTCTTTTTTGGATTTGATAACACCAAAAAATTAAACCCTTGACAAACTGGCATGGATTTTATATAATTAATACTAACCTACAATAAGGGAAAATATAAGGACAGTTATAATGAATAGAAGCAGCAGATAAAGGTTGAAAGAATAGTCCGAATTTAGGTAAAACTTAAAGGAGGTCAATTTGAGAAATTTTTATGAATTATTAATAGTTTTTATATTAGTGTTTTCCATAGATATATTGGCAAAAGACGCGTTTAGTTTTGAGCCCAATGAATACCCGGATAGTGTTACCGAATATGGTATGGAACCTTTTACGACAGGTTATAGAGACAGTAGACCGGAAGATTTTTCGATTGTAGAGGGTGGAAAATCGTACCACGGCACTCATTCAGTACAGTTGAGTATGACTCATGCAGGGACAAGATGGCTTATCTTTGCTAAGAATGCACGTGAAAGCGGTCAAACAGAAGCCTTAGATTCAACTTTTTTGCACGATTTAGATATCCGCGATACTATGTATTATTACCTGTATGTTCCGTGGAATGCTCCTATTGATAGTATCTTTATTTTCGTAAGAGACTTAAGTTGGAATCAAGAGGTACACACGATTTACCACGCTTCAGATTTGCATTTTGGAAGATGGAATGAATTAAAAGACGGAATTTCAGACACTACGATTCCTGGGTTTGGAAACGGTGTTCCGTTTACAACGCCTCTCATACAAAGCGATTTCCAGATTGATACGAAGGCAGGAGTAGTTCCAGCTTGCACGCTATACTTTGACTGTCCCAGCTCGAAAGGAAGAGTACCCAGCAGTTACGTAGATACAACCGGGCAATCCGGAATCGAAATGCCGGAACAGGGTGCTGGAGCAGTTACTATTGTCAAGTCTTCGATTAATTGCGTGGAGTATGCGATTAACGTTAACGCGCCGGTTATGGTACAGGTCTTTGATTTAACAGGTAGGAAGCAATTAGAGATACCTGTTGGAATTCAATCTGTTGGCACCTACAGTATTCCTCTAAACTTACCCGCTGGTGTTTATTTAACCAGAGTCGTTGCTGGCGCAGAAGAAGTAACCGGTAAAGCTATCTGTTTTAAGTAATACCATTTTAAGGGGGGGTTGTGGGATCGTAATTCAAGCCTAGATTTTGGACGATTCTCCAATCTTTGTAAATAGACAAAAAAAATAGGGGGAAAAATTTTTTCCCCCTATTTTTTTTTACCCAAACCCGCAGCACCAAATTATTCTCACACAAAAACACACAAAACAGTCATGTGTCATAAGTCTTGAGTCGTGGGTCAAAAAAAACGCAACCCATAACATCCAAGATTAACAACAAATTTTACTAATTACACTTACGGCGAAACTCCTCTAAAAATCTCGTACCTTTTGTTTTGCTACCATTTGCCAGCTTCCGGGTTTTCCAAAATTGTCGGAACGTAATATGCATTCTATATCAGAGATTTTTTCCACTCTGTCAAAGAATTGACCTGTCACATAAACAAATTTTCCGTCAGCACTGCAAGTAATACCTGAGGTATTCGATAAATCAATTATTTGGGGTTCATCTCCTCCGAGTTTAGCTTGCGCTTCGATGTGCAACAGGGGAGAGTCGAAATTCCCTCTCAGCAAATTTAATCCGAGAAGAATCAGGATGAAAACTAAGATTGTTTTGGTAGTTTTGTCCTTTAGCATAAAACCTCCTTTTATATAAAAATCAATAGATTCGCGAGATTAGTCAATGAGCTTAGAACTAAGTTTTGCAAAATCCTTCTTGACATAACTAAAATACTTATTACGATTATATTGAATAACTTTTAGAGTGGGATAAATGAGTGAATGGGGTAAATGGGTGGATGGGTCTATTTGACAATTTAACCATTAACCAGTCAACTGTCTTCGATAGAAGACTAACGGGGGAAATATGATGAGGAAAGTTTTATTTGTTTTTGTTTTGATTGTATGTTTTAGGCTAATGGCAGAAGATAAAGAAGAAAAAATCACTGCCGAAGAAATTATCGAGACAATGACGGAAACCTTGAACCCCGAACAATCGGAGGCGGTGATGGAGATGACGATAATTACTTCGAGTAATCAGGAGAGGACCTTCGTTTACAAGGCATATTCGAAGAATAAGGGAGAGAAGAGTCTTATGAAATATCTCGAGCCGGGCAGGGTAAAAGGGCAAACGGTTTTGATGCTTAATAATGCCGATGATATCTGGATGTATTTTCCGAGAACGAATAGAGTCAGAAAATTAGCCACACATGCTAAAAAACAGAAAGTTCAGGGTAGTGATTTTTCCTATGAGGACATGGGCTCTTCGAATGAGTTTATCGATGATTATAATTCCGTTTTAATCGGAGAAGAGGAAAAAGAAGAAAAGCTCTGTTATAAACTAGGGCTTACAAAAAAAGAAGGTTTGGATGCGGGATATTCTTATCTTATGGTTTGGGTGGAAAAGGAAAGTTATGTTCCGGTTGTCATAAGTTATTATCATGAAAAAGATAAAAATTTACTCGAAAAAGAACTTGTTCTTAGCGATGTGCAAACAATCGATGGTATACCTGCACCTATGGAGATGGTAATGTATAATAAGCTCGACGATACAAAGACTACAATGAGATTTAGAGAGTTGGCTTATGATGTTAATTTGTCCGATAATCTATTTACCGAGATGGGAATGAAGAAATGAAAGACAAAGCCTTTTTTAATAAATTAATTTTCTTTGTAGTTGTTTCAGGTTTTGCGATAATTTCTTATGTCAACGCTGAAGAACTTGATATTTTTGGGTATTTTGAACCCCAGTTCATTGTTCTTTATCGGGAAGGAGAGTCGTATCAGATGAATTCGGATAAGCTTCGAGTGGATTTGCAGCATTCTGTTAGGGAAGTCGAGTTTGGGGCTGATCTTGTATATACTCTCTACTATGGAAAAAAGAATTGGAATGCCCTTGATTTTTTACCCGATGTTATAAGAAGCGAAGTTCCCGAGGGGATGCAGTCTTATTTTCTTTTTAGTTTTAACGATACTTTATATTTAGATAATACTTATGTCAAAATGTCGAATTCGAGAGTTTCCTGTACTTTCGGGAAACAACAATTTTCGCCCGGTACGGGATATTTTTCCAATCCGGTGGATGTATTCAATTCGAAGGACGCGCTCGACCCGACGTACGAACAGACCGGACATAACGGGGCAAGAATGGATATTATGTTTTCGAGCAGGACGAATCTTATGTTTCTTTATTCTCCTATCGAAAGCGATTGGACGAATTCAGGAAAACTTCTTCGTTTTAAAATCGGATTGAGTCATTTTGATTTTACTTTAAGCGGATATGAATTCCGGGATCACTTGACTGATTTTTATTCGCTTTCTGTAATAAACCAGAGGAGAAGGCTTGTTGGATGTGAATTCGTGGGGCAGCTTTTTGGTTTAGGGGTCTGGGGAGAAGGAGCTTACAGTTTTCTGGATGAATCCGATGATTTCTATGAGTTTTTAGTGGGAACCGATTATACTTTTGAATCCGGTTTTTATTTTTTGCTCGAATATCATAGGAATGAAAGAGGGGAAACAAGTTACCAGGATTATGATATTAATGATTGGTTGAGGTTTTATCTGGGTGAAAATAAGACCATAAGCCGAGATCAAATGTATGGTATGTTTAGTTATCCGATAGCCGATTTGATAAATCTACAGCTTTTGTCTGTCTTGAGTTTCAATGATGGGAGTGCTGCTATCGTCCCTGTGATCGATTATAATATTTTTGAGAATGTGGATATAAATATTATGGGTAACATTTATACGGGTAGTGAAGGAAACGCCTATAACAGTAAGCTGGGAAATGGGTTAGTGATTCGAGCCAGAGTGTATTTTTAAGGGGGTTTAAGATGAGAGAAAAATTACTAAGGAAATGGGGTCGTTATTCGATGACTCATCCCCGGCGGGTTTTGGTTTGTCTTTTTCTTGTCTCGGCAGTTTCTTTGGTTTCGATCATCTATCTTTCTGCAACAAAAAGATTCACAATGGAGATGAGCTGGTCTGATATGCTGCCGGCAAATGAACCTATGGCGGAGGAGTTTGATAGGATTTTAAAGGAATTCCGTAGCGCTACGAATTCAATAGTCGTGGTGCAGGGAAAGGAAAAGGATATAAAGAAATTTGCCGATGAAATAGCTCCGCAAATTGAGAAACTTACAGAGTATGTGGATGAGGTGTACTATAAGATCGATAAAGACTTTTTTGCCCAGCACGGGTTTATGCTTATGAAGGAGAAGGATCTGGAAAGAACCTATGATATGTTTACCGATTTGAATCTTATCCCTCTTCTAAGGAGTATTAACGATAATTTTGAAGAAGAATACATTGGCGATGAGGAAGCACTCAGTACTAAGCAGAAAGAGGATGAAGCAGTAAGATCCTTGGATGGCTTCCAGTACTGGATTGCCGCAATGGATAGATTTGTCAGTAGTTCCGAAAAAGTGGACAAAGAATTTACGGAGGAGGCGGTTGAAAGATTTCTTTATGGGGATCCGTATTTTATCTCTCAGGATAAGAGAATTCTTTTGATGACAGTTAAGCCCACTTTTAACGAGATGGACATCGAAAAAGATGTGGCTTCGACCGACTCTATACAGTCGATTATAAACAGGAATTTGGAAAATTCTCCGGGTATTAAAGCAGGTCTTACCGGCAGTATTCCTCTACAGAGAGATGAGGTGTATTACACGCAGAGAGATATGACCCATGGACTTATACTTGCTTTAATCCTCGTTGTTGTACTATTTATTTTAACTTTCAGGATGTTAAGCATACCTATACTTGCGGGAGTTAACCTTATACTTGCTATTATAATTACAGTAGGACTTGTTGCAATTTACCCGGGAAGATTGAATATAATGACAGCGATGTTTGGTGTTATTTTGATAGGTCTCGGTATCGATTATGCGGTTCACATTATTTCTTTATATAGTGAACGCAGAACAATTGATCCCGACGCTCCGACGGCAATGGAGGAGGCTCTAGTGCGGTCCGGCGGAGGAATAATTACAGGCGCTTTGACTACTGCCGCCGCTTTTTTTACGCTTTCCATATCAGTAACGCGGGGTATAAAAGAAATGGGAATTATTCTTGGTATGGGTATCATATGTGCTATGGTTGTTACCATGATTGGCTTGCCTGCTTTTCTTTCAGCAATGGAAAAGTTTTCTTTGCGATTTAGAAAGAAGCCATTTCAGCCCAGACATATTGAATTTACAGCTCTGGAGAATTTTGGGAAAAGTATAAGTAGACGTCCCTTGAGATATCTTTTAATAGGATTTGCGCTTACTGGTTTTTTCTTCTATCAATATAAATACAGGCTAAGGTTTGATTACAACATGCTTAATATTGAACCAAAGGGTCTGCCTACGGTAATGCTTCAGGATACAATTGTTGAGGCTTTTGACCTTTCTATCGATTATGCGATGGTGACTGCGTCTACAATTGAAGAATCCTATACTCTGGCTGAGAAAGCTAAGGGAATGCCTTCCTTTTCGATGGTTGAAAATATAGGAGATTTCTGCCCTCCAATGGAGAAACAGAGAAAGAGACTTGTTTACATAAATAAAATCAGGAATTTATTAGATAAAAACAGGCAAAACCTTCCCGTATTACCAGGCGATCTGCAGAATATTGTAGCGCAGTTAGAGAGGCTCGATATGAATATTTATGAGCTTTCTCAGCTCGCATTTTTAGGTGGTCAGGATAAGGTCGATGAAAAATGTAAAAGTATAATTGGTGATCCGGAATCCGAAAATCCCGGGAGCATTATTTTGAATCTTGCAGATAAAATAAAGGAAAATCCCGCGGTTTCGATTCGGATGCTCAACAAATTCCAGAAGTTATACGAGCCCTTATTAAGAAAGAAAATTTATGATATGGCTAACCCTGAATTTTTGACTCTTGATAACATCCCATATAATATTAAGAGCCGATATGTTAACGACGATGAGGATCTTTTCCTTGTAAATATATATCCGAGGGAATATATTTGGCATTTTGAAAACATGAGAAGATTCAACAAGCAGGTGGAGTTGGTGAGCGAAAGAGCTACCGGTCTGCCTCCTCTTTTTCTTCGTTTGATTGAATTGATTGGGAGGGATGGAAGAAGAGCGACGGTACTTACATTATTTATAGTAGTTCTTTTGTTATGGTTGGATTTTAGAAGTCTTAAACTTGCTCTTTTAGGTATCGTTCCTTTAATTGCCGGAGGTTTGTGGATGCTGGGGCTTCTTTCAACCTTTGGAATAATGCTTACAGTGGTTAATGTAATCGGTATACCCATGATAGTAGGAATAGGAATCGATGATGGGGTTCATATATTGCATAGGTACAGGGTAGAGGGATTTGACAAAACTCCTCATGTACTTTTAAGTACAGGTAAAGCGGTGCTTTTAACTTCTCTCACGACTATGGCCGGTTTCGGTTCTCTTATGATATCCAAATATAGAGGGTTTGTTGGTCTTGGGGCGCTTCTTGTTTTCGGGGTAGGTGCCTGCTTTATTACAACGGTTCTTTTTATGCCTTCTATAATAAATATCGCGGAAAGAGTGGTTAAGAAGAAATCTTCTAAAGAATAATAAAAAATATGGAGGATTGTAAATATGTCAGATAGAATTTCGTTTTTGGGTATAGGAATTAAATTCGCTATTGTATCTTTGGGATATTCTGCAGTAATTATTTTTATTCATTACTTTACTTATCCTTTATTTCATATAAAATTTTTACCGTATAGTTTGTTTTTGATTTCGGGTATTTTTCTGATAGTTGTTGGAATATCGTTGTATATTACTTCGGCTTTTTCTGTGCGTAAAGCTTATACTGAAGATGCCCTGAGGACAAAAGGGGTTTATTCCATATGCAGACACCCTTTGTATTCTTCTTTTATTTTTCTTACAGTTCCGGGAATCTGCCTCTTATTTAAGTCCTGGATAGCATTCTCTGTTCCTTTCGTGATGTATATATTTTTCAGGGTATTAATAAAGGAAGAGGAAGACTACTTAAGAGATAAGTTTGCCGATGAATACGAGGAGTACAAAAAGGAGGTGTCTTTCGTATTCCCAAAAATCTGGAAGTATAAAA
>Ga0315543_1001665_pt1 | contig 23341 bp, 17 predicted proteins | sample SalMarSW160210MG_2_FD_203098 | JGI IMG/M metagenome (GOLD analysis project Ga0315543, IMG submission 203098) | Salt marsh sediment microbial communities from the Plum Island Ecosystem LTER, Massachusetts, United States - Salt Marsh Sediment SW1601-210 ... | reverse complement strand
AATAAACCCAGCGGCTTTATTAGCATAGGCAATGTTGTCCGGCAGCTTATGGATAATCGGGTTTCGCCACGACATGCTGTGTTTGATTCGATAAATGAACTGTGGTGCCGGCTTCTTCCGGCAGAGCTTGTCCAGCATACCAGGATTGCTGACATTTCCGGCGGCCAGCTAAAAGTGCAGGTAGATTCGCCGTCATATATGTATGAGCTGCAATTATGTAGTTCCGGGCTTCTCGGCGAGCTACGACGACGGTGCCCGCAGGTTCGGGTAAAAGAAATCAGGTTTGTTCTTGCTTGAGGCGCAATCGGGGCTACGGCAGGGGCTTCCAGGACTATGGCAAAGTCTGTGCCCAGACGAGCTAATGACGCCAGAAGGGGAGGGATTTTCCATAGTCCAGAAACAGCCGTAGACGATGCACATAATAGTAACAGAGAGTTGTTATGAAAGAACACAAATACGATGCGAGTAACATAAAGATATTGGGTGGCATAGAAGCAGTGCGCAAGCGGCCTGATATGTATATCGGTGACCGCGGAAGCGGAGGACTCCACCACCTTGTCTATGAGGTATTGGACAATTCCATCGACGAAGCAATGGCTGGATACTGCGACAGCATAAATGTGCATGTCCATGCCGACGGCAGCTGCACAGTTGAGGACAATGGGCGAGGCATACCGGTTGAAAAACATAAAGAGGCAAAAATAAGCGCACTGGAAGTCGTGCTCACAACACTCCATGCCGGCGGAAAGTTTGACCAGGAAAGCTACAAGGTTGCCGGAGGCCTGCACGGGGTAGGTGTTAGTGTGGTCAATGCCCTGAGTGAATGGCTGGAAGCTGATGTATACCGGGACGGACAACACTATCACTTCGAGTGTGTTAAAGGTAAGGCAAAAGCGCCTGTTAATAGGATAGGAAAAACTAATAAGAGAGGAGCACAGATATCTTTCAAGCCCGATGAGGAGATATTTGGTGATACAGAGTTCGAATATGATATCCTTGTAAAGCGCATACGGGAAATAGCATACTTAAATGCGGGGTTAAAAATAACGTTTAAGGACGACAGGGCAAAGAATAAAGAAGTATTCAAGTTCGATGACGGAATTAAAGCATTCGTGAAACACCTTAATGAAGGTAAGGATACTCTGCATCGCAATGTCATCTATTTTGCCAAGGAAGATACCAAAGCGATGCTTAGTTGCGAGATAGCGATGCAGTACAACGATGGATATACTGAGAATGTGCTGGTTTTCGCAAATAATATCCGCAATATCGATGGGGGGACGCATCTTTCCGGTTTTAGGACCGCCTTGACGCGCACAATGAATTACTATGCCAGGAATAATAACTTATTAAAGAACGGCCAGGTGCCGGCCGGCGACGACCTTCGGGAGGGGCTAACTGCAGTTGTTGCAGTGAAGCTTACCGAGCCACATTTTGAGGCACAGACAAAGGTGCGGCTGACCAACCCGGAGGTGGGCAGTTTCGTTGAGACCACTGTTAATGAGCAGCTTGGCCATTTTTTAGAGGAGCACCCATCCGAGTCGAAGTGCATTTTGAATAAGGCGATTCAGGCGGCTGCGGCCAGAGAGGCAGCGAGAAAGGCGCGTGAGCTGACCAGGCGCAAAGGTGCGCTCAGCACCGCTAACCTCCCGGGTAAACTATGGGACTGTGCAAGCAAAGAAAAGACAGCTACAGAGATTTTTATCGTTGAAGGCGACTCGGCCGGCGGCTCAGCAAAGGCCGGTCGGGACAGAAATATCCAGGCAATCTTGCCGCTGAAGGGGAAAATTCTCAATGTTGAAAAGGCGCGTCTGGAGAAGATGCTCGCCCATGAAGAAATCAGGACCATTGTTAGCGCGTTGGGGACTGGCATCGGTACGGACGAGTTTGAAATAGAGAAGTGCAGATACGGCAAGGTTATATTGATGACCGACGCTGATATTGACGGTGCTCACATTCGAACATTATTGCTGACTTTTTTCTTTAGGCAAATGCCACGTTTATTTCTGTCTGATATGATTTATATTGCCCAGCCACCTCTATACGAAATCAGGGCTAAGGGACAAAAAAAATCTGAGTACGTTCTAAATGAAACACAAATGCGCAAGCGGATGATTGCTCGTGGATTAGAGAACACAGAGCTGGTTATTAACCCGCCAGACGTACGGTGGGTTAAAAATGGCCCTTCGGCGGCGAGCTCAGGACGGTCGAACCGCAGAAAAGCAGGAAAAGGCACAAAGACCAAGGGCGAGCGAACTCGTAAGATCTCAGATAAAGAGCTTTCTGCGCTTGTAAGGATTTTAGAGGAGGCCGAACGTATTATCGCGGTTTTGGGCCGACGTGGTATTGACTTTTCAAAGTTCGTTGGGGCCTATTACGACCCACATAAAGGCGGGCTTCCGCGCTTTCGTATCTGCGCCGAAGACCAGCAGGAGTTTTGCTACGAAAGTGATGATTACGAGAAAAGACTCGAGGAGTTCCGTTCGACAGGCTCACGGCCCGAGCTTGTCGAGGGCAAGGCGCGTATTAAATCCTTAGCCGAGCCAGAGGAGCAAGAGTTGATTGCGGCTGAAGACCTTCACGAGGTTGACAGAATCAATCAGATAAATGAGGAGCTGAAAAAGACCTGCCGTTTGGATTTAAAGGATTTTTTATTAAAAGATGAGAAGTCTGTTTCAGGCGAATCACTTCCGACAAAGTTCCAGCTCATCAGCGGTTCGGACAAATATAATGTTGCCTCATTAGGCGAGGTATGTGCTGCTATTAGGCAGATTGGTGGTAAAGGAATTGAGATAAAACGATTCAAGGGTTTAGGCGAGATGAATGCTGAACAGTTGTGGGAGACAACTATGAACCCGCAGACTCGAACCTTGCTGAGAGTAGTTCTCGAGGATGCCGGTGAGGCCGATAGGTTATTTAGTATTCTTATGGGTGAAGATGTCCAGAAGCGGCGAAACTTCATCCGTGACCACGCTCTTGAGGTCCAGAACCTCGACGTCTAAATCAGCGAGCGTTGAAAAACTGCTTGCCAGGTGTTTTTGCAAATTAAATTCCCTATTTTTAACAGGAGAAGTTGCGATAAGATTTGAATTTATCCGCCTTCGCAGTCGCTGAAGCGATGGAGGTATCACGGGCTCGGCCCGTGGGGCTTTATTTTTCGTTCTTTGTAGTAGTTGGTAGGGTGAGCTTTAGCCCACCGATAAGATAATGGTGGTGCAAGCCCTACCCTATAGAGAATGGACTCGTGCTTCGTAGGGAGGAGCAACGCTTCCATCCTTCGTAGCCCCTGCTCCTGTCTTCCGACAGGAAGACGCGGGGGCGGAGTAGGCACTTCGCAGAGTAGTATTGGAGTAAATAAAATGGCCAAAGCAGAAAAGAGTAGTTCGACCCGTTCGACTTCCTCAGGGCAGGCAGGACAGGTTTCGCAGGAATGACAATTTTTGATTTTCTCAGAAAATTGTTGCATTAGATTTTCAAAACTCAATTATATCTGTTCGGCAAAAGCCGCGAACACGTCTTAAGCAATCAGATCGTCGCGAAGTAGTTTATCAGTTCAAAATTACCCAAATTACCACTTTCAAAAAATGCAAAGGTTCACCCCGTTAGAAAGAAAGCCACGCCTGAGTTTTCTAACAGGGTGAACTAAAAAAAATTGTGGGAAATATGCAGCAGCGGATATCGAATGGAGCTGCCAGAGCTGTTTATAGCGTCCGTTCCATAAGTTGGCTGCTGCTCGCAAGTTAGCCGTCAGTCTTATGGGCTGCGACTTCGGTGTCATTTCTTTCGCTTGCAAGAAGTTTTAGAAAAAACAAATTTTTATTTGATTAGCGGAAAATTTTACTTGCAAAATTCCAAATAGGTTATCAGAATATCAGTGTTTTCTGACTGTGTAGGTTTCTGCCCTTCGGCAGTGAGTTCCGTTCGACAGGCTCACTGCCCGAGCTTGTCGAGGGCAGGATAGTTGAACTGTAAGGCGGCGTCCTTTCAACGGTGAGGTTGGAAATGAGGGCAAACAAACTCGATACTCGATACTCGATACCAGATACCCGACAGAAGTCGGGAATCGGGAATCGGGCAACGAGAATCCTTGCGGTTGTGTCTTGCACACTGCTACTTGTGGGCTGCTTCGAAAAATTGAAATCCCCCGAATCACGTTCTTCCCAGAAAGCTGAGAGCATCGGCAAATTATCTATGGAGCATAAGAAGGCCGATTTACTAAAAAAGCTCGACCGTAAATTCGAAAATCCTGATGCGCACTATGAGTTGGGTCGGCTATATCAGGAAGACGGGCTATGGGCTCAGGCAGAGGACCACTACAATATTGCTTTAGGATTTCAGCCGTCCCACAGAAAAGCTCAGGCAGCGCTGGTTAAGGTGATGACCGATAGCGGCAACCAGGCTAAGGCCGGCAATTATTCTGATATCTTTATGAATCAAGCTGCTGGTTCTGCCGCGGAGTCACTCAAACTTGCAATTGTTTTTCAGAGACAGTATTTGGACGAGCAGGCGGCGGCTTGTTATCAGCAGGCGCTTCGTTTAGCCCCGAATTCAGCTAAAATTAACAGGCAGATTGGCTACTATTATTTAAGCAAAGGCGAACGGGAGCGGGCGAGGGACTATTTGAGTCGCAGTTTTGCCCTTAATTCCAACCAGCCGGAAGTGGCTGGCGAATTGGGCCGACTTGGTGTAGAAGTGAGGATACCCCGGAAAACTGAGAAAGACACGAAGAAGTTAGATAAGATTGTTGAGCAATCTAGTGAGGAGCTTGACGAGTAGTTCCGTAAGGGATACCTTACGGCAAGACCGAAAGGCCGTGGCCTCAACGAAGCTGAGGGCGCCCGAGTTTAAATCCAGCGGTTTTTGCTTTTTCATTGCCCCGTAGCGAAAGGATGCGCTGCGGGGTCTTTTAATTAGCCGCAGAAACAGCTTTCTAACGGGGATTGTTGGTTTTTAAGCTAATTCGCCGAAAGAATTTGTATTAGAATGTAGTTGTTCGCCGGGCCTTGCGCATACGCCGGCGGTTCTTTTCTGAGGGCTTTTCGTAGTAGGCAATCCGCTTCATATCTCTTACCAAACCCTCTTTTTCGCACAATTTTTTGAATCTACGGATCATTTGTTGGACTGATTCACCTGTCCGCGACCTAACTTTCAACATAAAAACAAGACCTTCCTATCCTTCTGATATCACAAGCACTAAGAAAAAACACTATATTTTTAGTTCGTCAAAAATCGTCTTTCGGATTACTCTAATGGAGAGTTTATATTTTTTCAAGCTGAAAAACCTCTGCCGGCGTTTTTTGGCCCCCGAAGGGGGCATTTTTGGCTGAAAAAAGCGATATTAGTAGTTAAAAAATTAGCAAATTCGCCGAAATTTCAGGTTTTATTGAGTAATGGGGGCAAATATGTTAAAATAGAGAAGAAATTTGTGAGGTATCTCTAATTGGAGAAATTGCGTCAGACGCTCAGGGTCAGAAAAGAGCGAGCCATTTTGGTGGCAGCTATCCTGCCTTCCACCGATGGTGGGGACGATTTGGCTGAGCTTACGGCCTTAGCTAAAAGCGCCGGTGCAGTCATTGTAGATAGATTTCAGCAGAAAATCCGCACGATAAAACCCGGCACATATATAGGTAAAGGTAAGGTCGAACAGCTTGCTGGCAGAGTCAAACGGTTCAAAGCAGACGTTGTTATATTCGATAACGACCTTTCACCAGCGCAAATTCGCGAGCTCGAAGAAATTATAAAAGTAAAAGTCCTCGACCGCAGCGAGCTGGTTTTGGATATTTTCGCCACCCGGGCAAAAACAAAACAGGCGAGATTGCAGGTGGAATTGGCCCAGCTGGAATATACATATCCGCGATTGACCCGTATGTGGTTGCACCTCGATGCTTTGGCTGGGGCTGGCGGGGCAACTGCTGCTGGTGTTGTCGGCGGTATAGGAACCAGAGGACCGGGTGAGCAGCAATTGGAAATCGACCGGCGATTGGTGAGCAAACGAGTTACTGAGCTAAAACGCGACCTTACAAAAATCGATAAACGAAGAATTCGCGAAATAAAAGCTCGCGAAGGTCTATTTAAAATCTGCCTGGTCGGTTATACCAATGCCGGTAAAAGCACACTCATAAATGCACTTACCAATGCAGGCGTAATAGTGGAGGACCGGCTATTTGCAACGCTGGATACGCGAACAAGGAAATGGTTGCCGGCCAGAGGTGTTGAAGTTCTTATCAGTGACACTGTCGGTTTTGTAAAAAATCTGCCTCATCAATTGGTCGCTTCATTCAAGGCGACACTGGAAGAGGCCGTCAATGCGGATTTGCTCTTACACATTGTCGATGTGGCTAATCCTGATGCACTAAATCAAATTGATTCTGTCAAAAACGTTCTGGCAGAAATCGGCTGTGGTAAAAATCCAATTTTGGAGGTCCTTAACAAAGCAGATATTGTCAGAAAAATAAGCGACCTTGAGACGCTGCAAACGCTCTATCCCGATGCGGTTACCATATCTGCTAAAACGGGCTTCGGCCTGGACGAATTAAGACAGGCAGTAACCGCAAAGTATAAAGGCGATGAAATCCAATTGCGTGTTATAAGCAGCCAATCGGATGGCCGAGTGCAGAGCTACCTGCGTGCACACGGCCGGATTATGAATGAGCAGTATCTCGACAGCTCCGTTCTAATTGATGCCAAGCTCGGCCGAAACCAATTAACAGAACTGAAAAGGCTGTATCCAGAGAACATCGAAATCATTCAAAGCTGACTCATTTTTTAGCCACGGATTACACTCGTGCTACGTAGCGAGTACTTCGCAGAGTAGTACAGATGAACACCGCTTTTCTTTAACCGCAGAGGACGCAGAGGACGCTGAGGCCACAGAAAGAATAGGGAATCAGGATATAAGGGTAACAGGAAGTTGACATCCCTGGCTGGGCGCCGTGGCGACTGCAGGAGAACAGGGTATCAGGTTAGTCGATTCTGGATGCTTGATTATTCCGCCTTCGCTAATCCAGCCTTCGCAGCCGCTTCGGCGGAGTAGGCAGCTTCGTCGGACAAGCGATGCTGGATTCTGGATGCTTGAAGTGGTGGACAGACGATAGAAAGCATATCCTCCGACGCCCTTTGGGCTTCCGCCTTCGTAAAAACTACGGCGGACAAGATGGAGGGCAGGCAAACCCTCGGCCGGAGGACCCCTGCTGCAAGCGGCAGGGCTAAACTAAATATACATTCCTCGCTTGCATTTGAAAACCGTTCAGTTACAATAGCACCTGACCGCCTCCGGCGGGACGTTTTCAGACAGGATTAACAAGATTTTTTTGAATTTATTCCCTTTTATCCTGTAAATCCTGTCAAAAAATACAATTTCTTATACTATTAAGCCAAGTAAGCAGTTAGACTTAAAGGAGATATACAAATGCCTGAGGAGCAAATTGGAACGGTATCAGATTTCTTCGCCCATCCTGTAGTAGCCGCTTTCGAGTTAACAGCACCCTTAAAGGTGGGGGATAAAGTCCACATTAAGGGCCATACCACCGACCTTGAAGTGATTGTTAACTCAATGCAGATTAACAATGTAGCTGTTAAAGAGGCCAAAGCGGGAGACTCCGTTGGAGTGAAGCTTAGCGAGCGAGTAAGAAAAGGTGACTCAGTCTGTAAGGTTACTGATTGAGTCGTGCTTAAAACGGACGACGGACGACGGATTTATCTGAAAGAGATTAAAAAAAGTAATTGCTTCAACTCTGCTGGGTCCTAAAATGTTTTTGTTTTTTGGTTCTGGTACGGGTATATTCAAAAATTCCGGTCATTCTCACTCATAGCCGCTAAAAACTCTTGACTTGCCAGGGCTGATATGATAAACTGATTTCTAATTGGGGTGGTTAAGTTGTAATTGGGGGGCTTCGTAAGTTTCCCAACGAATATTCAAATCAAATTATTTTGGGGGAGTAAACAATGAAAAGGCAAATCATCTTCTTAGCAGTGTATTTGGGCTTTGCGTCTGTCGCTTCTGCATGTTCGGTACAGTCGGCACCCGACTGGCGGACCGACCCGCCTGGAATACCGCCGACAACCTATCAAATGTGGACTTTTGACGACGACGACAACCCTGCCGTGCCGGAAGTCATGGCAAATGCTTATGGCACACCATTGGCAAAGCTCTCGGGCGAACACTACGGAACATTACAGTGGAAACAGACTTATCAAGGACATGAGGGTGTTTGGTGTGCAGGAACCCTCAATCTTGCACTGGAAATTCCCAACCGACAGGTGCTGCAGGGCTATAAGGAAATCTGGGCGGAAGTGATTTATCGAGGTTACCTGGATGAAGCCGACGTATCAGCAAATCCGCAAAGCTCAGTAGTTATCCCGTTGGGCCAAACAACTACCAATGTGAGTTGTAGCTGGAAGAAATTGAATATAGGTTGGCGTCTCGAACCAAATCCGTATTCGGAAACTGTGTCTCTGCGTTTTAAGGGCACTGGTGGTTATGTAGATTCCGTAACTGTTGATACCAGGTGCGTCCCGGAGCCGGCCACGGTATTGCTTCTTGGTGTAGGCGGTCTGGCATTATTGAGAAAGCGTAAAATGTAGCACGGGCTTCCGGTTCGACAAGCTCACCGCCCTGAGCAAAGTCGAAGGGCAGCCCATGACACCACGGCCAGGGTGGCCGTGGTACTTGAAACCGAAGGGCCGCAAGCAGTAAAGCTTGCGGCCCTCTACCCCCCACTCCATTTTCCCTGTCAGACCTTATGGTAAATCAACTGTGTCCCAGACTCGGCGAATCGAACAACCTTATTGATTGCCGCCGCTAATTCGGTAATCTGCCGCTCGACTCCGTCGCAGTATTGCCGCGATTCATTCTCTACCAGCTGTCGTTCGGTGATTTGCTTTTGTAGCTCTTCGTGGGCTATGCTTATTTCTGCCCTCTGTTGCTCAAGCTGGCTGCGGCATTGATACAATTCACTCTGCAGGTGCTGGCCCTCGGCGATTTTATTTTGAAGTTGTTCGTTGGTTGTCTTTAGTTCAGCGGTTCGTTGCCTGAGTAGTTCCTCGGCTCGGCTTATTGCACCGACGTCTATTACAAAAACTATAAGTCCAGTTGCATTGCCTTGCCCGTCCTTCAGCAGTATCATTTTCGTCTGCGTGGCAAATGTTGTCCCATCGCTTCGCATGTGCCAAATTGGTCCCTCAAGATGGCCTCTATGTTTGGTCTCCTCAATGAAGCCGCTCACATCGCTTCTGAACTGTTCCTCGGTATGGAACATACTAATTGGTTTACCGAGCAGTTCGTCCCTATTTGTGTACCCGTGCATCCTGGCCCAGGTCATATTGATAAACTGAAGGTTCCCGTCGCGGTCGGCCATTGCAATTGCCTCGGTTGCCTGTTCCGCCATTACCGTCAGATTTCGTATAGTTTGCTCGACCCGCTTAGCCTCAGCTATCATATTGTCCATCTACATAATCTCCTAAAAAACTAACTATTTATATGACATCGGTCAAAGTGAGGTGGTACTTTTTTAGAAGTGGCCGGCAACCACAAATCTTTTTAGATAACCGCAATTGTGCAAGATTATCGGCTGTTTTATTGGCCTGGGAGCGGTAATGCTGGGGCACAGACCTCGAAAATTTATTAAAAAGAGGCCTTGCATCCTTCAGGTAGTTTTGGTATAATTCAAATCCATAGGAGTGATGGTGTTGATAAGTTACATTATTGCACACCAGACGTGTTTTTTAGGGACTCGTCGCGCTGGCGCTCGATGTCCGCCGTGTCGGAGCATCGGCGAGACAGGCAGAGAGCTAAGAAACTATGTTAAGTCATATTGGCGGCTTATAGAGAGGAGGAAATTGCTATGGCCGGTATGTTCTATTCATTAAAAGAAACCGCCGAAAAACTCAACATAACAGAGAAAGAAGTGAAAGAGTTAATCAGGCAAGATAAGTTACGTGAGTTTCGCATCGGCTCGGATCTTCTGCTCAAGGCCGAAGAAGTTGAGGCCATGGCAGCCGAAAGAGGTATTTCGGTAGAGCCAAAGGTGCAGGCAGAGGAAGAACCAGCATCCGTACCAGCAGCCCCCGAGACCCCGGAGCTGCAAACGGGGCAAGAAGAAACCATGGAGCCCGAAGCGGGGGAGATTGAGCTACCCGAGTTCGAATTACCTGAGTCAGAGGCGATGGAGCCCGAATCGCTCGTTTTGGATATGGCGGAATTGGAGGAGCTCGGCGCCGGGGAGGAGATGCCAGCTCAACAAGCCGGTGAGTCAGAAGTAAAAACAGAAGAAGTTACTGCCGTTCTGCCGACTCGTCGGGGCAAAGCCCGCCGCAGCCCGAAGGTCACCTCAAAAAAGCAACGTTCCAAGGCCAAACGAAAAGTTGCAAGAACAAGGAGTCGGCCAAGGTTATCAATAGGGCAGTGGTTCTGGAAAGGCCTGACGGAAGACAATCCGGTGGCAGTTATTCTTTTATTTTTGCTTTTGGGCATTATTATTATTGCCTGTATTGCCATACCGTCTCTTCTGTATGAGATGCTCTGACGTTTCGCAAATGAAGCTCCCCTGCCCGCCTATGGCGGGCCCCGGGAGTAAAAGAAGTAAGGTGTCAGAGTTCGTGTCCAGCACCTGTTTTGAGTGTTGACGGTCTATTATTAGCTGTGTGTCGGATTAAAAAACGATGCTCTGGATGTTATTTGATGGTCGATTCTCAAAATAGGTGCGGGACGGAAATTGCATGCAGTAATAGTTCTATTGACGTTTGAACATTTATCCGCCGTACGTCTGGCGGATAAAATTGAACGTTCCTGTACAAACAGAGCAAAGATGTCATTCCCGCGAAACTTGTCCGCCGTTTTTTGGCGGAGCGGGAATCCAGCCTTTTTATCAGCGTTTTCCGGACTCCTGCCCCTGCTCGTAGGCAGGGGTGACAACCTTGCGCAGGAGTGACGGCATGTTTGTTTTGTTATTTATTCAAACATCAATAATACCTACACCAATTCGGTATCTTATCCTGAAAGGACGGCACTTTCTGTTTTTATCCTGCACAGAATAAGTGGTAGGCATCGATTGGAAGTTAAACGAGGTCAGACCCGTCGCAGGCAGGTGAAAAAGAAATCAAGATAAAGTGAGAGATTATCCGCCTTCGCAGTCGCCGACGCTCCAAGGGACTCCGCCGAGCCTACTCCGCCCCCGCGTCTTCCTGTCGGAAGACAGGAGCAGGGGCTACGAAGGCTGAATTGTGCGTAGGAGGGTATGCTTCGGTGGATTCCGCCGAAGCGATGGAGGTACCACGAGCTTGGCCCGTGGGGCTCCATTTAAAGAGCTCATGTTCTTTTGGTGGACAAAGTAATTTAATATAGGTATAAGTTGAGTTACATAGGTGAGCAAACATTGTGTAGATGTAGTAGCCCGTAATGGATGAAATGCAAAGTATCATTGCGAGGAGTCCACCGAAGGTGGGCGACGAAGTAATCTCGATCGTTTGTGAAGTAGAGATTGCCACGGGCTGCTTTGCAGCCCTCGCAATGACAGCACAACAAATTATGTGTTACAGAGCAGCAGTATTTGATGAGCTATATGTTCGATAAGCAAGGACTTTATTGGAGAAAAGAATAATGGCTAATGCGTCAAAGAAACACAAGGCCACGCGTGGTCGCAAGTCCTTATCGACCAGAGCAATACATGCTGGTGAGCCAAGGAGAAAATATGCTGATTCATTGACAACGCCCATTATTCAGACTTCTACATTTACATTTCAAAACAGTAAGCACATCGAAGATTTCACCAAGAAGGGCAAGGAACATTTTGAATATGGCAGGTATGGCAATCCTACTGTACAAATAGCTGAGAGGCGCCTTGCTGACCTCGAAGGGGCAGAAGACGGAGTCGTTTTCTCGTCCGGAATGAGTGCGATTACAACAACCATTTTTTCACTTGTACAGTCTGGCGACCATATTGTTATCACTGATGATAGCTACAAAAAGACGCTCGAATTCTGCAAATCGTACTTAAAACAATTCGCTGTCGAGTGCACCATTGTTTCATTCGGCGATTATACAGTTCTCGAAAAAGCCATCAAGAAGAACACGCGTTTTATACTTTCCGAATCACCAACCAATCCTTATCTGAATATCTTCGACCTTGTCAAGATAAAAAAGATAGCGGACAGACATAATGTGCTTACGCTCATAGACAGTACATTTGCCACGCCTTACAACCAAAGGCCGATAGAATTCGGGATGGATGTGGTGTTGCATAGCTGTACGAAATACCTTGCCGGCCATAATGACATTTTGGCCGGTGCTGTGCTCGGGAAAAAAGAGCTCGTTGAAAAGGTCCGCGACCTGCATAAATCTATGGGAGGTACCATCGACCCTCATTGCTGTTATTTGCTTCTGCGGGGTCTGAAGACCTTTCCATTGCGGTTAGAAAAGCAGAATGAATCTGCTTTGAAGATTGCCCAATTTCTTGAAAATCACCCGAGGGTAAGGAAGGTCTATTATCCTTTCCTCGAAAGCCACCGTCATTATAAGATAGCTAAGGAACAAATGAGTGGTGGCGGGGGCGTTGTTACGTTTGAAATAAAGGGTAACATCAATAATGCGAAACGCCTCCTGGATGCATTGAAACTATGTTACATCGGGCCAAGCTTTGGTGGTGTTGAAACACTGATAACACATCCTGCACTGGTAAGCTACTATGACTATACGAGAAAAGCACGCTATAAGCTGGGGATTACCGACACGCTTTTTAGACTTGCAGTTGGAGTTGAGGATGTTGACGATTTGATTGCTGACCTTGATAGAGCTTTGATGAAGTAGTGGCCTTTCTCTTTTGGACATATCCGAAAAGACGTTCTACAGCCCGTAAGGATTTATCAAGATACTCAACCTGGCTGGTCTATGCTAATTTACAAAGCTTTCGCTGAATGTCCTCCCAAAACCCCGGTTAGTAGTAAGCTATCGGTTCATCCTTGGGCTGTAGGATGGCGAGGCCGAGAAAGACACGCTCTTTTTGTTCAAAAAACCACTTTTTAGGATTATTTTTGGCTTCTGAAAAAAATTTTTCTTTATCGGACTTTTCTCTTGACAATTTGATTTGAGTAGTTATAATCCGGCGGTGTATCAAGGAGGAGTCGCAGCGGTAAGGAAGCCTGTTCCTTCCTGCAAGTTTTTCCTCCACCAAAAGTTCTGTTGTATATTGGAGTACAACAGTTGAAAAGCTATAGGTCTACCTTTAAGGAGGATGGTTGGAATACTTGGTTCTTATTCCTACCAATCCTACTAATACAAAAAACTGCTGTTTCATAGTGCGAAATGCCTGATTAGTTAGAGGAGGTAACAATGGCAAATCGTGAAAAAAAGAGCATATTAGTGGGGCAGGCGATATCAAAGCTTCTTGATTCTCAAAGTGTAAAGGTACCTGAAAACAGTGCCCTTCTAAATTTGTTCCGCCCAACCACACAAAAGCCCCCCGATTATACTGACACCCACGCAAAAGCCACTGTTGAGGCTGCTCGGCAGTGGGAAGAATGGCGGAGAAAGAGCAGCCCTCAGACCAAACGTGCCGCTAAAAAAACAAAAGGTGTAGTATTGATTCTTATTGCATGGATCCTTTTAGTCTTGAATGTCTTGGTAGTCATAGGGAGTTTAGAGTACGGACAGAACTTTTCCCTGCGTTTGCGCTCAATAGAAAATACTAATGGCTTCTTGTTTCAGGTAGGAGTGTTGGTATTTGGTGCATTCGTCTTGGCTTGTACAACATACTTGAGGAACAGAGCCGGTGGGAACGCGGCAGTGTCGCTTCTTATCATCATGGCCTTGTCAGTAACATTGGCATCCTTGGTAAAAGAGTCAGGTGGTGTAATGACTATAATAACTAATATACGAGGATTGGGCCGAACCCTTTTAGGTTCTTTACCCGACAATAAAGCCGTTACTAAGAAACCGACGTTTCGACTCGTAAATGGTATTCTCTATAGTGAGGACAAACCATCTGCTGTAATTGGTAGCCAAATCGTACGCGAAGGAGATACTCTTCGTTACTTTAACGTCGTCAAAATATATAGAGACAAGGTTGAATTTGAAAAGGACGGCAAAAGGTGGACACAATCAATAGAAAATAGGCTATTGACTTATTAGAAGTGAGACGGCCCCGCCCTTTGGTTCTTGAAACCAAAGACTTTGCCCCGCAAATTATTGTAACCACACTTCCTGTTAGTCATTTTAGTCATTGACGCAATACGCAACACGCAATACGATATACAAGGTATGTTCGAGAACATCTCCATAATCGGCGATGGTGGAATGGCCACTGTCATTGCTATTCTGCTCTGCGGAAAAAGAGAAGATAGCATACAGCGGTCGGCAGATACAAAAACTAACGCACTACGCGATACGCGATACGCAATACGAGTAAGGATGTGGGGTTATGACCGCCGGCAGTTGGCTGATATTGAAAAGAGCCGAGAAAACAAAAAATTTCTGCCCGGCTATAAGCTGCCCGAAGCCGTTGTATTTGAGCCGGCGGATGAAAAGATAACTGCTGGTGCCGACTTACTTGTTTCCGCTATCCCTTGTCAGTATATGCGTAGTGTTTGGAACCGCCTGAAAAATTATGTCCCCGAGGATGTCCCCATCGTCTCTGTTACCAAGGGCATCGAAAATGGGACACTACTTCGCCCAACTCAGATAATCTCCGACGTCCTGGGAGAGAAACTCAAAACTGCGGTTCTTTCCGGCCCGACTATTGCCGACGAATTGGCCAGAGAGCTTCCGGCTACTGCCTGCGTCGCTTGTAGCGATGAGTCGTTGGCCAAAGACATCCAGCACATTTTCAATTGTCCCTGGCTGCGTGTTTATACCAATACCGACATTGTCGGTGTTGAGTTAGCTTCTGCCTGCAAAAATATCATCGCCATAGCCGCGGGGATAATAGATGGTGTTGGTGCCGGCGACAATACCAAGGCGGCTCTTTTAACCAGAGGACTTGCCGAGATAACTCGCCTGGGTGTTGCTATGGGCGCTAAGCCGCAGACCTTTGCCGGCTTGGCCGGACTGGGTGATTTAGTAACGACCTGCATTTCACCGAAAGGGCGAAACCGCTCCTTTGGAGAAAGGATTGGCAAAGGCCAGACTGTAGAACAGGCCCAAAGTGCTACCGAATCGGTGGTGGAGGGTATCACCACCTGCAAATCCGTTGTTGCTCTTGCCGACCGATATAGTATTGAGATGCCAATAACACAAGCGGTCTATGAAGTTTTGTTTGAAGACAAACCCGTACAGACTGCTATAGTCGATTTAATGACCCGCCGGCTAAAAGCCGAGTAAGCCCAGCCATTCCTCCGCGGGGTCATTGCGAGCGCTTCATCCTTCGCAGCCCCCAAGGGGCGGAGAAGGGAAGCGAAGCAATCTCGTTTTGAATTTCGAATTTTGATATTCGTATTTCGGATAGAGTATCCAGCATCGAGCATCCATCGTCTCTCGTCCCTCGTCTGTCCTCTGCCTTCTGTCCTCTGTCATTTTTCCCGTTGGCATAAAGCGTTAAATCCAAAAGAGTTAAAGCTAATATACGGGAAATTCAACCAACTTTATTGGATGAGAACCTTAATATAGGTATCATCTTGGACGATAAAGAGAAGGAGATTGTGAAATGGTGGATATAAAAACCATATTGGCAGCGGCAATAGAAAATAGGGCAAGTGATGTGCATATCAATGTGCCAATGCCGCCGGTATTGCGAAAAAATACAGAATTGCTCGATATGGATTTCCCCGTCGTCAGCAATGAAGATGCAAAAGAAATGGTTCTTTCGATGGTTGGGCAGGAAAGATTCAAGCAGTTCGAGACAAAAAAAGACCTTGATTTCTCAACGAGCATTGATGATGGCCATCGGTTTCGCGTTAACGCTCATTATCAGCGTGAAACGATTGCAATTTCGTTTAGAGTGATTCCGAATCAGATTCCTTCGATAGAACAGCTGCACATGCCGCCAATAGTTAAAGAGCTAACAGACCTGCCAAGAGGTTTGGTGCTCGTAACCGGCCATACCGGCTCCGGCAAAAGTACGACGCTTGCCGCGATGGTAGGTTCGATAAACGCAAAGTATCGCAAACACATAATTACATTGGAAGACCCTGTCGAATATGTAATAGAGAACGAAAAGAGTATGATAGAACAGCGCGAAATCGGCCCTGACTGTGCGGAATTTGCAACAGGACTTAAGCACGTGCTGCGACAGGACCCTGATATCATTATGGTCGGGGAAATGAGAGACCTGGAGACCACCAGTTTCACTATTACAGCTGCTGAAACCGGGCACCTTGTCTTTAGTACACTGCACACAATTAATGCCTCTCAAACCATCGAACGTATTATAGACATATATCCAGCCAATCAGCAGAATCAGATTCGGACAATGTTGGCTAATACACTACAAGCTGTTATCTCGCAGACACTATTTAGGCGAATAGATGAGCCGGGGATGGTACCATGTGTAGAAATGTTGTTGTGTAACTCGGCGGTGAGAAACTGTATTCGTGAGAACAGAATCTACGAAATCCCGAATATTATTGAGACTTCCCGCCAGCTGGGTATGCAGAGTTTGGGCAGTAGTATCGCGGAAATGTATTTCAAGGGCTACATAGACAGAGAAGAAGCAATTATGCGCTCAACCAATCCTTCAAAGATGGAAGAGCTGCTTGTGCCTCTCAGTGAGTATGAAGTTATCCGACTACCTGAAGAATTAAAGACAGGAGCATAAGGGATATACAAAAGAATATCGAATATCGAACGGTTGCTGTTGCGAGGCTCGTTTCGTCAAACGTTTTACGTTAAACGCAACCGAAACGAGCTGCGTCCTTCGATTTCACTCAGGACGCCCTGAGCGAAGTCGAATGGGCGCAACTCTTAGACGAAACACGTAACCAGTATATTGGTAGTCGTAACCTGATACACCTGATGCGTATTAGTATCTTCTGACGGTTTCTGCTTTTTAACAGCGGTTCTTAAAAAAATCCTTGATTTTTGTTTTTTAAGCCATACTATTGTATCATGGGCTTCCGGTTCGACAAGCTCACCGCCCCGAGCAGAGTCGAGGGGCAGCCCGTGATACCACGGCCAGGATGGCAGTGGTACTTGGGCGGTTAGCTCAGTTGGTTAGAGCGCCTGCTCGACACGCAGGAGGTCACTGGTTCAAGTCCAGTACCGCCCATTAATCATAATGTCCGAGGTAGCTGCTTTCACTTGCGCCGTATATCTATCAGTGAAAAACGGTGTTGTTGAGACTAAGGATTGGTGAATAGTGGTAGTGTTTTTCAATGCAACTTTTATTTAGGCGGTGGTAATAAAAAAAGGGCTGTGGAAGAATCCGCAGCCCTCGGAGCTTGTAGCTTGTAACCAAAACGCCTAAACTCTTTTAATTTTTTGGCTTAAACCCTGCGTTTTCTCAACAGAGCCAATGCCCCTAAGCCAAGCAGACAAATCGTCGCCGGTTCAGGTATGCACTCGGTATTGATTGCCAGTTGATCGACTAGGATATCACCCTCAATGCCAATAGTCTCCCAGGGTGGGTTCGGGAACAATCGAATTTCGTACAGCGAAGACATCCAGCCATCACCCAGTGCCGTAGTTGTGCTCTCCATATACAACGTATATGGGTCAACACCAGGTACAACACCGACGTTTGGTTTATCATCCCAGAAGGCATCGGTTAAACCTGCTGGCTTCCACGTTAACTGGATCACAATATCTTTCCACCAACAGATTTCCGGCCGGTTGGGAATATAAGCATCTATCTTGCCTGATAGAGGCCACACCCCATCGCGCCCATCGATAAAAGGAATCCACGGTGCGAATGGCTTCACTACCAACTCCGGATTGCCATAGGGGTTCGAGACAACATCAGGTGCTGGTGTAGTATCATCATTTGAGAAGAGCCATACCTGCGTGGTACCTCCAAACGCCATTGACCCTGCCATCAGGGTTACAGCCATAAACACAATAGTTAATTTCTTCGTCATCATCCTTAATACCTCCAATAAAGGATACATCTCATTACTACACTCGCGCAGCACAATACTATTTGTGAGTGCTCGTGTAACATTTTAGAAGAAATAACCTCTTTCCATTCTTAGATTGTTTAAGTACCAGTTAATTTAACCCTACCCTCGTTTTATCTTATGTCAAGGTTTTTTTTCGAAAAGTCCGAAAAAATCTCCAAAATTTTCACTGGAAGGGGGGCTTTAGCTGAAAAAGGTGGTTTTTGCCAGGAAAATACCTTGTCAGCTTTGTTGTGCGGGTGGATTCGACTTTAAAAGCGGTATTTTAGCAGTGAAATTGATTATTTTTTACCGTGTTCAGGGATGGGCAAGCCGAGCTCGGCGAGTACCTTTTTCATATCCTCCCATACCCTTTGGCGGTTCTGCTGTGAGTAATTACGCAGCAGGTAGGCAGTGTGATATGTGGCCATAAGCTTTATAGGTGGCCTGCCGAGGCCGGCGTAGTATTCGTGGAATTGACCCCGCAATTGGCCGATGGATTTAGTGTTATCTAACAAGGTTCTGGCGGCATGTGCACCCAAAGCAACGATAATCTCCGGATTTATAATCTCAATCTGTCTTTGAAGATATGGCAGGCAGCTTATTATCTCCTCGGCGGCGGGGTCGCGATTTTCCGGCGGGCGGCACTTGAGGATATTGCCGATAAAGACATCGCTCCGCTTTAGCCCACAAGCTGCGATTACCTTGTCCAGTAGCCGGCCTGCTCTTCCGACAAAGGGTCGGCCTTGTGCATCTTCATCTGCCCCGGGCGCTTCTCCGACAAACATAATACGGGCGTTCGGATTGCCTTCACCCGGCACTGTATTTGTCCGCAATGACCCTAAGGAGCATTTGCGACATTGGCTAACTTCTTCAGCGATTCTTTCAAGGTCGGCAGCTTTTTCGGCAGCAGTCATATTATCTTCCTGTTTTGGCGGTTCGGAAGTCGGAGTTTTACCTTTGATTGCAAATCCGCCGGTGAAAAACTGCTCCATTTCCGCGTGCTGCCTAACAACCTTTTTAATATCCACATCCTTTTCCATGTGGGCGAATTGTAAAGTTATTTTTAAGATGGGTCAATAAAAAGGGCGCTTGTTTGTAACAAGCGCCCTTTCAGAGACCGTAAGGTCTGCTTTTTTATACAAGCCCTTGGTCGAGCATAGCATCAGCTACTTTTAAGAAACCGGCGATGTTCGCACCAATCACGAGATTGCAGGGCTGACCATATTCTTCGGCCGCATCGAAACACTGCTTGTGGATAGCAATCATAATGTTATGTAGCCGCTCATCGACCTCCTGTCGTGTCCAGGAAAGACGCATCGAGTTTTGCGACATCTCTAAACCGGAGGTAGCAACGCCGCCGGCATTGACTGCCTTTGAGGGTCCGACCATTACGTTGTTCTCAAGCAAAAGTTTCGTTGCTTCAATAGTAGTAGGCATGTTGGCAACTTCCGCGACATATTTGACTTTATTAGCTATTATCTTCTTTGCATCTTCAACATCTATCTCGTTCTCCGTGGCACATGGCATTACTATGTTGCCCTTGACGCTCCACGGTTTTTCTCCTGGGAAGAACGGGACGCCGAACTTGTCTGCATAATCTTTTACGACGTCCCTGTTGCTTGCCCTCATTTGGAGCATATAGTCAATTTTCTCGCCTATAACTCCATCAGGGTCATAGATGTATCCGTCCGGCCCTGAGAGAGTTACGACTTTGGCTCCGAGCTGGGACATTTTCTTCGAGACGCCCCAAGCAACATTGCCGAATCCGGAGACCACTACAGTTTTGCCTGCCAAGCTGTCATTGTTGATTTTCAGCATTTCTTCAACGAAATAAACCGCACCGTATCCGGTAGCTTCTGGACGAATGAGTGAGCCGCCCCAGTTGAGTCCCTTGCCGGTGAAAACACCGGTAAACTCGTTGCGAAGGCGCTTGTATTGACCGAACATATATCCAATCTCCCGACCACCGACGCCGATATCACCTGCAGGGACGTCGGTGTCAGGGCCAATATGGCGGAAAAGCTCGGTCATAAAGCTCTGGCAGAAACGCATAATTTCGTTGTCGCTCTTGCCCTTGGGGTCAAAATCTGACCCGCCCTTACCACCGCCCATCGGCAGTGTAGTAAGAGCGTTTTTAAATACCTGCTCGAAACCGAGGAATTTGATAATGCCAATATAAACGCTCGGATGGAAACGGAGGCCGCCCTTAAAGGGACCCAGGGCACTGATAAACTGAACGCGAAAGCCGCGGTTTACTTGTAGATTGCCTCTGTCGTCCTGCCAGGGGACTCGGAAGATTATTTGCCTCTCGGGTTCGACCAGTCGTTCAAGAATCCTGGCCTCGACGTACTCCGGATGCTTATCGAGCACCGGGGCCAAAGTCTCCAAAACCTCTTTTACCGCCTGGTGGAACTCTACCTCGCCTGGATTGCGTTTCAAGACCTGTTCGTAAACGGCCTGTATAATGGTGCTTGCTGTCATTTGAACAATCTCCACTAAAAGTTAAAATTTCTATTTTTTAGAACGGGTAGTAAATCTTCTTTACATGAAAAAACAAACAACTTTCTGAGATATGACGTCACACAAAATCTGCAATTGTTCTTGTTCGATTTTGAACACCTTAACAACATCTGCGTATCTGCCGCTTTCGGGCAGAAAATCAGTTAGCAAATTGGGCGTTTGCGAAAACCACTCTCTATTCAAGGTTACATTCTCCTTCTGGGGGAAAATGGCTACATAAAAGATGTCGCTCTCGATGAGGTCTTGGAAGAAGTGGGTACCGAATGAAAGCTCCGGCATTAAGTTTCCACCTTCATAGGCCATTTCCACCAACACGGTTATATTGTTGATTTCATAAAAGTTGACAGGGATACCTAAACTCGGCGTTGTTGTTCCCCACCTGCCCGGCCCGAACAAAATAGTCGGTTCATTTTCTTTATCAGTTATTTGTTTATTCAATTTTCCCACAAGCCTAGCTATCTCATACTTTTGGGATTGAGGCAATTGCGTGTATTCTTTGAACTCAACATAGATAACTTTTTTTACAGGCTGCGAGATACTGCCGCCCATGAAATATCGTTCACATTGAAACAGGATTTTCTCCGGCTGGATTTGAGAGGGGATTTCCACTCTTGCCTGCCAGCCTTTAGTCTGCAGTGGTCTGCACTGCAGTAAGTTGATGACAGGTGTTCCGTCTTCTGCGAAGTTAACCGTAAATTCAATGTCTATGGGATATTTATAAGAATTTTCAAGAGTTTTGAGTATTTTTTGCATAATTTGAGTAAAAGGGGTGCTGGACAAGAGTTTTTTATAGGTAAGAACCAAGAATTGCTTTTCCCGCATTCCCAGTTCGCTCATTCTTCTGGCCATTTTGTAATCGGATTCAACAATGAGGTCGAGTCTCTTTAGGTCAAGTTTTTCGGCAAGGAGTTTTTGAAGGGGTAGTGTGGTGAAAGTATTTTCTTTGGTATCAAGCAAATCCACCTGGTGCTGGGAGTATTTTCTAACATCGTCCATCCCTGCGAGAGGCCTTAATAGAGGGGCATCAAGAGCAACGATTCGGGGATAGTCGTTCTCAACACGGTTTACAGCCCGCGTGCCAAGACCAAATACTAATCTTAACATTCCTGCCTTGGGGTCGAGTTCAGGGTCCCAAACAAAAATATTGTGTGAAACCCCAACTCCGGCAAGATCTGGAAAAAAATAACTTTTGTGATGTGAACCTGAAACGCGCTGGACGAGCAAAGCCATTTGCTCGTCCAGCTTTTCCAAACCTCTTTGCAGCCGATATGTCAAAGCATTTTCATTTAACGTGCTTGCATATACTCTTCGCACGGCATCTTCAAATTTCGCATATCGCTTTTCGGGATTTCCCTGGTTGGCGCAGAACAAACTTTCATACTTGCCTGCGAATGCGTTTCCAAAGGCATCTTCCAGCAGACTGCTGGAACGAACTATAATCGGGGACTGACCAAAATAGCCTATCATTTCCTGAAACTCCTCGCGGACTTCATCAGGGAACCTGCCGTTGAGCATTTTTTCCTTCAGTTCAGATGCAACTTTGAAATACCCTTGCTCGGTCTTTTGCTCCACTCGCAACTTCCACCAGCCATTTTCTACAATATATGTATAAAAGACGTCGGAGCCTACATAGAACGAATCATGAGGTTCTAAATATCGTTTCCAGTCAAGAGACGGTTCTTTTGAAATGATATTGTTGGCAAGCAGCATCCCGACAGCCTTTCCGCCGATAAATCCTGTTCCAATTAATCTGTTTTTGATATTCAGTAAATCTTCAAGTGAAAATTTCTCCTGTGCCAGTGATAAAATTCTTTTCTCGTGGCCTATCATTATTTTGCAGAGCTGCTCGATAGTTCGCTGTTTTTCCTCAAGGCGAGCAGAGGGGTTTTGCGATAACTCTTCCGAGCGTAAAAAAAGGCGGTCCCAGTAATCCAAGGTTCTTTTGGCAGGTTCCAGGCCTTTCCCAGAGACATATGAAATCAGTCTGGTGACATCCGCACTATTGGTGATTGGAACGAACTGGTCTGCTTTCTGAAGGTGTGGAAAAAACATTTTTGGGGAATAGCGCTTCCAAACCTTTAAAGGGTGTATGTAAAAATTTTCTTCGAAATGATAGACATCCAACAAGAGCTGTGTTGTTTCGCGAATGCGGGCTACCGTTTTGAATGAATGTTTGTTTCGCAGAATGGCAAAATATCCAATGGCGCCCAATTCTAACAGATATGGGCAAGTAACCATAAAGAAGTTGCTGACCATCAAGTCTGTCGCCCAGGCGTTCAACAAATCCGAGAGGCAATCGAAAACATAAAAAGCCCCCTTTCCTTCGGTGGAAACTATGCTGTACACCTGCGTGGAAAAAGTTTCAAAGCCACTGTTGGCATCCAAATCGTAAATCGTAACATCGGGGTCGGCTTGAACAAGAGGTTTATGTTTAGCAAACCTCATATAGACGACTTTTCGGCTATCCTGTTTCGCTCGTGTAACGAAGGGAGTGACAAAGTTACGAAAATCATCGATTTTATCTACCTGCCAAACGACATTGTCACCATCTCGCAGATAGTCCAATATTGAGTCCAAACCTTTCAGGCCTGTACTTTGTCGCGCCATCACAAATCAACCTCTCTTTCTTACATCACGCAATTCTTTCAAAACTGAAAGTTAGACCATTTTTCGGCGACAAGTAAAGCTTTAACTTCAAGTTCCTTTTAATGGTTAATTCTATATTCTTAAATCCTATAGCCGGAGTTGCTGTAATTGGAAACTTAAGAGAACGCAAGCAACGAAACAAAATCCACGAATA
>Ga0315543_1001664_pt1 | contig 23347 bp, 18 predicted proteins | sample SalMarSW160210MG_2_FD_203098 | JGI IMG/M metagenome (GOLD analysis project Ga0315543, IMG submission 203098) | Salt marsh sediment microbial communities from the Plum Island Ecosystem LTER, Massachusetts, United States - Salt Marsh Sediment SW1601-210 ... | reverse complement strand
TCCCCGGGCACGCCACCGTATGGGCCAGATTCGTGCATCGAGAAGGCCCCCACCCAGCAGGCTCAACGGCACGGCCAATTGCACATAGTATTGCGGCCAATAAGACCCATTGACAATGATCAGTGCCAGAGTGTAGCCCATCCAGACGAGCACGACCAACCACGGTCTAGCTTCCCGTCGCCTGATGGCCAGCAAGCCCAGGAACAAAGCTCCCATCAAGCCTGTTCGCACTGTTAACCAGGCCTGCGCATAGTGCCAGATACCGTAGAGCCTGACAGTTCGAGAGACGATACCGTCCGCAGGACGGAGAAGCTGGAAGAAATAGACCTGCTTCAGAAAGTCGCCTGGGCATTGCAGCAGGAAATAGGCGCTTACTGCCATACAACTCAGACCAAAGCTGACAGAGATGATTGCAGCTTCCCGAAGCCTTCGGCGCACCAGGGAGACTGTGAGCAGGGCGAACACCACGACCAGCCCAGGCGTCTTGGCCAGGGCAGCGAGTGCACTCAAGAAGCCGGCCAGCACAGCCAGTCTTTGACCCTGCGCATCATCGTGTGTCCGCTCAAAAGCGAACAGATAGGCCAACACTGCCAGGATTGAGAAGAGGTTGAGCGGTGGCTCCAACATGGCTCGGCGATCCATGCCGATTACCATGCCATCCACAGCCAGCAATCCCGCAGCGACAAGGCCTGCTGGCCGCCCCGCCAATCTCCGCGCCGCCAGGTAGACCGCCGCCACAGTGACCAGGCCATAGACGACCGAGGCATAGCGCGTAGCCATAAGGCCTGCACCACTCCCCCAAGGCACGTTGACCAGACGCAGAACACCCGCCATCAAATAGATGCCCACAGGAGGCAAAGTGGCAAAAAAGTCGCGATAGGGCAGGCGTCCCTGCAGCATCAGTTGTGCCGTCGTATCCCAGACCGCCTCGTCATAGTCTTGCAGGAACTGCAAGCCCCTCTCCACGGGAAGCAGGTTGTACAGACGCAGACAAGCCGCGAGCGCCGCAATCAACAACAGACTCAGGAAAGGGGAGCAGCGCAAAAGAGTCTGAGCCCTGGGTGGCCACTCGGAGGCCTTCGGTAGAGCCTGTGTCACGAGCCCCCCCAGTAATGATCACGATACTGCATGTAGTACCCAACCGTGCGCTGCAAGCCTTCCTTCAAAGGGGTCTTCGGCTTCCAGCCCAGAGTCTTCTGAATCTTGCTATAGTCGGCATAGTAGTCACCGATGTCAATGCGTTTCTTGTCAGGAGGAAAAGGCACCAAACGATACCCTCCCTGGCCTGCACCGAACTCCTGGCACGCTTCAAGCAGCGTATGCACAAACTCCAGCAAACTCACTGGTGGGGTATTCCCTAGATTGAAGATGCGGCCATTCGCCCCGTCGTAGACGGCAGCCAGGAGAAGCGCCTCGATGACATCGTCTACATAGTTCAAATCCCGTACCTGCCGCCCGTCGCCATAGATTTGTATCTCCTCGTCGTCAATCGCCTGACGGACGAACCAGGCCACAAAGCCCTGCCGATTGTGCTTCATCAACAGCCGCGGGCCATAGGTATTGGTCAGACGCAGCGATACCGCACGGATGCCATAGATGTTGTTGTAGAGGATGTGGTACCGTTCGCCCGCCATCTTGTTGATGCCATTCACGTCAATCGGGCGCAGCAGGTGTTTTTCATCCACGGGCAGATATTCCGGCGCGCCGTAGACCTGCCGGGTGCTGGCATAGACAATCTTGATGTCTGGATTGTTGTGCCGGCACGCTTCGAGGATGGATAGTTGAGCACGACAGTTGATCTCAAGGTCAGTATAGGGATCGTGCATGCTGTCAATGTGACTGACCTGACCAGCCAGGTTGAACAAGTAGTCCTGGCCGCGCACCAGGTAGTTCATGCCACTCACATCGCGTACATCCGCGATGTTGACCCGCACGTTGTCTCTGATGGGCTCGATGTTGAACAGGTTGCCACCATAGTCTGGTATCAGCGAGTCCACGAGCAGCACATCAGCCCCCTGTGCGACAAGGCGTATGGCCAAGTTACTGCCGATAAAGCCGAGGCCCCCTGTAACTAAAACCTTTTGACCTGTGAACTTGGCTTCGTACTGCACCATCTGGGAATTCCCTACGCCTTCGGACGACTGAGCCACGTGCTCAACCTCTTCTTGAACAAGAAGATGAGGTTAGAAAACCCGTCCCGCCATAGCCTTAGCTTGCTTTCCCCAATGCGCGCTTTGTAGTAGATTGGCAATTCACGCGCTCTTAGATTCTTCTTGGTGAAGGCTTCGATCTTGAGCTCTTCAGAGAAGGACATCTGATCGCTGAACAGGTTGAATTGCGACAGAATCGAGCGCTTGAAGATCCACATCCCCGACTGGGAGTCCTTCAGCCAGATGAAGAACAGTGCAAACATGGTCACATCAAGTATGAAATTGCCCAGAACACGTAACGGCGAATTCGCCTCTTCGGCCTTGTGACCTGTACGATCACAGGAGATGAAATCGAGGTCCTCTTCGAGCATTACATCCAGGAGAACCGCGATAAAGCTGCGGGGGTAGGTTGCGTCCCCATCCATGGTCACAATGATGTCACCACTGGCCGCACGGAACCCCGCCCTGTATGCTGCGCCGTAACCGGCCTCGGTTTCAACAACCACCTTGGCCCCCATTGCAGCAGCCACTTCTGCGGTGCGATCGGTGCAGTTGTTGTCCACAACAATGATCTCGTCAACCAGGTCTGGCATGTCGGCAAGCGTCACCCGGATGCCATCCTCTTCATTATAGCAGGGTATCACCACCGAGACGGTGTGCCCCTCATACATCAGCATGTCCTCTCTGATACAGACCGCCTATTCATCGCTGGACAGAGTCAGGGCAACCGTCGACTCCAATGCGCCACGCCTCAACCGGTGCCGTAGCTTGCTCCACTTGAGAGCAGCCCATTCCCTACCCACTCGCGGCAACACCAAAGGGTTGAACAGGATATTGATTGTCAGGAAACACTCGTAGGTGCAGAAGCACCTGGTATCCCGAATACACCTGCGGATCTCATCTGCCTTGGGACTGCTCCAGAGCTTTTTGAAATCATAGTCCACGTCTCGCACGTTGCCAATCTGTTTGTCTATGTGCAACTCACAGGGCAAAACCTGCCCTTCGCTAAACATTGCGCCTCCCAAGGAACCAGCATAGCACGGGATTTGGAAGCGGCGTTCCCGCACTGTTTTTGCGATGATATGCGGCCGGACTATGCGCTTGGCATTCAACACGTCAGAAAAGGGCATCTTGTAGTATCCTGACAGTATACGTGCCTTATTGTCTCTCTCCAAGGCGGCATGCAACTCTTCGTATTTGCGGATATCGAGGTTCTCAGCGCCAGGCTTTCGCGGGGCGCCGCGCCACAGCAGCGTGAACACTGTATTGACACCTAAGTGGTGAGTCAAATAGTCGTACAGTTCCAACAAGTGATCCTGGTTGTACGCCGAGACAGTAATCTCCACACAGGTGCTAAAATTGGGATAGTGCTTCTCTAGCAGGCGCAGTTCCTTATAGGTCCGCACAGTACGCTCGAACAGGCCTGGGAATTGGCGGATTTCATCGTGCCTCTCGCCGATGCCATCTATCGAAACATCAATGTGCAGGTCAAGATCAGGACAGGTATCGAGCATGTCCCTGGTTGTCGTGACTATGCGCGATGTGAGGCTGCCATTTGTCGGGATGCCTACGTTGGCTGCATGGTTGTTGCGATGAAAGATGCGCACAATCTCCGCCAGGTCACGACGGAGAAAAGGCTCGCCGCCCGTGGGTGTGAAAAAGAGCATGTCATCCATACTGGCTGATACCCGTTCGATCTCGTCAATCGTCAGCTCCTTCTCCTTGTGCGCGGGGTCATGTGCAGCAAGCAGACAATGCTTGCAGTGAGCGTTGCAGAAATCGGTAACAAAGAACACGAAATATATCGGCGAGGCACCCTTCTTGTAAAAGATGCGACTACCATACTTAAGGTATCTCTTATAATTCACCCTGCTTCTCCTGACAAATCAGTAGCGGTTCCCGCCCAGATAATCCACGACTGCCCACAAGACGCCCAGGCCGGAAACCCACAAGTCAGCGGGCAAGAACAGACAGCATTGTAACAGAAAGAGCCAACCCCGTGCTCGACGTAGCGCGTTTAGAAACGGTGCGTTCGCCAGCAGGATGGCCACGTAGCCCAACAGTGCAACCAGCGCCCACGAGGATTGCTTGGCCCATAGACTCAGGACGACAAACAGTGGCAACAACCAGGCTAGAAGCACCCCCAGCATGAAGAACCAGGGAACCGACGCATAATACTTCTGACCAACCTCGCGCTGAGCACGCTCCAGCTTTTTGCGCAGCCAGGTCTTGCTTAGCCCAAAAGCTCGCTCCAGGTCGGTCTTCAGCAAGCCGCTCAACGAGTAATACTTCAGGTGCTCTACTGTCAGGCGGGTATCAAGCCGTACCTTATATCCAGCTGTCAACAGCCTCTGCCCAAACTCGATGTCCTCGGTGACACTTGCACCTCGATAATTAGGGTCAAAGCCACCCATCTGCACAAAGACATCCCTGCGTATGGCGGCAATGCTGGTGAAAAACACCCCCACACCACGTTCCGCGTCGCTGCTCGCAGCAAGGCGAGTGTAAGTGTAGTGCATCCATAGGTTCTTGAACTGGCTGCCAAAGTTGCGGTATCTCAGTCTCTGGCCCAGCAGACCAACAACTCCGGCGACGATCGGATCCCCGAAGTGCTCGGCAACCACGCTCAGCGTGTTCGGCTGCAACAAGATGTCAGCATCGGTGAAGAGAACGATGTCACCTTGCGCCTCGTCCACGCCGAGGTTCTTGGCCCTTGCCGCGCCGACGTTCTCGTGCAAGCGGACCACCCGGCAGGCATGTTGCGCTGCCACCTGCGCGGTATCGTCAATAGAAGCGTCGTCCACCACAATGACTTCGTACTCGGCATAATCTGAGCAGCAAATGGCTTGCAGACACTCACCGAGAGTACGTGCAGCGTTGTGTGCGGGGAGCACAACAGAAATCATAGGCGACAACTCACTAACCAACGGGAGTTAGGCAATCAACTTAAGACTCTGGGATTTCCGGCAACAGCTCGGTTCCCGCAGTTGCTCCAAATACCCTGGTTGATTTACCGGCAAGATCACTCCCATGAACTCACAAGCTCTGAACGTGCCTTTTCCACCCGTTCAATGGGCTATCAGATTATACACGAGTTGTGTGAAAACGCGATATAAGATCGTCTTCGATATATGAAGCTTTTTTCACGCTTACTGCAGAGGGCATCCCATCCTCCTGGCGTCGGTAGAACAGGTAATCCTCGATCTGAGTCTCAAAGTCATATTCCGCTTCCAGAATTGCCTTGAAAGCAGGGATCTCATCCAGTTGGGCACGTGAACCAAAAGGAGCCAGTGGAGTGACATCGTTCTCAACGAGCACGATGTATGCGGGTGGGGCCTCACGTATGTCGTCCAGGAAGTCCTGTCGCCAGGTTTCAAGACACGGATTACGGCCTTCGCCGGTGACCAGCACGTAGAAAGAAATATAGTTCGTAGGTGAGCGGCGCTGGGACAGGAAATTGACCAGGGGTTCCACACCCCAGATGAGCGCTGTTTCATCTGGCGCGCTGTGTTCGCGCAGGTACGCTGCTGCACGCCAGGTGCCCATACGTGAAAAGTCCTTGCCAATGTCAAACTGAGCGTAGTACTGCTCGGCACTCAGGCGGCCAGTCAGGTAAGCAGCTGTGCGCCTGTAGCGAACCAGATGGTCGTAGCCCATCCACAGCAACAGTCCGACAATAACGACCACGGCGAGAATGCTTCGCATGTCTATGTCTTGCCCCGGTCTAGAAGATGGCGGGACTGCGCGTTTCTTAGGCAAGGCATGGAGCAAGTCACGTGCCTGCCCACGTATCTCCCGCGCCAACCACATCAGGCTCACGGCTGAGAGCATCGCCGCAGGGGCCAGGATGGGGATCCAATGGTACTCAAAGAGCTTGCCTTGTAAAAGGGTGGCCGCCACACTGGACAGCAGAAAGACGACCACTGCTCCGCCAAGGCGATTGTGTCTGCGCCCTGCAAGGACACCAACCGCACCTGCCACGCTCAACCATAAGAGCAACTGCCAATCTCGCAGATAACGCACGATCACATCCAACATTGCCAACAGGCCATTGCCAAGTGCCAGCCCGCGTGCATTCAAATAGGCCCCAGTCCCGTAAGCGCGCCAGATTCCCAGCAGCTCTCTGAGACCATGCCCATAGAGATACAAGCCAATGGGCAAGAGGCCCAGCAATCCCCCCAGAACGAAGGCTGCACAGGACATCTCTCATACTGCAGCGTTCCCGCCACATCTCGACGCACGCCCAAATCAACACAGCCAGGATGACCAGGCCTGCCGTTGGTTTGAACCAGAAGACGAAGCCGCTCGCTACACCACCAAGAAACCACGCCAGGTTGCTTCGGCTCCGCACGCCGCGCACCATGCCATACACGCTGGCTACGAGGAAAGGCGCCATAAACGCTTCGGGGGTCGCTGCAGAATGGAAGTGAACCAACAGGTAGTAGCAGAAAGCGTAGATCCAGGCCGAGCAGGCGGCCACGCGGCGGTTGCGAAATACCTCCTGCGCCAGGACGTAGATCGAGGCAGCGCTCAGCAGCGTGTACAGCACGTCAAGAAGCCGAACCGCGAGCTCTGAACGGCCAAAGAGCGAAAAGCCCAGCCAATACCCAAAGTAGACACCAGGGGGCTTCAGTTCCCAGGCGTCACGAAATGGCGCCCCCCCCTGCATCATCAAGTCCGCAATGTAGGCGTAGATGCCCTGGTCCCGCGTGAACGGATAGAGCAGCGTTGGGAGCGCGGCCACCACCAACGTGGCAAGCAGCACTATCCAGAGAACAGGCCTAACCCAGCGTGGCCACTCAGTTGTCACATTCTCATTTGTGTACTCAGAATCCTCTGCGTCGTATCGCAATCGCATTCAAACCCTCAATGGTAGATGTACACCTCTGCAGACTCCACAGCCGGAGGAAAAGAAGCAATTGGTTGCGCTCGTCCATAGACATCGTCAAGCCTGCTCTTCAGAACCCGAATCTGTGAGAAGTATGGATCATCGGGATACCCTCCAAGTGGCGCGATGAACCACAGGCGTGCCTCATTCCGTAGCTCTGTGGCCAGGTACTGCAGCGTTGGCTCTACGGACTGCGCTGCGCTCTTCCAGTTGGCCGCCCAGCCCACCCAGGTAATCTCCTCCACTCGACCGAAGGTAGAAGGAAAGGCAACCTGCACCTGGGGCCCATCGTAATAGTAGTTGAAAGTAGAAGCCAGATAGTCGGGAGCGATGACGATGACGTCCTCACTGCTAATGTGTTCCGAGACGTAAGAAGCAATCTCACGCAAGTTGGACGTGCGCCGCACATAGGTCACAGACACCGTGTGTACCCACACAATGGACAGTCCAAGCAGCAGTAGCAGTGAGAGAGCGCGGGGGCGAACAGCGTTCACACTCCGCGCTGCCAAATAGCACATCGCTGGAAAAGCGACCAGGGTCACATACGAGGGTATGGTGCCGATAGCCCTCGGCGTCACCACCGCAGCAAGAATAATGGGTCCGACGAAACAGGACAGCACGATGTTCAATGAAGTGGAGAAACGCAGGTAGAAAGCCACGAGCGTTCGACGGAACTTGATTGTGAAAGTACCGAAAGCGAATAGGGCCATCCAGAGCCATGGCCTGCCGCCAGGCAATGCCAGGCCAGTGAGCTCGTTAAACAGGCGCAGGGCATTGCTCAGCCGCGATTGCTGTGGCAGCCAGGGCCCCATCACTGCTCCCTGCAAACGGAGTTGCTTGAGAATCACAGGCACCCATGGCGCATACAGTAAGGCCGCGCACATTTGGGCCGTCACCCAGGGCCAAAACAGCTTGCGTGCTTCCTTGCGCCAGACCATCTCCCATACGAAGAAGCAGTTTGCAGACAGTACCAAGAAGGCGCCGACGTTGTGTGTGTACAACACAAGAGCAAACGAGAGGACGATCCCCAGCCATCCCATGTTCCTTGCCCTGCTGTGTTCAATGTCAGTCGGCGTAGTCACGAACCGATGGACAAAGTAGATGGCCAGTAAGCTAGCCAGCGGCAGGACAGTGTACATGCGCGCTGTGCGCGAGACCACAATGTGATGCGGTGATAGAGCAGCGGCAAAAGCTGCCAGCAGTGCGACATCAGCATTGAACATCTTGCGCCCTACCCAATATAAGGGCGGAATGGTCACTAATCCAAAAGCCACTGACAAGAAACGCAACCCCCAATCGCTGCCGAGTATCTTTTCCCAGAAATGCAGTAGAAAGTAGTACAGGGGAGGGCTAACATCGGCATACACCAGGGCTTGCAGAATGCCAGATGGAAATGACCGGCGCGCCAGGAAGATGGTCTGCGCCTCATCACGCCAGATACCAAAAGCATCCAGGTGATAGAGCCGAAAAGCTGCGCCGATACCAACGATGGCCACGAGAAGCAACCAATCGTGTTTATGAGATCCCAAGTCCTCCCGGAAACGCTTCATCCAGGACACGTGGCCTCAACCCTCTCCAAGCTTTTCGAAGAGCAAGATCAACTCCGAATTGAAGATGTATTCGACACGTTCGAGACGGAAGCCATGTGCGGCCATCAAACGGATAAGGCCTTTGCGCGTGTAGTGGGTAATATGCTCGTCAGCATATGCGCCTGGCGCAAAGAACTTGTACAGGCGCTCGATGATGAGCCAGCTCAGCCGGCTGTAGTCGGGCGTGCCGAGTACCAGGCGTCCGCCGTTTTTGAGCACGCGAGCCATCTCCAGGAAAGGTTGCTCACTTGATACCAGGTGCTCTATGACCTGCGAGCACACTACCTGCTCGAAAGTATCGTTGGCAAACGGCAAGGCAAACACAGAGCCATTGACGAGGGGGCGACAGTAGCACCTGGCATATAGCAGCTTGTTCCGCTGGATGTCCAGGCCAACCGCGCGATCGTTCAAGTCACCCAGAATCCGGCTTGAACCGCAGCCCATGTCCAGGCAGGACTTGCTGGCATCAATCATGCCCGTGACGATCCGATGCCGTCGTCGCTGCCAATACCGCTGTAAAGGGATAATGCTGTCAAAGGCACGTGCGTCATAGTCAGCCGATTCAATAGAGTTGCGCAGCTTCCACATGCGGAACAAGGTCTTCAGATAGGAGACGCCGAATCGCAGCAATTTGACCTTCGACTTGCCGCTACTCCTTGGCACATAGCGAAAGGGCACCTCCACAATCTTGCAACCCTCTGCATAGCACCTGATCAGGATCTCCTGCAAAGCATCAAAGTCATTGCTGCGCAGATCGAGGCTGCTCAGAGCCGATGCACGGTACAGGCGAAAGCCGCTGGAAATGTCTTGCACTGGCAAAGACAAGACCTTGGTGTACACAACATTCAGGATGATACTCAATATGCGCCTGTACAAGGGCATATCCGCACTGCCACCCTCTACATAGCGAGAGGCGATCACCAATTCGGCGCCAGAGCGATGGCTCCACATAACCGGCACAAAGTCCGGCACGTGTGAGAGGTCAGCATCCATAGTCAGAACATACTCACCACAGGCGCGCTTGAACCCTGTCCACAATGCTCCTCCGTAGCCGGGCTCAGTCTGCTGCACCACAACAGCACGCGCAGCGGCACAAACCTCTTCAGTGGCATCTGAAGAGTGATTGTCAACCACGATAATCTCGTACTCGCTGTCACCTGTGCACGCAAGACTTGACAGCACCGTGTGCAATTGTGGCAAAAGCTTGGCCAGATTGTCCGCCTCATTCAAGGCGGGAATGACAACACTGAGCTCCATGAGTCTCCATTTGTTATTTCAGTCTAAAGACTATCAACTTTCCTCTCACGCTGCGATGCACGTGAATCAACTCCAGTTCGCGTGGAACGGCGCTCTCGTCGAGCAGGAAGGCAAGCTGAGGACGCAAGTCGCGCATCTCACCCTCATCCAACACGAAGTAGTGCACCCCACTGGCGCGCGCGTAAGTGAGAATCTGTGCATACTCGGCATTGGGCGTGGGTTCCCAGCGGGTGTCAGCATAAAAGGCAATGGCCGGGTAGCGGCACATCACGACCGAGTCATGCGGGATATTGTCCCTCAACCAGAGCCCTATGGTCTTGTGCCCCGGACGGAAAGAGGCAGTGTTCGTATACTGTTCCATAACTCGCGGCTGCATCAGCACAAAGAAGAGCACCAGAAGTAGCGTGGGAACGCTCACCAAGACCACGTGCCAGAAGCGCGGCAAATCGCGTCCTTCGAGCAGGTCCTCCACAGTGCCACTGAGCCAGCCCCCGAGTCCATACGCGCCCAATCCCAGCCACATAACGAAAGTGGGCAGCAGAGTAGCGATGTAACGATCCTGGATGAAGAAGGGCAAGAAGGCCATCACTGGCGCCAGAGAAGCCAGCAGAAGCAACTCCCCCTTGAGCCTAGCCTTGTCCCAGACCACTCTGAAGAAGGCCAGGCCCATCAGCGGCAGCAGATAGTACGAAAACAACCTCAAAGACAACAGCGAACCGATGAAACGGCGCACATTCCTGGCCAGCAACTGTACGAACTCGGACGGGTGTGCGCGAATCGCATCAATCATGCTTACATCATAGCTCTCCCGTGAGAAGAAGAACACCTCCAGACCGGTAGAATCCAACCCCCACGTAGCGCGATCGAAGGCGCTTGTATCCCCCTCTGCCAGGCCAATGCAAGTCACAAACGTGACGCCCACTTTCTCACTTACCATCCATGAGCCAGTCTCCTGATGCACGTAGTAGGCATAGGGCATGAAGAACAACAGAAAGCCTGCCACATACAGGCTCAGGCCAATCAGCGTGACGCGTGTGAACAGCTTCTTTTCGCAGAGCTTGACCAGAGCCAGAACCACGCCTCCGACTGCCAGATAAGCGATGGCTTCGGGCCGTGTGAGATAAGCCAGCCCAAAGCAGATGCCACCCAGAGCGTAGAACCAGGCTCGTTCCTGGCGCATGGCCAGCAGTACCATCAGCAATCCTGTGTAGACAAAAAAGTAGTATGGCGGTTCGGTCAACGTTCCCCAGTAAAGCGCCGCCGTAGAAATGGCGGGGTATATAGCCAGCAGCACCACGCTGACATAACCCACTTCTCGACCATAGATTTCCTTTGCCAGCAAATAGACGGGAATAACCAGTAGAACACCAAACAGCACGTAGCAGATGTTGCTGGCGAGTTCCAGGTCACGTGTGAGCAGGTAGACCAAACCGGACAGCAGCGGATACATGGGCGTATGGTGCACGTCAGAGTACCCGGTGAAGCTGTAGCCCTGCCCGGTGAGCCAGTTGCGTCCTAACCAGAGGTAGAAAGGCTCATCACCCCAGACAATGCGTTGCGGCTGCAGCACAGCAACCACTCGCACCAACGCTGCCCAAACGCCCAAGGTACCTAGGGCCAGACCTTCCGCCAGCCTGGACTTACCCTGCGTCACTGTCATCGTTTGCATGGCTCTCATCTTTGTCCTCGACGGCACGTTCGAGCTCTTCAACCTGCACACGAAGCAGCCCCAGTTCCTGAGTCAAGACCTTGATCTGCCCGCTGAAGCGAGAGATGCGTATGGAGAACTGAAACAGAATGAAAAGTAAGGAGATGATGGCAAGCACGAAAATCAACGCGGGCGGGTACTCGATACCCAAGGCGTACGCGACCATGTCTAGATAGTCTATGAACAAAGGCGTGAGCACCAGCACCACGGCCGTGAGCAGCCACAGCAACGCAAACTCTTCTTTCAGTTTCTTCGTGCGTACCAGGTTGACCACGAACAGCAGCACGGCGACACCAAGCACCACAGCAAAGAAGCGAGCACGCAACTCCATAACATCTTGCGCCGCAAGCACAGTCCCTCCTCCCAACAACCAGATCACTTTCTCAATTCCCCTATCTCTTCGAGTACCACTCTCATAGGCGCAAAGGAAAATGCGTCCAGGAGCGCTACCAGCCGGTGCATCATTGCTCCAATGTTGTAGTACGTCACAAAACGTGATAGAAAAGGCAGGGCCAGCCGAGGCGTGTTCGGGTAGACTTCCCAGGGATGCACATAGATCGTGAAAGGCCGACATTGACTGATCTGTTGCAAGCAAAACCTGACTAATCCGAAAGGCAGAGCCCGCAAGTAGAAACCTCCACACACAGGCACCTTCATGCCCGCCCATGCCCACACAGACATGGGGAACTCAACGAGGGCACCTTCCCGATCTGCGCTTGTAACATCTTCCGAAGAAGGACGGTAGGGCATGAGCGGACAGCCGTTAACGCCATAAACGGGGTTCTTTAACGGGAATATACTCGAGTCGTAATAATAACCACACTCTGTCAAAACGCCCAAAGCCCAACGTGTGCGGTTATCAAGTGAAAAGGTCGGTGCACGGAAGCCAATAATCTTTACAGCGGGCACTACTGCGCGCATTGTCGTGGCGAACTCTTGCAACTCGGCCCTGAATTCATCCGGCGCCATCTGCCACAGTGGCTTGTGGCTCATGCCATGACAGGCCAGTTCATGCCCTTGCGCAGCAATAGCTTCGATCAGTCGTGGATGGCGCTGAGCAATCTCTCCCACGACGAAGAAGGTGGCTTTGACCTCCCGTCGTCGCAGCAGATTCAGCAGCAGCCGTGTAGAGTGCTCAATTTGCACCTCCAACTCTCCTGACGGCAAGCTGCAACGCACCAGTTCGGGATGATACCAGTCCTCGAGGTCGATCGTCAGCGCGTTAAGCATGGGAGGCTCGCCCCCCCTCGAGCGGTTTCACGCCAGGCCGCGCGGCATTAGCGTGTGTTCTTTGGCGCAACAAGACAATCAGGATCGACAGGAACATCTTGAAGACGTAGTAGATTGGCTTCCAACTGGAGTGCATGGATTCGCCACTCAAGCGTTTCCGCATGATCACCGGCACCTCCACCAGGCGGAACCCGGCAAAGTGCAGCAGCAGGATTGTGTCAGCGTCAGGGAAATCAACCGGGTAATTATCGGCAGCGAAGAACGTCATCACATCGCGGTTGAAAGCCTGGAAACCGGAGGTAGCATCAGTAACACGTCGGCCAGTAATGTGCGAGACAACCCAACTGAAAAAGGCCATACCCATTCGCTTGATGAGACTAGTGCGATACTCCATGCGGCCCAGGAAGCGGGAGCCAAGTGCGACGTCCGCTTCACCTTTCTGCACCACACGCAACAAATCAGCAATGCTACTGGCCGCATGCTGGCCATCTGCATCCATCAGCACGCCAAAATCGTAGGCGCGCCGTTCGGCATACCCAAAGCCCGCCTGCACAGCGCCGCCATAGCCCAGATTGCATGGCAAACGCAGCACACGAGCCCCGGCCTGGGCAGCCACAGATGCGGTTTCGTCGGTCGAATTGTCGTCTACGACCAGCACCTCGAGGTTGAGCCCGGCATCGCTTATCTCAGCCAGGACTTGCCTGATGTTCCTGGCCTCATTGTGAGCAGGAATAATCACCAGGGTCTTTGCGGTGGTAACACACATGCTACGCTATTCCTCAAACTGCAGGCAATGACTTCTGCGAATGACAAATGAAGATGACCACTGCCAGACGGCCAACGTCTTCATGACGATCCTTTGCAGGTTTCATGATTGGTGAATCGCCCGTGATACGGTGAGCGGATTGCTCTCCGAGTCAGTGTGTGCAAGCCACTGAGCGCCATAACGGGACTGATAGAGAATACGGTCTCGGTATTTGCGGCCCTCAAGTCCCATCCAGATGACATAGTTTGAGATGGCAGCTACTCTGACCAAGGCGAAAAGTGGAGTATGGAAAAGCAACTGCTCGAAGAATGGCCGTCGGAAGAAGATGTCAAAGAAAGCCACCACATTCTTCTTGGCAGGTTCAAAGTGCAAATTCGTCCATTGTCCAATGATCTCGATCTGCTGCAAATCAGCAACGCCGCTGCCACGCTGCGCACAAAGCTGGATGTGCTCAATACGAGCGGGGTCCAGTCCAATCACCAGAGCGGCTACGGCATCAAGCGCGACGTTGTCGGCTGAAGCCATAACTAGGTCTGCCACTCTTGGCCTGCCCTGTTTAGGGCCCCGTCCCTCAAGGCACACCGTTCCATCCATGACACAGAACTGCGGCTTCAAGATGGCATTGACATCGGCCAGTGCCTCATTGATTACAGGGTGATAATCCAATCGCAGGCGTTTCAAACATCCCCACTGGTTTTTGATCGCCCCAGTTATGCTCGAAAGACAGTGTGTCTTGAGCACAGGCACAGTGATCAGTTGAGTTCTCGTCAGGATTTCAGGTATATCTGCCTGATGCCCCAGTACAAGGCTATCAGCCAGTGGAACAGCCACAAAACGGCCTTTGCTCATGTTGATCCATTCCAGCCCGTACCGTCGGCAGACGTCCGAAATGCCAGTTACTCGAACGGCTCTCTCCACCCAGGTCGTATACGTGTCCGCTTCCACAACGTAAATGCGTCCCACGTAATCCCTGATTGCTTCCACCACTCCTTCCAAAACCCAAGGGGAGGTTTGCATTCCTGGCATCAGATAGTCAAAGCAAAGGTTGGGTTTTAGAGCTACATCAGCTCCTTGGTGGATGGCATTGCGCCACTCGGCCTTTTCCATTGCTTCCCGCACTGCCTCGACGACCAAGTCTCTGGTATTTCCACCTTGACTCGCGACGTGTACTATGCTAACTTTCTTCATTTGATCACTCATATCCCTTCTCACCGGAGTTGCCTAAGGAGCTGGCGCGGATATTCTGTGTAGGGTAATCAGGGGCTGCTTTGGGCAAGTACATAGCTGCCTCTCTGGTAAATAACACGTCCAACCTCGGCAATCTCGGTCCAGAAGATGTCATCGGTAAGGATGTAATAATGGTCAGTTTGCAGCAATTCTGTCAGTTTATCCTCATCATTGACGAAAGTCAAGTATCTGTCGGCATAGAATGCTGCCGCTGGTCGGATCCAGTATGAACCAGGCCAATAGTTGATCAGCTTGTCATCAGCCTTCAGGACATAGTTGGAATATGAAACGACAGCCTTGACATCTGGATTGAAATCCCCCAAGGTGGGCAAGCCTGGGGTAGAGATAAGCCACAGAGCCGCCACCAAAAGAAACCCTGCCTTCTTTCCTACTATAGCAATGGGCAATTGCGCTGCCAAGATAGCAAAGGCCAAGTAGGCGGGAATGATGTACCACCCGATCCTGCTGCGTGACACACTAAAGATCAATAGGGGTATTGCTGCCGAGCTTAGCAACAGGATCTGTGCTCGATCACGAAAACGGACGCTGCGGTAGACAGCGTAGGCCAGTGCAATGATTACGATTACGTACCAGGCGGGAAAGCCGCGCACAAAGCTACGCAAATAAAAGAGCGGGTCTCGCAAATGTCCTTCTTCCCCTGTCACATAGCCGACGGTCAACTGAACCATATATGAGTCAAAGAAGCGACGGCCCCATATCAGCAACTGGCCCAGATGCCACGGCACGATAATCAGCGCGGAAATCAGCAACCCTAGTACCAGTTCCCGCCGCCACCACAGGTGTCGCGGCAATCCAAGCACGAAGAAGGCGAATATGATAAGGTAGGCCAAGAACCCACCGATGCTTTTGACCATCACGCCCAGCCCCAAGGGTATCCCCAGCCAGATTAGATAGGTTGGCTTCGACTGGCTTAGCCAAGCCAACAGCAAAGAACATCCTGTCAAAAAGATTAGAGACATGTCTAACATGCCAACACGTGCCAGGCTGACAAAGTTGTATCCATGGCTGTGCAGATTCTTGCTCGGCGTAAGCAGGATCAGAGCTGCTCCTATTCCAACAGCCCAACTAGAGAAAAGCTTCTTGCCGAGAAGGCAAGCTACGACAACCGCTCCTACGCCAGACAGGGCAGAGCAGCATCGAGCTGCGAATTCGTTCATGCCAAAGACCTTGTAGGCTATGGCTGTCACCCACAGGCACACCGGCGGCTTGTCAAAGAACTCGGCTGCATTCCATCGAGGGGTATTCCAATCGTTCGTCCACAGGATTTCTCTCGCTATCTGAGCATAGGCAGCCTCATCGTAATCACCAATACTACCCTCTCCGAGACACCAGAAGATGATCAGCGCACTGAAAGCGGTGAGACCCAAAACAATTAACACATCTTTGACTTTCCACCTCGGCCTCAACTCCATTTCTAGCCACTGGCTCCATTGTGCTATTCTTCTTCTGCCTCTCGCACTGACCGTAGCCCACCACATGCCCATCTTCCAATCCCCCTGTCCGTCAGTGTAGCCTGTAAACCATAGCCAGTGGCACACCTTCGACACTCACTGTGAACTCTGGCTCATATTGTTCCACGAGATCCAGCAGCTCTGGCACGTCCGTGAAGCCTGTCTCACGCATCTGGACTAGAGCATAGTCACAAGCATAAGGGCTGATCACATCCCAGCCGGTAATGCGCAGATCTTGGCGCAGCATTTCATCCTCCTGGTAGGCACGTAGGGCGAACGGCTGATCGACCCAGATCGAAGCGCCTTCGGGCAACTGAGCGTTCAGGTATGGAAGACAGTCTTTGTAGCTCTCACACCAGAAAGTGGTTTCCAGGCCTAGCTGCACTGCACCTGGCAAACCACCTACGATTTCGCTATAGTATGATAACTCGTAAGGATGAAACTTGACAATCGAAACAAGTGGAGGCACATACAGCAGTACAGCCAGTCCAGCAATCAGCAGGCCTTGCGCCAGTGCGCGATGATTCGCAACCCTGCGGGACAATGACTTCCTCACAATCTCCAGGACAGAAACAAACCCGATGCCTGCCAGCATCGCCAAGTAGGGGAAAACAGGCATAAAATGCCTTTCTCCGCTGTAGGCGGCTTGCAGCCCAGAGGCCGTTGTTAAGAAAGGGATAACTGCGTTCAGCAGGACGTAGTATCCCAGCAGCGAGCTTGTGCGCGTCTTGAGTACTCGAGCAATGCCAATGAGGTACGCCACAGTGATCGTGAGTGGCACTACGGCAATGGTCAGGACGAAGGCGTAGTGCCACGGCGATCTCCCAGTCCGTCCCAGGTAGTACTGCAGAGTCTGGTTGAAACGGTAACCCATAGCGATGTAGTAGGCAAGGCGTTCCAGTGTGTCATGATACAGCCAAGGCCAAATAGCCAGGAAAACCGCAGAGCCTAATGCCCCGATCAGCACTATCTTGGCCAAAACGCCCTTCTCTCGTCGCCAAAGTAGGAACCAGATCCCCCAGACAAGCGGCATTAGCAGAGCATTTAGTTTGGTGCCCAAGCCAATTCCGAAAGCAAGGCCCGTGAGAATTGTCCACAGCCACCCTTGTTTGGTGATCGCCTGCCAAAACAGGTACATGGTGAGCACCCATATCGCAGCCATGGGTATATCCAGGTTGGCCAAGTGAGCATGCAGGAACACACGCGGCATGAGCAACAGGGAAAAGGACGCGGCAAGCCCGGCCGTCGAGCCGTATGTTCCTACTAAACTCAGATACACAAGGCCCACAAGAAGTGCAAACCAGACAGCAGCACTAAACCGGTAGGCGGCGATATTCCCCCACACCTTGCGGAAAAACGCCCATCCCAACCCTGTTGCCAGCTTGGATACCGGAGGATGAAGTTCAAAACCAGGATCCTGCACCCACCAGCGCACAATGACCGCGTCATCAAAAGCCCTCTCGGGATGGCCTTGGACAGCGGCCTGTCGCAGCATGCCCAGCCAAGTCATATAGCCGCGTGATGCCTTGAAAGAACGTGGCTCATCCCATGTCACCCCGGGATCGTCAATCGTCATCAGCACGGATGCAAATGCTAACAGCGCCAACAACGCGGCTATCCAGGGCTTCTGCTTACGAGCCATTCACTCCTACTCCTCTGACTACCGTGCGAGCATTATTCGGACTAAAACCCCAAGTGTGAGCAAACGGTAAGGGAAAGAGTTGGCGATTCGATGTGTGGTTGCCGTCCACGAATGGGAACACGAATACACAAATGGCGCTGCACAGTATTCGTGTATTCGTGCAGGATTCGCCTTGCCTATCGCAAGACAGGTGGATGGCCTTTCAACCCACCTCGCTGTCGTTCATCCCTTCTCGACTTGATAGCCTGGGACCTTCTCATGCCCGCCTTGTTGTCGAGTTATGCGAAACTCACACTGAAAGTAGTGCTGTTCATCTATTATCTTCGACCGAGACTGTGACCCAACCTGCCAAACAAAGCTGACATCCTCACAGCACCTCGTAAACGTAAGTGCGGTCAACGATGAAAGCGCGCTCTGTACCTGGCAGAAAATGCAGCAGCCGATCTCCCACGTAGATTGGAAGGTCGTCTAGCGTCAGAGCGTGTCGCAGGCCAGAGGCGGCTGACAGATCCTTCTCGAGCTGTGGCCACGCTGCTCCATAACTGCGAGCCCCCACCAACACGTAACGCACCCCCCACGTCTTCAGCAGGGCGATGCTTTCTTTGTCAGGAAAGCTCTCCAGCACTTCACGCTGCTCGTTGAAGGCACGCGGGAAGAATGTACCATAACCGAAACTGATTTTCTTGCCATGCGTACGCATCATGTACAATGACCGGCCAGTCATAGCCTTGGTAATCGGAAACTCCATGATAGCGAAATCACCATCCTGCCCAGCAAGCCAGTAGTCCACTGGCCGTGCTTGTACGCTGCAAGTTCCCAGTGCGTAAGGGAACGCAGCGAACTCTAGGATTACCAGGCAGAACACCGCTATCGTCACTACCAGGCCACGAGCTCGAAAACGTGCACTAATGCCCTGCCAATTGCATCTCTTGTGCAACCGTTGCAATCCGTACCCCGCCAGCACGGAAACACCGAAAACGGTGATCAGCCCCAGACGGGCCCACACGCGCATGGCACTGAAGAAAGGCAGATACAGGTACAGCAGCAGCGTAGGCAACGGCAGGTATATGGCCCCCGCCACTCGCAGACTATAAGAGGAGATTGGATAGAGTGCCAGACGCTTTGTCAGAAACCCCACACCTGTAGTAAAGATTCGTTCCAACCAGCCCGGCACTGCGATGTACACAGGCGCATTGTCCCAATGCAACGTGGTTCCAAGTGCCATAACAGCGAAGATCAGGCTCAGCCAGGCGAAAGCCCTACGTGTCCTGCCGTCCTGGCGCCATAAGGCAATGACAGCGAGCACAAGCGGTACTAACCCAAGGTACAAAGCATTCTCATTGATATTCTGTGCATAGCGCTCTAGCAGCCACGCGCCCCACAGAGGCTGCATTACATTCGGATAGAAGAAATCCAAAGGACTGGCGGAGAACTGATCCAAATAGCGCAGAGACTGTGGCCGGCCTCCCTCTTTCCATACGCGCGTGACGGGCAGTACAAGGGGGCCAACAAGCACGAGCCCCACGAGCACAAACGTCAGAACACAGCGCGCGAACTGCTGCTGCCACAGATACTGTCGCCACGGCCTGCCACGAACCAGAACGTAGATCACAGTGGCCAGGCCAAACATGTATGCATAGTACCACGACGACAGCGCTCCCAAGGCGTAGAACAAAGCAGCCATGGCCGCCTTCGACAAGCGGCGTTCAACGATGGTTTTGTCAAGGTACAATAGGAGAAAGGGCAACCATTGTGTACCCATTAACGGCAAATGCCCTGCTCCTAGGTGTGAAAGACGATACGGGCAGAAAGCAAAGCACAACCCGCTCAGGAACGCTCCCAGATAGCTATGAGTATGGTTCAGTACCAACAAGTAGGTACCGAATCCCGATAGCGCAAACGATAGCAGGACAACCAGATTGTAAGCTACGACCTCACCAAACAATATGGTCAGCGGCAGAGCAGGTATAGCGTTACATAGCGTCGTTTCGGACAAGGCCAGATTGTAACCAAACGGATAGAACATGTTCGGATTGAAAAAAAGCTGTGACAAAGCCCTGCCTCCAAAGACAGCTTCCCTGAACCATCGCAAGAGAAACAAGTAGTAGAAGCTGTCCCCTGGCATAGGAGCACCGAGCACGTGATCGCCCAGGCCGGCGACCAGCGGAAAGGTCATCACCGCACTCAGCGCGACGAATGCCCCCAGTACAACCAAGTGCAAAGCTATGCCACCAGGGCGGCTGCCCTGTTTCGTTCGCAAGGCTGCGTACACTGGTATCGCTCCCTCTACCTACCCAGCAGCCAGACTCCCAGGACGATGACCAGTACGCCTGCCAAGCGAGTAATGGAAAAAGCCTCGTGCAGCACAGTCCAGTTGAATATGGCTACCAGGACATATCCCAGCGCAAACATCGGATAGGCGAAGCTTTGGTCCAGCTTGGAAAGCGCAAACAGATAGGCGATAAACCCGACCCCGTATGATGCGATGCCGGAGAATACAAATGGGTTGAAGAGCATGCGCATCAGAATAGATAGCCTAAACTGCTCAATCCCACCCACCTGATTCATGCCCACCTTCATCAGAAGCTGCCCCACCACGGAACAAAAGATAGCAACAAACAGCATGAACATTGGATTACCCATCAAGTTGTCCTCCTATTCTTGTTGTCTAACGCGCCACACTCGAGTGCGCGGTGCATCCGTCTCGTAGACTAAGGAAAGAGCTGCAGGGTCCTCAGCTTGCCAAGCTTGTAATGCTGGCTGCAGATACTGCTCGGTCGTGCGCGTCCAACTGAACGCATCTTCTATGACGTACGCCACGCGGTTGTCACGCACCATGTGCATCAGCTCCGTTGCTTCAGCGGAATACGGGTACTCCAGAGCTTGATGCCCAGTAAGCATGTACAGCAAGTCCGCCTTGCGACACATCACAACGGTAGGCTGCGCGGCGTCTTGTGCAATCCAATTCATGACCTGCAAGTAGTTGCTCCACTCGGCATCTCCAGCGTAGTATGTGGCTACCGAATGACCAAAGCCGCAGCGCAGGTTACGCTGAATATGGCGGGTGTCCACCACCAGAGCTGACAACATCAACACCGTACAAGCTAAGGCCAAGGCATGCTTTCGAATCTGATCCCCAAGTCTCAGCACTCGCCGCAGCAAAAACTTGACAGCCACTAGAAAGTAGTAAATGGCAAAGGGAATGATGGGCACAAGCAGCCGGCTCTGAGCCCACAGATAACCGACACAGGAAGCGAAAAAGAGCGCCACATACCATTCGCTTACGTGTCCCTGTCTGGCCTCCAGGCTAAAGCCGAGCAAAAGCAACACCGAGATCACTCCAACTAAGGCAATCCCGACGGGACCGAGCAATGCGCCTGCACTCAGGGCATGAGGAAAGAGCACATCGGGCCAGATGTCCAGCGTATAGATGTGCAGATTTTGCGCCAGGCGAGCCACCCAATCCGATAGGCTGGCTCTTGCCGTACCATAAGGATCACCGGAGAAATACAAAGCAAAGTAACCTCGTCCCAGTCCTACCGAGGTTCCTGTCGTCGGGAGCAAACTGCTGCGGATAAGCCAGGGTGCCACCAACACCCCCACAACGACTAGCAGCAGCAAGGCATGCTTGAACCTGCGCCGCGTGAGCAAATAGAGCGCGAATGCAGCGGCCATGACCAGGGCAATGGAGCGTACGTAAAACGTCAGTGCCAACAGCGTGGCCATCCCAATAACAGTGCCATTGTCTGCCTCTTGCCAGTACCGCTCAAAGAACCAAATGCAGCAAAGGGAAAAGGAGAGGTAAGGAATCTCCGTTCCCACTTCTGCGGCAAAGTGCAGCACGTGCGGGTTCACAGCTATGAGCAGTGCGGTTATGGTGGCCAACGTGGTGCTACGCCGCCTGAATATGTCATAAGCCAGTGCAGTTGCACCCAGATACAGTGCGAGCGATAGCAGCTTCATGGGCAGGATGGCAGCCAATAACTGGTGCGCAGTGCCCGTCAGAGCCAGCATCCCGGCCAACAACACAGGGTAGCCAGGCGGATACAGCGTCATCTCAGGCAAGCGCGGATCGCTAATCATCCTGTAACCGTTGCCCATGACCAACGACTGGCCCAGGATCATGTAAGTCGCATTATCACCAGCCGGCACCAAGTGCCCATTGAGCAGCAACGTTGCAGACAGCAAGGCCAGCGCCAATATGAAAATCAGTCGGTATTTTGATAGTAGCATCATCTCGCTAACTGCTGCAGGCTACTAATGACTCCGAATGCCAAAGAGGTCAACCTCCACGCCAGTGAAGCGTGTCTCTGACACCAATTCGGTGTAGGGAGACATGGTCAGGTAATCCTTCAGCGCCAAGTTATTGGTATGACTGAGCACGAGCCAGATACGACTGTAGTTGGGCAGCACCATCCCAATGCGTGCTGCCAGGAGATCACGGTCTGTCACGCCCCGACTGACGCCCATGCAACGCGCCGAGCCGTGATAGTAATGTTCAAACGGCAACCAGATATCCTCGTCCACCATGCAGATCAAATCGCCCGCTTGCTCCTCCGCCATTACGTATCGCACTGCTGCACGCCAGTTCTCCTTTTGCTCACGGCGATAGATGTTGGCAACGGGACACAGTGAGGCCAACACGATAGCCCCAACCACCATAGCCCCCAGAACCCGGCCCGGCATCCTCGCTATCCCTCGTGCCACGATGATGCAATATGGAGGCAAGAAGGGAAAGATGTAACGCAACACCCAGAACGACCTGAACTGCGATAGCAGAAAGACCGTGCCAAGGGGCACCACCAAATACAGCAACGTGAATACAAGTCCATCATCTATGCGTAGCGCCAAATGCCCATGCTTGAAGGTCACCAAACTCCATGCCACACAGAAGCCAAACAAGAGCATCCCGCCCCAATAGAGCAGACGTCCCTCAGCCGTTGTGCCTAGACTGAAAGAGTACAAGGTGCTCACCAGGTCACGGAACGCCGGTGCGCCATGCCAGGTATCCAGCAGCCCCCACCAAACGTCCGTCTCTCGGCTGAAGATACCCGCCAACCCAATCACAGAGAGCAAAACAACTGCTGCCTGGCTGAGCAGCCAGTGCTTCCAAATGCCCTTCCGAGCATGTCGCCGCAAAAGCAGGTAGAGTACGTAGACACTCTGAAACGGCGCGAGGAAAATGGCAAAGTAGTGCGCATTCATGGCCATGGCCGTACTGAGCACGTAGGCCAACCAATGCCAGAGCTTGCCTTCTCGTAGAGCCAGCAGCATGAAATAGGCGGAACAGAGGCCCAGAGATGCTACCAGAATGTACATACGGGCTTCTTGAGAGTACCAGATGTGCAAAGGCGAGATTGTGAGCAGCAATGCGCTGATCAAACCCACGCGCTCATCAAACAACTGCCTCGCCAAAGC
>Ga0315543_1001662_pt1 | contig 23353 bp, 22 predicted proteins | sample SalMarSW160210MG_2_FD_203098 | JGI IMG/M metagenome (GOLD analysis project Ga0315543, IMG submission 203098) | Salt marsh sediment microbial communities from the Plum Island Ecosystem LTER, Massachusetts, United States - Salt Marsh Sediment SW1601-210 ... | reverse complement strand
GCTGATCGGTGACCATCCAGATACCTCCTCCGGCTAATGGTCACACTCCTCTCTACTTCACGCAACACCGGCAATTTTAGTTGTCGCCGACCGGCAATTCTAATTGTCGCACACCAGAGGCACTATAGTACGACCACAAGGGAAAGAAAAGGTTGATGTTGATCTGGTGTTGGTTACAAAATTGAGCAAGGAAGAGTATACCCCCGATCAAGTTTTCGCTGTCTTTACTCAATTTTTAGAGGAGCATTACAAAGGCAGATACAAACAGCAAGGGAGGTCAATAGGTATTTCCTTAAACGATATCGATCTAGATATGGTAGTTACTGCGGCGCCAAGCGAAAGTCAAATCGGGATATTAAAATCTGAGAGTGTTAGTACTTTGGACTCTCTCGACAAACTAGGTGACTGGCGATTAAATCGTTATTGGCCGGAACCCCCGCCTTTAAGAGTGAGTAAGATGAGTACCACTGAAGAGTGGAAATCTGAACCGCTCTACATTCCTGATCGAGAGGCTAAGATATGGGAACCAACTCATCCCCTTGCGCAGATTCAATGGACGCGTGATAAGAATGGTCGATGTAATGGTCATTATCTCGGAGTAGTGAAAGCAATCAAGTGGTGGCATAAACAACAAACTGCTAAACCTAAATATCCAAAGGGCTATCTCGTTGAGCATATTGTAGGTTATTGTTGCCCTGATTCAATACACTCGGTAGCTGAAGGGGTTACGCTTACTCTAGAAGAAATTGAATCGTCGTTTCTGCAAGATGTTCAACTTGGCAGGGTTCCCTATTTGCCGGATCATGGAGTGCCGGAAAACAATGTATTCAAAAGATTGTCAGCAGAGGAATTTAGGACTTTTTATGGGATGGTAGCTGCTGCTGCAGTGCTAGCAAGAGAAGCTTATGATGAGACGGACCTTCAAACAAGCGTCAGTAAGTGGAAAAAGCTATTTGTCAATGATTTCCCTGATCCTCCAGATAATGGTGATGATCAAGGAGGGAAGGGACCTGACAAAGGTCGATTCACACGGAGAACGGCCCCAGCAGTCATAGCACCTGGTAGATTTGCGTAATGTCGAACAATGTTGAATTATCTTCAGAACTAAAAAATGGTCGGCGGGCTCTAGAAGAACTACCAAATATCAAGCTGCTAGATGACTGGCTTTGGGATGACCAGAAGAAAAAGTGGGTTCTACATTGCCGATTGAGTCCAGATGTTAAACAAGAAGGGCCAATTCCAAATTCTACTGATTGGTATATTCTGGTTGACCCACAATACCCAATTGGCTCGATCAAATTCTACCCGTCCAAATCTGGTGGTATAAAAGAAACCTACCAACATCAACTCCACAACGGCGAGGGAGAAGCAAAGTTCCCTTGGAGAACCGGGGAACTCTGCTTGGTGGACCCATTCCATATACTTGGTCGTCCTCACTCCCAAATTGAGCCCCTCGGTGGAAACGATAGATTAAAGTGGCACTTCAAACGAGCTCTTGAATGGTTGGTGCAAGCTTCTAATGGTAACCTCGTCGACGAAGGTGAGCCTTTTGAGTTGCCTGATTACCCAATTAGTAATGCAAAGTATCAGTTAGCATTCAATGAGAATCAGGAAACGTATAACACTTGGAAGTCATTAAAAGACCGAACTGGTATTGTACTGCTTTCACAATTTATGAATTCCTGGCTCGTTGCCAGGATATTCCTTTCATCAACTCAAAAAGAGCTTGTCAAACCAGACTGGGGCACAGCAATTATGGCTTCTAGAGATACCCTTAAAAAGGCCATTTGGATACGCCTAGATTCATTACCAGTAATTCCTCCTTGGGGAGCACCCACTACTTGGGGGCAATTACGCCAACTATACGAAGAGCAAGGTTTTGATTTGGATGCCAACTTGCAGAGTTTAGCTGGCCAAATTAGGGATGGATACGAGCATCCGCTTCTCGTTGGTTTTCCAATCCCAAAGGATGTTGGTGATTCACCATGCCGGCTTCATTGGCTAGCGCTTTCGTTACCCATTCTATCCTATGGTAAGAAGGTTCCTAACGGATTCCGGCCTAATGAGCAGGGTTACTGGCATAGGGACAGGACTAGCCTGCTAACTAATACAACACTTTTAAATTGGGTGGATTCTGAAAATTGGGAAGATGAACAGCTAACCAGCCGAGGCCGACTATCTGCTTCATTTGTTACTAAAAAGTATACGCTGATAGGGGTTGGAGCACTTGGAAGCGCAGTTACCGAGATACTCGTTAGAGGTGGGGTACGTAATCTTACGCTCGTTGATTCAGATATTCTAGCAACGGGTAACCTAGTACGTCATACTCTCACTATGCCGGATATCGATAAAAAGAAAGCTAGAGCTCTGGCCGACCATTTAAATCTCATTAATCCGAATGCCAAGGTTCAAGCAATTTCATCTGATTTTTCCCAGTTGGAAGATGAAGAACTTCGGTTTATAAGAGAAAGTGATGTAATAATTGACTGCACAGCCAGTAATGAGGTGCTGGAAACACTAAACACGTTTACGAAAGATGGTGATGGGATAATCTTTTCATTCTCAATCGGTTTTAGAAGTACCCGGCTGTACTGTTTTGCGGTTCAAAAGAATAAGTATAATGATTCGATGTTTCATAAGAACTTCGAGCCTTGGCAAGAAGAAGAGTCAAAAGAAATTTCTTCAGACGGATTTCCAAGAGAAGGAATAGGGTGTTGGCATCCGGTCTTCCCTGCACGTTCGGATGACATCTGGCTTATGGCATCCACCGTTGTAAAATATATAGAAGATGTGTCAGCAAGAATTGTCCAAGTGCCTGATTTTACCGTTTTTACACAAGAGCGACAAGATAGACTTTTTACAGGTCTAAGGCGTATTACCTAAAATCTAATGGCAACAAAGCACTATAAAGATCGTTTAGGTAGATATATTGTCTCCTTATCGCCTGGTACAATCAAGGTGATGCTCAAATGGTGCAAGGAAGCCAGTTGGAAGGAAACCGGAGGGATCATACTCGGCCGATACAGCGTTGATTTAAAGCGTGCTGAAATATCGCGAGTACTCGGTCCAGCATCAGACTCATCAAGTGGAAGGACATGGTTCATTCGAGGGATACGAGGACTTAACCGGTTACTTCGTATGCTATGGATACTACGCAAGGATTATTATCTCGGCGAATGGCATTACCATCCTAACGCTTCGCCAATTCCTAGTCCAATAGATATTGCCCAATTAAAGGTAATAACGAGTTCTGAATCATACAATTGTCCTGAGCCTATTCTTATCATTATTGGTGGTAACCCACATTCCGAATGGTCGATAAGCATGAATATTTTTCCACGGGGTGGTGAGTCAATAACACTTACTGAGAGAAGAATCTAGAGTTCCCTCATGTCATCGCGTATAATCTGCGTTAAACTCGTAAACGTTAAACAATCTGACGATTCGTGCAGCGGGGACTACATCTCACACTCGGTACTAAATATTTGTGCCTTTAACTGTCTACGATGGCAGCCGTGCGTCCTCGATCTTTCCGCCGTGTGTACATCCGAGTAATGGCAATGATGATCGTAGCGTGCCTCTGCGCTGTCCGTATTTGCGCTATGTTTGGTCCCCACCCCGTACCCGCCCCCAAATTGCTAACGCTCTTGCCAGCGAATCGACGTCACTTGCAGCATCGGGGCCCTTATGGAAGCAAAGCTTCATGCAATTGTTTAATATCAGAGCACCCACGCCCTCAATGCCAGAACGGACGGCTCCCAGTTGAATCACCAAGCTGACACAATCACGATCCTCCACTATCATTTTCTGGATACCGCGGATTTGCCCCTCAATTTTCCTCAATCGTTTCAGCACGACCTCTTGGGATATTTTTGAGTTTTCTCCTATCTCAACCATCGCAACCTCCCAGAACCTCGCGTGTTGAATATACCATACCCCGTAGGGTATAATTTGCTTGGCTGATGACTTTTCCTAACTAACCACATCTTACCACTACTTGCGCTCTACGTCAGGCCTACTTGCGGTAAGGAGGGGAGAAGTGTGGAACTGAACCGGAGAGATTTCCTCAAGCTGTCCGGGGTTGGGACTGGTGGTCTTCTCCTATACGGAATCCTGGGAGGCGACAAGGTCCTCGCCTTTTCCAAACGTATCCCTCTAAAGAAGAGGATTGGAGAGAGAACCACTATTTGTTCCTATTGCGGCGTTGGTTGCAGTGCCATAATGACGGTAGAGGATGGCAGGATCGTCAACATTGAAGGCGACCCCGATTCTCCGATAAATGAAGGCTCTCTATGCAGCAAGGGGGCATCCTTATACCAGGTAGTGAACAACGAGTATCGGCTGACTAAACCAAAATATCGCCAGTCCGGCACTGCCGAATGGACAGAGATGAGTTGGGACAACATTATAGCAGCGATAGCAAGCAGGATAAAGGAAACTCGCGACTTGACCTTCATCGAGAAAGACAAAGATGGGAATACGGTTAATCGCACTGAGGCAATAGCTTCCTTGGGGAATGCTTACGCCAATACTGAGGAAGCCTATTTAATGAGCAAGCTGTTGCGTGCTCTAGGCACGGTCTATATCGGGAACGAAGCGAGGATATGTGTTTCCTCAGCGGTGGCCGCCGATAACGAAACAGTGGGCAGGGGACCCATGTCAAACCACTGGATAGACCTGGGCAACAGCGATTGCGTTATGGTTATCGGTGGCAACATGGCCGAGTCCTTTCCGGTAGCGTTTAAATGGGTTACCCGGGCTAAGCGTAACGGTGCCAAAATAATCCATATTGACCCCCGCTTCACCCGCACCTCGGCCAAGGCAAACCTTTATGCGAGTGTGAGACCGGGGACAGATATTGCCTTTATCGGTGGTATTATTAGATTTGTCACCGAGGACATGGAAGCAAATCCGAGCAAATATAACATGACCTACGTGAAGGAGTACACCAACGCCTCCTTTTTGGTCAATCCACAATTTGCCGGTCCGGCCGATAGACTTGATGGATTATTCTCAGGGTGGGATGGCAGTAAATATGACAAAAAAACGTGGGACTACCAGTTAGACCCGCATGAGCCGGACGGTATAAAGAAAGACTCAACACTCACCGAAACTCACTGCGTTTTCCATCTCCTGAAAAAGCACTTTGCTAGGTACACCGATGATAAGGTTGTGGAAATCACCGGGACGGATAAGGGCACATTTCAAGAGATTTGCCGGACCTATGCTGCCACGGGACAAACCGGCAGGGCAGGAGCCATTGTCTTCTCTTCCGGTGCCTGTCAGCACAGCACGGGCACCCAGGCGGTTCGCACTTTTGGCATATTGCAGCTTCTCTTGGGGAATATGGGTGTTGCCGGGGGGGGACTGGACGGTATAACCGGAGCATCTAATGGGCTCGGCTGTACCCTTCAGGGATTGGCCAATAACTGGCTTCCCGGCGCGGACAGCGTACGCCCACCTACCAGCAGCGAACAGAGCCTGTCTGCCTACGGCGAAAACAAACCAAGGCTCGCCAGCTTGCTCAAGGCATGGTACCGGGACACTGACCACAATACCAGCTTTGATTACTTACCCAAAAGGGGCGGCGATTATTCCATGCTGCCACTGCTTGAGGCTATGGAAGCGGGGTCGATAAAGGGGCTAATCTGCTGGGGAATGAATCCCGTGGTCAGCGGCCCCAATAGTGGCATGCTACGGCGAACGCTGGAAAAACTGGACTGGATAGTGGTAATTGACCTCTGGGAGACAGAGACCGCTGCCTTCTGGAAACCAGATGCAGGGGCACACCCGGCTGATATTAAGACAGAGGTATTTCTGCTACCGGCTGCGCACCCGCTGGAGAAAGAAGGCAGCATATGCAACAGCGGCCGCTGGAATCAGTGGCGTTACCAGGGAGCCAATCCACCCGGTAAAGCCAGAAGTGACCTTTGGATAGTAAACAAGCTGGTGTTGAAGCTCAAGGAGCTTTATGCAGGGCAGACCGAGAAGAATGCTGCTGCCGTTACGCAACTCACTTGGGATTATGGTGACCCGCCCGATGTTCACCTCGTGGCCAAGGAGATGAACGGATATGATTTGAAGACGGGCCAGTTGCTATCCAGCCCCAGTAGCCTCAAGGAAGGTGGCAGTACCAGCTGCGGCAACTGGCTTTGGTGCGGGATGTACACCGAAGACGGTAACATGGCGGCAAGGCGTGGCACCGGCGACGCTTCTGGCATTGGGCTCTTCGCGGACTGGGGCTGGGCATGGCCGCTGAACCGTCGAATCATGTACAATCGAGCCTCGGTAGATTTAGATGGCGCTCCCTGGGATACAGACCATCCGGTTATTGCTTGGAATGGTAAGACTTGGGAAGGAGATGTTCCCGACGGCGGCTGGCCACCGGTCAGTGAGAGCGGGAAATACCCGTTTATCATGAAGCCGCAAGGGCGGGGGCATCTCTTCGGTCCGGGAAGGTCGGATGGTCCCTTCCCCGAGCACTACGAGCCATGGGAAAGCCCTATGGCGAATCCCATGTCGCCCCAGCAGAACAACCCAGCTATCAAGAACTGGGAGACCGTGGCCAGGGGAACTAAGGCAGACTATCCCATTGTGGCAACCACCCATCGCCTGGTGGAGCACCTGCACACGGGGTCGATAACCAGGCGATTGCCTTGGCTGGTGGAAATGATGCCGGAAATGTTCATCGAAATGAGCAGAGAACTGGCCGAAGAAAGAGGGATTGTGGGCGGTAATACCGTCATCGTTGAGTCGGCACGTGGCAGTATACGAGGAAAGGCTGTGGTCACAGCTCGGCTCAAGCCTTACCACGTCAACGGGACTAACATCCACTATATCAGCCTGCCGTGGAGCTGGGGATTCATGGGGCTATCCAAAGGGGACAGTGGCAATCGGCTCACCGCTTGGATAGGTGATCCGAACACGGGAATTCCGGAATTTAGGGCATTCCTGTGCGATGTACGCAGGGCTTAGGAAGCTTCGTCTATTCAAGCTTGGAGGTAACTAATAATGGATAAAGCAATTCTCTATGATTCAACGTTGTGTACCGCTTGTCGTGCCTGTCAGGTGGCGTGCAAACAGTGGAATGAAAATGAGGCAGTTGAAACCACCAATCAGGGCAGCTACGAGAATCCTTCTGACCTCACTCCCGAAACCTGGCTAAAAATCGAGTTCAGGGAAGTGGAAAGGAGAGGAAAAGTAGACTGGCTCTTTAACCGGCGAGCCTGCATGCACTGCACCGATGCTGCCTGTGTTAAGGTTTGCCCTACCGATGCCCTGAGGCATCACGAGCTGGGCTTTGTCACCTATGACAAGGAGCTTTGCAGTGGTTGTGGCTATTGTGTGGACTTCTGTCCCTTTCACGTGCCGCGCAGTGACCGCAATTTAATCACTGGCATGGCCAAAATGGACAAGTGCACCTTTTGCACTACTCCTGGACTTGACCGCATCGCTGCCGGCTATGAGCCGGCTTGTGTCAAAAGCTGCCCAACCGATGCCCTGAAGTACGGTGACCGTAGTGAACTGTTAGCCGAGGGTAAGAAGCGTGTTGAGGCACTTCAGGCTGAGGGTTATATCAATGCCTACCTGTATGGTGAAAGGGAGCTGGGAGGGCTGCATGTCATGTATGTGCTGAAAGATTCCCCCGAGGTCTATGGGCTGCCAGTTCATCCTGAAGTTCCGGCGGCAGCAATAGCCTGGCAGGACGTAATCCAGCCCCTGGGATGGGCCGTTGGTGGATTGACCCTTATCGGACTGGGGCTAAACTATCTTGTCGCTCGGGAAGCAAAGATGACCAGAGATCTGCCCGGTGGCAAAAAGGAGGAATCAAATGCAAGAAGAGGTTGAAAAATATAGAAAGCCGACCCGAATCCTGCATTGGGTGCACGCTGGTGCCTTTACCCTCCTATTTCTCACCGGCCTGGTGCTTTTTATCCCTCCACTTGGCCCACTGGCGCAAGACGGCTGGACCCGCCTGCTGCACCGTATCGCCGCAGTGGTTTTTGTGGTGGCGCCCCTTATCTATATACCCATGAACTGGAAAACAACCCTGAAAGGGATAAAGGAAGCCTTTACCTGGGGAGTTGAAGACCTTGGATGGCTGAAGGCGGCCCCTCTATACTACTTTGTGTGTGACGAGAAGGCGATGCCACCTCAGGGACACATGAATACCGGTCAGAAGATGTGGTGGTTTCTGGTCATTGCCTTCGGGCTACTCTTTGTTATAACCGGGGCTATTATGTGGTTCGCCAAGACCACTGCTCCGCCGGCGCTGCTGCAATGGGTGGTTTTCATCCACGACGTGGCCTTCATCGTTACCGGGCTCATGTTCTTTGTTCACATATACATGTCTGTGGTGCATCCCTTGGTGCGCCCTCTCAGGAGTGGTGCCTGGAGTTCTATGGCTCGAGGCAAGGTATCTGTTGATTATGCCAAATCTCACCATGGCAAATGGTATGAGGAAATTACTGAGAGGCGAAGAACGGCAGCAAAATGATGAAACAAATGGACCCGGAGACTCTGCAAAGGCTGGAGGAAAAGGGGACGCAAAGAGTCTATCCTTTCTAAATTCAATCTGAAAGTGATTAAAAATTATTTCCCTGAATTTGAGAAGGAGATAGTAAAAGGAGTGTATAGAGTTGATATGGAGCTTTTTCTTTATAATTCACCAGCTTTCCAGGCTTTCCTGAAAAATAATCCCCACGAAAGGGGAGAGGTGAAATTTCTAGAGTCCATTGCTAAAGAGGGAATGAACGTTATTGATGTTGGGGGGCATATAGGTATTACTGCAGTGGTAATAGCCAAGAAGGTCTGGGAAAGAGGTTGGGTGTATTCTTTTGAACCAGTCCCTGAATATTTCGACATCTTGAAGAAAAATCTGTCTGCCAACGAATTAGAAAATGCGGAGGCCTTCCAGCTAGCAGTAACTGATCGAGTAGGGAGGGTTGATTTCTATCAGAAGGGAGGTTCTAGCGGGATTATCCCTGAAAAAGGAGCTAAAAAATTTAAAGCTAATACCATCACCATTGACAGATTTTTAAATGACCAAAAGGTAGAAAGAATAGATTTGATCAATATGGATTGTGAAGGTAGTGAGCTTTTAGTCCTTAAGGGGGCTAGGGAAAGCCTACGAAAGAATAAAGTCAGAATATTCTGTGAGACCCATCACAATTCCCTAAAGCGTTTGGGTCAATCCGTTCAACGTGTCGTGCAATACCTCCGGAAATTGGGATATGAAGTGCATAGCGTCTCCCTAGATGACCTGAGTATGAGAAGCGATTTTGGCAATGCTGAATACATATATGCTCACAATTAACCCCGGCAAATGAGCAATTGTCGCCGGCTTGGATATTTACAAATCTTCGCTTGTTCCACTATCAAGGACACATCTTGGCTTTTTGTTAATTTCTGATGGAATCTAAAATTAAAAACAGATTCGAACCTACGACCAATCGGTTATGAGTGTTGGGATTCGTCATTATCCTCTCCTGTTGACTTGCTTGATTCCATATCGTAAAGAATGAGGTGGTCCCCGAAAATTGGACAGGTTGTTAAGAGCGGGTTCTGCTCCCTAAAATAATAAAGACAGAACAGGAGGAGCAGGACATGAAACAGAACCGAAGAAAGCACAGCCCATCGTTCAAAGCCAAGGTAGCCCTGGAAGCATTAAAGGGTGAAGAGACGATAGCCGAACTGGCTAATCGTTTTGAAGTCCACCCGAGCCAGATTCGCAAATGGAAGAATTCTCTGGCTGAGGGCGCCGCCGCCATTTTCGGCGGTGACCATGACCAGAAGAAAGGCGATGACACCCTCGTTGCCCGGTTATACCAGCAGATCGGCCAGCTCAAGGTAGAGCGGGATTTCTTGGAGAACGCCTTGGGTCGCTGAACGTAGAGCGGCGGCGTGAGGTGGTCGACCGCCGGCATCCGCCGCTCTCAATAGTACGTCAGTGCCGGTTATTGGATATCAGCCGCTCCGGCCTGTACTACCAGCCGAAAGGAATCTCCGAGGAGGATCTCACTCTGATGAAGCTGATCGACCATCAATACTTGGCCATACCGTTCTACGGAGCACGCAAGATAGCCGCCTGGCTGAAGAGTCAGGGCCAAAGGGTCAACCGAAAACGTGTCCGGCGACTGATGCGTGTGATGGGGCTCAAGTCCATCTACCGTCGTCCCAGGACCAGTAAGCCGGCGCCGGGTCATAAAATCTACCCCTACCTGCTCGGTGGCTTAAAGATAACACGACCAAATCAGGTGTGGGCGGCGGATATCACCTACATCCCCATGGCAAGGGGATTCCTTTATCTGGTAGCCATCATCGACTGGTACAGCCGGTATGTGCTCTCCTGGAGGCTATCAAACACCCTAGACGCCGGCTTCTGTGTCGAGGCACTGGAAGAGGCGCTTAAGAAGGGCAGACCGGATATCTTCAACACCGACCAAGGCGCCCAGTTCACCAGTGAGGCCTTTACCGGGCTCCTGCAGCAGCACGGAGTCAGAATCAGTATGGATGGGAAAGGAAGCTATAACGACAACCTGCTCATCGAGCGGCTGTGGCGGTCGGTAAAATATGAGGAGGTTTATCTGAAAGCATATCAGGACGCCAGAGATGCCCGAATCGGTCTCGGTAACTACTTCCGCTTCTACAACACCGAGCGCCCTCACCAGGCTCTCGGCTACCGAACACCGGCCGAGGTATTCACCTCAACCCCGGTGGATGCCACCAGTAGAGGTATGGTAGAATCCTTAACACCAGAACCCTTGAGGATAGCGGGACCCACTCTTAATATTACCCCTATCCTGTCCTAAGGATGGGGACCACCTCAGAATAGTCAAAACTCCTAGCGACTTTTAATTAGGATAGTCACATTGCTTTCCCTTAGCTGGCATAATTATTCATTTCTAGTTGTTCCTAGTATTTTTTCTATGCGTGTGCGAATATCTTTAGCACCACTCTCAACGGCCAATCCTAAATATTTTTTGAAATCAATAAATTGACCTACACCCTTTAATACGGTGGACGGAACTTTTGAATCTTTGAGAAGAAATTTATATAGATCCTCACCGAACCTCTCCCCCATTCCTTCACTGGGTATGGCTTCAGCCAACGTCGATATTGCTGTTTTAAGTTCGTTATAGTCTGTTTTCAATCGTTCAAGGTCGTTCGTTAAACTGGTTTTATCTGATTCTAATCCTTTTATTTTTAAGTCCAAGTCGGCTATTTGTACTTCATGTTTTTCCTTGAACTGTACCTGTTCCTTATTTAGGGTGTCTATCTGCGATTTGAGATTTCTAATTTCTTCCTTATGCTCACTATTCAGTTCAGCTATTTGTACTTCATGTTTTTCTTTTAGCTGTTCCTTTTCTTTGACTAAGGTATCTATCTGCGATTTAAGATTTCTAATTTCTTCCTTATGTTCACTTCTCAGTTCAGCTATTTGCGATCCATGTTTTTCTTTTAGCTGTTCCTTTTCTTTGTCAATGGTGCTTATTTGTGATCTCAAACCATCGATATCAGCTAATCTTTCCGCAAGCGCTTTCTGGTCAATCTTGGAATCCTTAAGATCCTCCCCTAATGTTTTTGTTAACTTTTCTATGAATTCTTTAGAATCAGTCCTAAGCTCTTTATATTCATCTCCGAGTATTCCGATTACCCTTCCCATGAGATCATCATACCTCGTGTTTGCGCGGTCACGATCATCTTCCAGACTCATGATATATGACCTTAGGTCTCCTACTTTACCACCGTACTGCTTGTTTAAGAGGCCATAGACGGCAAAGGCAACCCTCTTGGCTACTGATTCACCGTAGCCCCTGATATCACTATCTCTTATGCCGAATACTTTGTTGATTAACTTATTCTCTTGCTGTATCTTTTTATCATAATCTTTCATCCCAGCTTCAACTATTGGATCCAATCCTGCGCTGTTATATAGTTGTGATGCAAGCTGGGTTTCATCAATCGTCATATCTTCGATTTTTACTATACTAGTAGTTTCTTCTTCGAAATCTGGAGTCTTTTCTTCCATTATCACCACCTCCCGTAATTAGTGGTAATCCATATTCAGATAGTTATATTTTACACCATACTTTATTAATAGAATAGTCGGTTATGAGTTCGACTGTTTCTACAGTCAGACCAGTTGCACAATAAGATTTCCTAATAGTTGTCAAGGGTCATTCATTTGACCTCCCTGTATCTCTGAGTTAGACTTATTTTCGGGAGACGGCTTGGACTGGTACAGGTTGAGGAGCTTCAGCTGCCTCGTTTGTCCTGTAAGTCGCTGTCTCCCTAGCCTTACTGATTTTGCTATTGCGCCGGCGTCTCTCGCGCCTGATCTCCTCTGGCACCCGGTATTTGGCGAGTATGAGTTTCCTGGCATGTTCCTTACTGATGGGGTTGGTCTCAATATCTCTGAGTTCGTATGGCCGATCCTCCTTCAGCACCGTCAGCACCCTGGCCCCAAGGTGGCTCATCACCGCTCCCATGGCCTGCCTGTGATTCTTGCCATGATACACCATCTCGCGATAGTAAACGGCGGCGAGTTGGGGATCCCAGCGGCGGCCTACATCACCCGCCTGATAGAGAGCCATCCTCATTATGGATGGCCCGGCCTTGGTCATTCTCAGCCCCTTGGCCTCCACATTGGAGGATTGCCTCGCTCCCGGCACTACCCCCTCATAATTGGCAAAAGCGGACTGGTTTGGAAAACGTGCCGGGTCGCCCACCGTTGCCAGGAAGACCGGCGCCGTATGTTCGCCCACGCCCGGTACGGTGCGCAGGTTATCCGAGGGATGGAGCTTCTGGTAAAGCTCCGCAATACACCAGGCCAGGGAATCAGACTCAGCCTCTTCCGCCTCCATCAGCCTCAGTTCCCGGGCTATTTCATCCTGGAGATCCATGAAAAAGTCCTCGTTGACTGTACCGGACGGTCGTGAGAACTCGCAAACAGATGCCACGCTCTGACAAGCCAGGAAAACCAGCCGGGTCTCCGCCCTGCTCCATTTGCTATGGTAGCTGTTTTTACTCAGGAAGGCGTGAAGTGCCTCCTCTCCATCTCGAACTACGACAAAGGGATTCAGCCGGGACCTCAGGAAAGCCCTGACCGGAGAAGACCAAGCATCATTGAAAGCTCGACGTACACCTGGCAGGTATCCATCGACGATGGCCGAAATCCTGACCTTGCGACCAGTGATATCCTGTTCTATCCGATTCCGCTGGCGTGTAAGCCGTTGCAGGGCATGGATTTCAGCTGGAGGTAAGTAAATCTCGTCCATTTGTTCCGGGTCGATGAAAGGCATTTTGGCCAGTGTAAGGGCATCGAGACGATCAGTCTTGACCGGTCCTCGGAGGTACCGCCGCAGGGCGGCCACTTTCTGTGTCTTGGCTTTCACCAGCCGGCAATCAGGATGACGGGATCGCAAATAGACAGCCACCATCAGCCAGGGTAAGCCTGCGGGTTCAAGGACTATGATGGGATTAGCCCCGTCCCGGAAAACGTGTTCTTCCAGAGTCGCCAACCCCTCCGGCGTGGTCTGAAAGCTGAAGCTATCACAGGGTTGGGCTCTCTCATCCAGGCAGCGCGCTCTGTGCTGCCCCTGATGTAGGTCAATACCTACGCTACGGATCATCTTTATTCCCCCTCAAGTAAATTCGGGTTCGGTTGAACCTTGGCCGGACCCTTTGCCCATTCATGCGCTTGATGCGGGGCTAGCCACTTCGGACCCCCCAATTTCCTGAATCGGGCCACTTCAGGGCCGGCAGGCAATCAAATTGACGGGGCAGCTCACACTCCCCAACGAATTGTGCACCTCACCGGAACCCGTTAGGCTATATTTTAGCCTATCAGAGGGTCTACAGCCTGAAAGTAATATACATGACGATTTGTTCAAGGCGAGCAATGACCAGGGTTGAACGGCTGTCGTTAAGTGTACAGGCGATGTAGCCTTCTTACAGTTCAGAGAGAGCGCTGGCTTCAGGTAGTCGTTTCAGGAACTCATATCCTACTTGTTCAGGTGTTCGAGATAGGTCAAGCGACTTGATCAGCGCACCGATCTTCTTAGCCTCCACCATCGCTCCGATATATTGCCAATCAGTAGTCAACGCGGTTGTGAGTAGCTCTTGAAGCTCAGCGACGGTATCTATTCGCAAAAACCCGGTCGTTTGCTTCGGATTGCGCTTGGTCAGCGACCTTGTTGGTTCAACAATCAAGGGGTTAGGAGTCAGAGATATCCACTTCTGGATGAGGCCGGCCTTGACTGTCCCGTCGACCTTATCCCGGTAGTTCGGCGGTGGTGGCGTGTTGGCGACCACAATAAAAGGGATTCTCTCACTCCCTTGGCAGCTTCTCGTTATTGCAGCTTTACCTATCGCCTTAAGTATGCTATCTGTCCGGTAAATGCTAGGGCGACCAGCGTGAGCATCATAATCGGCAAGTGGGTGACTCTTGTCCCCTTCCGCCCAATTCCATATGATGGACATCTTTATCTCAAAGATGCATTCAATGTTCTTGGGCGGCACAGGCCCCTTGATGTCGTCGTTCAGAATTGCCATGTCGGCCGCGGTTGCACCTCGCAATTCTAGTTGAGAGCACACGACATTCCGCTTGACGAAGAACTTACCTGAGAGTTCTGGCGAGGTAGTGACCGCTTGACTGAACAGGTCTAGAGCGAAGCGCTCGGTGACATCAGCCACTACTGCATTACGCTGATTGAAGGCGGAAACACCAATAGCCGCCTTCCCACAGATCGGACACTTGCCAGACCGACCTCTGAACACAGCTCTTTCCGTGTGCCCACAACCACCCTTTGCCCGGTCACAGTAGATAGTGGCAAACATGGTATCAGTAAGCATGTCTCTTTCCACATCTATTGTCCAGAGTGGATGACCTGTAGTTGACCCAGATGTGTTCACATCTAATCTCCAACTCCACTCAAAGCACTATATTACATCGTTAGACTCTCAAGGCTTGGCTGACTCGAAAAGTGGAAGGCGAGGCATTGAATTCCGCTGAAGAAACTCCTGCACCCTTTTACCTGCTAGCTTCACGTACTCATCGCTTATATCATAGCCCACATAGGACCTGTTAGCTTTCAGCGCTGCAATGCACGTTGCTCCACTGCCTACGAACGGATCCAGGACGACCTCTCCTTCAAAAGTATACAGCTGTATCAACCTGTAAGGAAGCTCTACAGGGAAGGGAGCTGGGTGCCCAACCTTTCTGGCTGATTCCGCAGGAAAGGTCCACACGCTCTTCGTATACTCCAGAAACTCATCCCTGGATATCGTGCTTACTTTGTCTTTCGTCTTCCTGCCGAAAGTATCCTTACAGAACACCATAATATACTCATGGGTGTCTCTAAGAGTGGGGTTGGCCGGTGACCGCCAACTCCCCCAAGCAGTGGATGGGCTGCTGCTAGATGCCTTATCCCAGATTATTTCTCCCCTCATTAAGAAGCCCAATTCCAACGCATCTTGTATGATGTAGATGTGCAGTGGTATGTAGGGTTTTCTCCCAAGGTTTGCCACGTTTACGCATGCTCTTCCTCCAGGAACAAGGACTCGATGAACTTCGGACAAGACCCTTCTCAGCAACTCCCGGTACTCGTCCAGTGAAAGATCTTCATCATACTCTTTGCCAACATTATACGGCGGTGAAGTCACCATTAGATGCACGCTGTTGTCTGGCAACTCCTCCATCTGCTCACTACTCTTGCAATATATCCTATTAAGGACTGATGGGCTGATTTCATTTTCTATATATTCCACCGTTTTTGGTCGTAATAAGCCGTCATAGAGCTTTCCGCTGTAGAACCTCGACGAGTCATGCCCTATCCTCCCCGGTACACCGAAGGCGCTGGTTTGTGTTCCCTTTCTTCTCTGGTATTTGCGATGTTTATCATTGTTCATCTCGAATTATCCGTTCACCTACCTGTTGCAGATCAAGTGCCAATGCTTCCCTAAATACCACCACGACCACCTTTTCCGCCCTTCCCTCTATATTTATAGCTTTCAGCCCAGTATAAATCCTTCACATCCAGATAACGCTCAAGTGCTTCGTCAGCCACACTCCGCGGCTTTGTAGCCGCTACCTCAGGCTTATATCCACTTTCTTTCACTAGTTGCCTAAACCTTGCTTCCGCCTTCCCAAGAGCCCAGAAATTATCAACAATTTGCCCTTCCCGAAGAATGTAGAATTTGCCATCACTCGGAACCCTGGCGGTATTTCTTTCGATGGATAAGCTCAACTTAGGGATGAAATGCCTGTAAGTGCCATCATACCGACTCTTCACGATTTACAGAACTCCGCCAGCGGTCTCGTTACCAGTATACTTCTTGAAGCAGTCCAAATCAACTTGTTGGTTGAGGTTCACCACCCCCAGCAAAACATACCGGTCTCTGCGATGAGCCCGGTTATCGTTGCACACGAAACTGACAATTGTGTAGGCACCATTCGATATGCACCTGAGTGTACTATTGACCCTTGGGTTACTCACCTCATAAGAGGCCAATCCTCACTAAGAAGAGACCAATAACTTTGAAACATTGAGACTTATCTGGAGCTAATCAACATGTTTGAGGTAGGGCTTGGTTTTCGCCGGTACCGACCCGAGTGATATTGATTATCTGGGGGCGGAAATTTCGATAGACATGGGCAAAGAACATGAAAGATATATCTTTGATAAACCAACCGCCGTCATATGTCCTAGAGGTGTGCCACATAACCCGGTAATTGCCAGATACGTCGACAAGCCCTATGCATTCTTTGTGATTGGTCTTTCCGGTGAACACAAAACTACCTATGTAGATTGATTCTTTTTATTACGGAGAATTGCTGAGTGGTACCTGCGAAAGCAGGCAGTTAAGCTATTTGAAACTAAATCAAAAGGGCTAGGCAAAAAGAACTGGCGGGTTCTCCATTTCCATAATTACCTGGGGACTTTGTTAGGCTAAAGCTATTTCGTAGCTACGAACAGACTATCCATATAGTCAATGGGTTTGTAACGATTCTGACTTTTATATAATCTTGGGGAGTTGAACAATCCTCGGTTTTGTTCAACCTTGCTCCATCCAACAAAAAGTCATAAGGTGAAATTTCAAGAACTCGTTTATCATCCCCCTCGGGAGGAACACTAAGATTCAGACAAAAGGGAAACCCCTCATAGAAAGACCCAATCATTCGCCACTTTGCATAGTCAGTAATCAACATCATATTGCAAATGTATTAGCTCACTAAATGATTGACAAACATCAATCCAATGAAATATACTGAGAAAAACTGAATTGTTGAGGGGCTTGATTTTATATGCCATACGAGCGTAGTCGTGAAATAGAACAACGATTTAAAAGAGCCATTGATCTAATTAGTGAGAAGCGCCTGAACTCTGGTGAACTAGCTTCGCAATTGGGAGTTTCCGTTCCCACAGCGCAGCGCGTTATCACTGAGTTAAAAAGGCGAGGGCATCCAATTCGTTCCGTTCGAGACGAATCAGGATGGCACTACGAAGTTGCTGGGGGCAAAGCTTCAGCAGGAACGTAAAATAAAGTAAGGAACGAAAAAGTCATATTAGTGCAGTAGGGGGATTAAACTAAGCTTATATACGAGGCTATAGTTTCGTGAAGGACGCGACCAGTGGCAGTGTTAAAGGGTGTTAGGCATAGAACAGCACAAGCTCCCGGGCAGTATCTTGGCTACTCGCTTCAAACGACGCGATTTCTGGTTTGCTTGCTGGAATCAAAGCCAGGGTGGGCTATTAGCCTAGAAATATTCGAGGACGTCGGCGCAGAAACGCCCGAAGGAAACAAATTTGCTGAGCAGGTAAAAAGTGCGTTAGAGGGTAACCCAGTATCGAATCATGCTATTGACCTGTGGAAGACATTCAGCAACTGGATCGACTTAGCAAAATCCGGAGAACTGAACCCAGAGACAACGCAATTCGAATTGTATGTTTCTCATCATAAAACGGGCAAGATTGTCGAGAACTTCTCAAAAGCCAAATCCGACGATGAAGCTCGCAGGTCACTTCACCAAGCAAGGGATATAGTATGGGGTCCAGCCCCAACTTTTCCGCTCAAGTCGGCGTTACCCGAAAAGCTAAACCAATATGTTGAGAGGGTATTCCAAGCTGACGAGAGTCTGGTTTGTAGCATTATTCGAAACTTCCGATTTGAGTCGGGAAGTAGCAGTCCACAGGAAGATTTGAAAGCTATATTTACAGAAAAGATGAAGTTTGTTGGTCCCGGAATCGTGGATGAGGCTTTACATTATGCGCTGGGATGGGTCAAGGAACAAACCGACCAACTTCTAGAACAGAAAAAGCCCGCTTGTATTGCCGTGAACATATTCGAAGCCGCTTTGGGTAGCTTTATACGCAAGTATGACCGCAGGACCATCTTGAAAACGTTTGCGGGTACCCCGAGTGATGAGGAAATAGAGGAAGACCTGAGGGTAAGCACTTATGTCCGTCAACTCGATATCATTGAGGTGGACGACGGAGAGAAAATGAGGGCAGTGAAGGATTTCTTGAGGGCATCTGTCGATCGCACAGAATGGAGTGTCCGAGGCCTAGTCAACGAGTCGAGTTTTGACGAGTTTGCAGATACTTTAATAAGGACTTGGACTAGCCAAAAGACAAAAACCGATATTGCATTAGCTGGGCGCCCCGCGATTCAAAGGGGCCAATACCTCTACGCAGAATGCTCAACTTATCAAGCTAAACTCCAAGACTTAGTCGTTCCACCACACTTTACGCCAGGGAGTTTTCACCGGCTTGCAGACGGCCGAGTCATCGGTTGGCATCCAAACTATGAAGATGAACTAAAGACAGGTGCAGTTGGGGAAAAGGCTAATGGTACATAAGCTTAACCAGGAAACTAGAAATGTCCAGAACCCCGCCCTTGGGGCTATGCTCGTTTGGCGTTTTGTGGCCGGCTATGAGCGCGTAAGCGCCACAAGGAAGCCGACCCCAATGCCGCTGGTATTCCTCGTTCTTCCAATTATGCTACATGAAGAGACCGCCGAGTTCGTCACCTCTACGAGAGAAGCATCCGGATTGAGGGCTTTTGCTGGTAAATTCTCTGAATCAAGAAAATCAAAGACGGACTTACTGCTGGCTCTCCCTAAGAGGTCTCTCGATATGCGGAAACTGACCATGGAGTCCTTAGCTCTAGCTGTATCTTCCGGTCTCATTTCAATTGACTGCGATCATGGTATGGCCATTTCTCTTTCGTCTAGCCAAGTCAAGGCTGGGATTTCTTCATATGTTAGATCTATGCTGAGGGCAGCAGAAAAGCTCGGGGCCTGGTGCTCGTCAATCTCACTCCATGAAGTATCAGTCATCTTGAAGGTGGGATTTTAGAATGAACTTTCAAATAAAAGAAATTGTACTGTGGCCTAGGGACAGAAAGTTTGGGGCGAGGCATCTCAAGTTAGAACTCGGCAAAGTCAACGTGATTACAGGTGCGTCAAGAACGGGTAAGTCAGCAGTCATCCCAATAATTGATTACTGCCTCGGGTCTGAAAAATGTAGGATACCGGTGAAGACCATACGTGACTCTTGCGAATGGTTCGGTGTCGTTGTGCAGACTGACTCAGGACAGAAATTGCTTGCCCGTCGTGAGCCTGGGCTCCAGAAAGCGACTGGGGATATGTTCGTATTAGAAGCCCCGATTGTCGAAGTACCAGAGCGTATCGAATCCAAGAATACCTCGGTAGAGGCAGTCAAAAGATCGCTAGACGAAACTGTAGGACTCACTGCTCTCGACTTCGACGCAGAGGAAACTGGCTCTGGTTTCAAGGGACGTCCAAGCTTTCGGGACTTGGGGGCTTTCAATTTTCAACCTCAGAATATAGTGGCCAATCCTGAAGTGCTATTCTTCAAAACCGAGACCTACGAGCATCGTGAAAAACTGCGAACCATTTTCCCCTACCTGTTGAATGCGATTACGCCCGAGCAAATGGCAAAACGCCATGAATTAGTTGACCTCAGGAAAGAACTCCGCAGAAAAGAGAACGAACTTGCAACAGTTCGTCAGGTATCGGAGAGATGGATTGGGGAAATAAGGGCTAGGGCTTCGGAAGCCAGGGAATTGGGCTTCATTCAGCAGGCTATTCGACCAGAAGCAACCCGAGAAGAATTAGTCGACTTGCTGACTCAGGTAGTTCACTCCTCCACGGACCAAGTGCGTGTGACAGAGCAAACTATTAGTGAAGCTATAGAAGAACTAGTTGGGCTCCAGAACGAGGAATCGGCAATCTCAATGGAATTGTCAGGTCTTAGGAAACGATTCTCAGAGATGTCAGTACTTCGAGAAAGCACAATCAGATACAAAGACGCATTGGGCATTCAGGGAGATCGCCTTCGCGTTTCTGAATGGATACGTCAATTACACAACGAGGAACGCAACTGCCCTCTGTGCGGTAATTCTTTCACAGAAAGCACCGATAAACTGGATACGCTTGAGCATGCACTTAGAGAGATAGAGGAAGAGGCAGGCAGATTTGAAATCATTCCGGCCGCTTTCGACCGCGAATTCGAACGAGTAAAGTCTGAAATCCGAACTCTTTCAGAGAAACTCCGTGGAATCCAGATTCGACGCGAAGCCCTCGAACGACGTTCTGGTGAAGCGCGACAACGTCAGTACGATTCCCTCCAAGCATCGCGTTTCATTGGTAACTTAGAGCAGTCACTACAAACGTACGCTCGTGTGGGAACAAATAGCGAGTTGGATAACGAGGTCAATGAACTTCGTGAACGTATGATTGCTCTTGAGAGAGATATTTCTGAGGGAGAAGTCGAAAATAAGAAAAGGCGTGCTCTGAACTCCGTTCGCTCAAACGCTGAGAAGTTGCTTCCAAACTTGGACGTTGAGCGACCCAATGACCCAATCTCCCTCTCCATCGATGATCTCACTATCAAGATCGGTGGGGTGGAACGAGAAGACTATCTCTGGGAGATGGGCAGTGGGTCCAACTGGCTTTCGTATCATGTCGCTGTTACTCTCGGGCTGCAGCAGTTCTTCTTAAATCTTCGCCACAGTCCGGTGCCTAGCTTTATTGTCTATGATCAACCAAGTCAAGTTTACTTCCCGAAGCGTCTCGCTATCAAACAAGATGAGATTGACCCCGACCCACAGTACCGAGATGAAGATATTGCAGCCGTTCAGAAAGTGTTCAGTGTTTTCGCTTCTGTAGTCCGAGCGAGCAAGGGTATCTTACAAATCATTGTGCTTGACCATGCTGCGGAAAACGTTTGGGGCCACATAGAAGGCGTTTATTGTGTTGAGGAATGGCGCAACGGGAACAAGCTAGTACCAATGCAATGGCTACAACAATCTTAGAAAGATATTCTTAACCATTTAATCCGGGTGTTTGGTTAAAGCTGAAAGTATGCGAACTAAGGACTTGGAGGTAAAGCCATGAAGAACATTAGACCCGCCGGTATGAGTTGGTTTAGCCGAAATGTACCTGACCCACATGTGCCAGACGAGGGACACATCAAGGTATCAAAGTATTATCCTTCGGCAGAGTCATGGACAGCCTCAGAGGTTTGGTGGTTCGACATTCCTTTGGAAAAAGTTAACAAACCCTCTCCAGACCATATGCATCTCCTGTGTCAGAAATCGGTTTCTTCCGGGGATTTCTTCCACCTAAAAGTCCCGAAGTCTGTCTTGCAGAATGTGGTGACCAAGAGCTTAGTAGAAGTTACTCCTCAATCGCTAATACGCCTTCATCTTTCTGCTCGCTCTGCGGATAGATTCCTAGATCTCCGGGCTAAAGGCGCGGGGCGGCTTGACTTGTCGAGATTTCTCCGATAGTGAGTGGGAAATCATGTTGAAATCGTCGACCTAATATCAATGAACAGAAATCTACGGAAGTTCGGATTTTCTCCTGCTCAGGCAGCTATTTTGAATCAAGGGCACTGGCAAACAAAAGGGCGAAATGTGACCCTTGATTCTCGAAATCTTAGGACTCACCGGTCTAAGAAAAGGCTATCTTAGGTATCTCGATCTGCCTTCAGATTGCGATACAGTTCATCGACGATTTCTTCGTAGTCTTTATAGTAAGGCAGGTCAGTTATCTTAGGGATCTTGACCTTTTTCTCGCTGCCAAGCTTAATCGTGTCGGTACAAAGTACCTGTGGTTTAATGTTCGATGCACGGCTCTTGGATTCATATTGGTCAAGCGATAAGAGGTAGATTGAAGCTGGCTTTTCAAACCAATCCTTCTGGTCCCTGATTATGCAGGCTTGAAATATCGGTATGTTGTGCTTCTCGCAACACTCCACAATCAGCTTCTTGTTTGCAGTTGTCATGGCGGCACCTAGTATCACGGATGAGACACATTCCCATTCAAACGGGAATAGGTAGATGTTGATATCCGTGTACATATACCTGCTTTCAGGCGGTTTGTAGTCTGTAGAGTCTGTCAGAGGTCTAACCAATCGATACTCTCGCTCGTGGGACCAACGAGAAGTTTTTTTAAAGAAAAGCTCCCTGTGGAGAACGTCCACTGGGATTTCATTTTTAGAATCTACGAGATCATCCGGGTTAATAGCATAGTCCTCAATGTACTCGACCTCTCCAAATGAGCGCTCATCCCCCTTTTCCGACTTCATACACGGAAAATGCCAAAAATTCTCCTTGAATTCTAGAACGAAGCCTTTATAGCCGTTGGCATAATGACTCCACATATCGAAAGAATTCGGAATTTTCGTGAGCGATAATATGCCGTAAGCATTTATCTGCGACTCGATTATTTGAACCCGGAAAAACAATTCAATGCTGGGAAAGAGAAGACCGTTAAGGTCATAATATTGATAACTTGTATCCGGTTGATTAAATCGCATGGTGGGATTAAATTCGAGAGGGTCATTAAGGACGCGGGGTTGTGTGAATCTAATTTTTTGATCTACAAAAATACTCTTGAGAACTTCGCCGTCGCTACAATACTTGAAATAGGAATCAAACTTACCGCCGGCATATCGGTCTTTTTGCTCGGCCATCTCCTTTCTAATTTCCTCAGCATTAAACATAGAATACTCACTTTCTAGTCCGTTCGGCCGTATTATGTACTACGGCTATTTCACCGTCGCTGCTTCTTGTCAGCAGCATAGCAGAAGCCTTAAGCTATGATAAGGGGAACAGCAACAATTGTCCAAAATGTGTAGTCCTATAATGCCGGTACCGCCGGAACACCTTGGTTCCGCCCACCGGGCACACCCCCCTAGAAATCTGGCCGAAAGCCCCGTTCTGCGAAGCAGTGCCTCTCAGTTGACCATGCAAATGCTGGCATAGTCATCGCAGGCAACTTGAGCACATGGGTCGTGATGGCAATCATGAAACCACGATA
>Ga0315543_1001661_pt1 | contig 23353 bp, 25 predicted proteins | sample SalMarSW160210MG_2_FD_203098 | JGI IMG/M metagenome (GOLD analysis project Ga0315543, IMG submission 203098) | Salt marsh sediment microbial communities from the Plum Island Ecosystem LTER, Massachusetts, United States - Salt Marsh Sediment SW1601-210 ... | reverse complement strand
AATCTTCGAGTGAATTAACAATATGGCTTTTTGTGCAATACCAAGCTTGTCTATTAGTGGCGCGGAAAGTGTATATCCAATTCATCTTCATTCTCATCATCATTACTGATAAGCAATAGCAAACTTGATTGAAAGGCAGATAAGCTGTGTAACATCCGGAGACGGAGTCATCTTGAGGCTACAATATATCCAGCGATGAGAATTAGAAAACCACCGACAAGCATGAGCGGTGTGGGTTGCTGGGCTAGAAAGAGAAAGCCGAAAACCACGGCGCTTGCGGGCTCCAAATAAGTGAAAACTACCGCCTTCTGAGCCTTTACCATTCCAAGGCCTTTAAGGTAGAGTGTAACGGCAAATCCCGTGTTGAAGACACCCAAAACCAGCAGAAGTATCCATGAAGCTAAATCTGGTGAAAAATCAGTGCCTATCACGAAGGGAAAGAGGAAAATTGAAGCTACAGAGTAAGAATAAAATGCTACGACTTGACTTGAGAAGCTGGATAAAGCCCTCTTAGACGCGATGATAAATCCTGCATAGGCGAGGCCGGCAAGGAGCCCAAGAATTACTCCCAAAAGATTCAGGTGACTAATCTGAAGATTCTGCTGATATGAAATAACTACTATTCCTGCCACGGATATGGCTAATGCAAGCAGGGTAGATTTCTCAAGTTTCTCCTTAAGAAATAGGGGGGCAAGTAAAGCTACAAAGATGGGTGCCGTGTAATTTAGCAAGACCGCGTTGGCGATTGCAATGAGTTTCATCGAATGGAAAAGCAACGTCCAACCCAAGGCGAGCAGCAAGCCTAAACTCAGCATAACCCTCCAGGATCTAGCAGCCCTCATCACTTCAGGTTTTCGAGTCAAAAGTACTACAGGCAGGAGGGTGAGGCTAGCAAATAAGACCCTAAAGAAAGCGATAGCGTACGCGTCGTAAGGGACCCAGTTTACAATTACACCATTAGAGCCCCAGATGATAGCTGCCGCAGCCACGTAGGAGTATCCCAAGAACTTTGAATTGAATTGTTTCAGCACAACTACTCCGGTTTTATGAAGCTGGAAAGAGACATTCTCCATTATACACTATAAGTTATCGCCGTCACTTTTGTGCAAAGTTATAAAGTTGTAGCCTTAGTCAAGGGGTTGAGCCTTCGGCTGTTGGCAGAATCGCAAAACAGGCTGGACTCGAAGGCGTCCGCTTTCATGACCTCAGGCATACCTTCGCCAGCCTTATGTTACTACGTGGGGCAAAGCCTAAAGTAATCAGTGAGGCGCTAGGCCATGCCTCAGTAGCCTTTACAATGGACGTTTACAGCCATATAATTGAGGAGATGCAAGAGGATGCTATGGCGTTACTGGATGAAGTGCTGCCAGCAGGAGTAAATAATGGGGTATCTCAAAAAAATAACGCCAATTTAACGCCAATAGCAGACATAATGTCTCGTAAAAACTAAAGATTAGCTTTATATGCCAGCGTAGCTCAGTGGTAGAGCAGCGGTTTCGTAAACCGCAGGTCGGGGGTTCGAATCCCTTCGCTGGCTTGGAGGCGAAATGAGCAAATTGGTTGACAAGTTGGGCCGTTTTTCTAAATCTTCTCCCAAAATGGGCTTTCGTCTTGCTGGCTCTAAATCAACAGCGCCGACGATATTGCTTATCGCTGGCATGAAAGATGGGGATGTTGCTGAAGCTAAAGCAATAGCTGGTAATGATGTGGATGCTGGGCTGATATTTGAGCCAGTAGAGGGTGGTAAGCTGAGGCAGATAGCTGAATCTATGGGGAATACTCCCCTCGGCGTGTTTCTCGGTGAAGGAAGCAACCTTGCGGTAGCTGAAATTGCTACCTCGGGCTGTGACTTCGTTGTTTTTGACGTGAAGGCGCCGCTAGAGACATTGGGAATAAAGGGATTGGGGAAGTTTCTCGCTGTAGAGATGTCTTTGGAATACGATTTGCTCAGACCCATTGGCGAGCTTGAGGTTGATGGTGTGCTTATCGTTAATCGGGAGCTGAGCATCAGTATTGAACACTTGCTCTTTTGTCGCCGTTTCGGCGCTTTAATGACTAAGCCGCTGTTAATGGAAGTAGCTCCGTCGGTGACCAAGTCTGAAATTAACAGTCTATGGGAAGCGGGCATAGATGGCATAGTTGCTTCTCCAGGGCAACCACCCGAGCAGCTTTCGAGATTGCGGGATGTGATTGCTGATTTACCGCGGCGAAGAAAGCGGGAGAGAGGAGAAATTGGTGTGACACTTCCTCATTATGCTAGTATGCCTGCCGAAGAAGAACAGGAAGAAGAAGAAATCTAGCTGTATGCCATTACGTGGTTTTTTGCTGTCATCGCGAGCCCTTCGCTCCTTGTCATTCTGACCCTGAGTCCTGACGAAAGGAAGGAACCGAAGGGGAAGAATCTCCTCTTCACTTCGTTCAGAGCTTCGGCTCATCAGGACAAGCTCTGCGAAGCAATCTCGGTGGAGAAGATTGCGTTGTGGCTAGTGCTCTTCGCAATGATATGATAAGCACATTATACTTTACAATTTGAAAAGGGGATTATGGAGACGAGCCTAGGGTTATTCTTACTATCTGTGGCTGTGATTTCCCTTACCGGGGTGATGCTTCCCGGTCCGATGACCGCAGCCACAGTAGCTAAGGGTTACCGAAATAAGAATGCCGGTGCCTTAATTGCCCTAGGTCACGCTGTAATTGAACTACCACTCATTGCGGCAATTTATCTTGGGGTGGGGCATTTTATTGGTTTACCAGTAGTGGTAAATGGGATATACATTGCCGGAGGGGTGGCGCTGTTTTACCTTGGTTTCCGAATGTTTCGTACCGCTGGTGATGCTCCTGAGGAGGTAGGTGGTCTGCCTGCCAGCTCTGTGGTCACTGGCATCGTGGTCACGGGGACCAATCCTGCCTTCTATGTGTGGTGGGTTACCCTGGGTGCTGCGTTAATAACCGGTGCTGCCCGTTTTGGCGTTGTCGGTATTGTTCTTCTTGGTGTGGTGCACTGGCCTTGCGATTTAATATGGAGCGAGTTTCTTTCTATGGGCACATTTAAGTCGCGAAAGTGGTGGACGGGAAAGGTGCAGCGAATTGTGTTCAGTGTTTGTGCCCTGATTTTGCTTGGCTTCGGAGCGTGGTTCGTGTTTTCCGGTTTATCCAATCTGTAGTTCCCCATCCCAGGAAGTAGTAACTCTACAATTCCTGCCATTCTTTTAGGGGAATCTTCTTTCCGGTAATTTGCTGGACTTCTTTAAGAAGCATTTTGAGTTGGGGCACAGAGAACTCAGCATTACTCGGAATAGCTAACGTGTAGGAGCCATATCTCATATAAAGATGACGCCCACCAGCTTAGGCTTCACTTCGCCTGAAGCTGGTCAATTTTCTGATGAAAGTCCTTCTTTTGCGTGGTGCCCATCTAGCCATGGGCTACTATTTCATCAAGTGTAGGTATTCCTTTGTTTAGGTCGACTTTATCGATGACGGGTAGTTGGTCGCCGTGTCTTATCTTGACCAATAACCAGCCTTCAAGAACTTCTCGCAACTCAATCTGGCATTGGTAAAGGGTTTTGCCGAAGGCAATTACTCCCAAGCATTCATCAATCTTACCACAATAAGTTCCATCCTCAAGCTTGTCATACACCGCCCTACTCATAGCTTTATTTATGTATTCAGTAAGCATAGCCACCTTGTTTAACATTCTAATATGGTCGGTGAATGGTGTCAAAGATACGGGAGAGGTTAGGTGAGGGTGTCTTAGGGGACGAGCTGGGTGGCCTGGAAATATTTGCCCTCTGTCTTTACTGAAGGGGCGATGACCATTCTTGCGTTGTGCATCTCTTTTATTGTTCGGGCGCCGCAGACACCCATTCCAGTGCGAAGAGCGCCAACCAGATTCTGAGTGCCATCAGTGACCGAAGTGGGACCAAGCAGGATTTGCTGTAAAGCTGCTTTACTTCCTACCTTGACTCTTGTTCCTCGAGGCAATGCTGGATGGGGGTGTGACATTCCCCAGTGGTAGCCCTTTCCCGGTGCTTCCATAGCCTGGGCTAAAGGGGAGCCAAGCATAACTGCGTCAGCGCCAGAGGCAAATGCCTTGCATAGGTCACCTCCGGTGCGGATACCTCCATCGGTTATCACTGAGACATATTTGCCGCTTCCCTTGAAATTGGTCTCTCTGGCTGCAGCGCATTCAATGGTGGCGGTCACCTGGGGCATCCCCACGCCAATCACCTCCCTGGTGGTGCAGGCAGCACCGGGACCAACACCAACGAGAATGGCATCTATCCCTGTTGTCATCAGCTCAAGTGCGGCGGAGTAGCTACAGCAGTTGCCCACAATGACGGGCAAGGATATCATCTGGCATAACTCTGACAGGATGAGGCCGCGATAGCTCTTGGAGATATGGCGGGCGGTAGTGACCGTTGATTGCACCACGATGATGTCAACCCCTGCCTCCTTAACTACAGGGGATAATCTTTTGGTATTTGCTGGTGTGAGCGACACTGCACAGATGGCGCCCGCTTTTTTAATCGTCTCGATTCGTTCTCCGATGAGTTTCTCCTTTATGGGCGCGGAATAGATTTTCTGAAGCAAAGCAGTGGTCTCGCTTTCCGGAGCACGGGCGATCTGGACCAGAATTTCATCGGGACTTTCATATCTTGTCTGAATCCCCTCGAGGTTGAGCACAGCCAGACCGCCGAACTTGCCGTATTCGATGGCGAAAGATGGGTCAACTATGCTGTCCATAGCCGAGGCTAAAATGGGAATGGAAAAGGTCAGCTGTCGCAGTTTGAACTCGATATCGGTCTGGTCAGGGTTGATGGTCATGTCTCCGGGGACAAGCGCTACCTCATCAAATCCATAGGCTCGTTCCAACTTTTTAATTTCGGGCATATTAGGGCAGAATATACCGCTGGAGATAGGCGAAGTCAAGGACACCCTTTTGTCATTGCCACTTTTTTGTTGTCATTGCGAGCGCACTTCCCTGTCATTGCGAGCCGAAGGCGAAGCAATCGCGTTAGGTCTCCTCTCCCTCGACGGGAGAGGATTCACCCCGTGTAGTAATCTTCACTACTACATGGGGTAAAGGTGAGGGTGCAATTCCCCCTCCCTCTAACTCCCTCCCGCAAGGGGAGGGAGAATCAGTAGGGGGGGTTGCGGAGCCTGTTCCGGGCAAAACGAGGAATCTCTTGGTGGGCTTGAGATTGCTTCGTCGTCCGTCAGCCGGCGGACTTCCTCGCAATGACAGGGGGTTGAACAGTCATTTTGACTTTTTATGTTTGAGGTTTGATTCTAAAAATCAGGCTCTGGGCTTTGATTTGGCGTGTTATAATTAGCCCGCTCATGTCCTATAGCATTCTCATCAGGCAAAGGACGCCTTACCATTTTGTGGGGAGCTGTCCTTTTGTTCCTGAGGCACAGGGGGAAGGCAAGACCTTTGATGAATGTCTGAGTAACATCAGGCAGTCAGTGGAGAGATGCCTGGAGGCGAGGAGAAAGAGTGGGAAGAAAATCCCTGAGGAAGAGCCTTCCCCGCATGTGATGCTGGTATATAGTTGAGGGTGGCAACCGCTATTTGTCATTGCGAGCGAAGCGAAGCAATCTCTTAAAAAGTCAAAAATCAAAACTCAAAAATCAAAGGGCAAAATGACAGAGCAAAGTTCAAAAATGTAGTGCGGGGCTTTAGCCCCGTGCACGACCCTGAAGGGTCGTGCTACAAGAATTGGGCCAAGACGAGGCACTAAACGGCTTCCTCTATTACCAGGCTAAGTCCATCGACGGTTGGCAGCGGCAGGTGGCGGGAGACGCTAAGCAAAATCCATTCCTCCAACACTTCTTTCAGCTCACCCTGGCATGTGTGTAAATCTCTGGCATTGGCGTAAACACCATCAAACCCGGGGATGTATCCATAAAATGTGTTGTCATCAGGAAGGATTTCGTATTTCGCCTTCTTCATTGCTCGCTCAATATATTCTGTTAGCATAACTATCCTTCCACTATTCAATTGTAATATGGTTGATGAGCAGTGTCAAAGGGGCTTTGGTGAGCAAATAAGAAAAGGCCCCCGTTGGCTAACGGTTCACCCTCACCCTTAATCCTCTCCCGTCGAGGGAAGGGGAAATTTCGCCTTGCCGTGACGAATTTGGCCTTTTGGCACTTACTGTAAGAGCGGGCGTTGGCGCAATCTACCTCGTTCAATGACGCTAAACATGCCCACTAAGGAAACATTACTGACAGTAAGAAGTTCTATGAGTTGGTTAGCTGGCTCCTCTGGAGTCATGGGGTTGAAATGGAAGTAAACGATGCCAGCAGGGAGTGGCAGTTTGAGTCGGTAAATCATTTCACCATAGTCACGGTCAAAGGTGAGAATAACACGCTTTTCAGAACTTGCTTTGACTAAGACTTGGCGATCCTTTGCCCCTGGGCTATGCTCAAGAACACTGGCCACATCATAACCACTAAGGCGCAAACGATTTATACTTGCCCGAGGGAAATTCTCATTGGCTAAGAACTGCATTAGCCAGCTTTACTTGGAAGCGTATATAATGCCTCCCCCTTCATACATTCCGCAGCAAATGCAAATATTGCTTGCAAGTCTTCAGAAGTAAGCGTAGGATAATTTTCAAGGATTTGCTGCTCAGTCCACCCCGCAGCAAGCAAATCAAGAATAAAATCAACTGACAACCGCGTACCCTTGATCACCGGCTTACCAAGCAAAATTTCAGTATCCGAATGAATGCGCTCTCGCCAATCCATCTTTCCTTTTTGCCTCCCAATTTCAGGATAAAACATAAGCGAGAGATTGTCAATCAAAGGCACATTGCTTGTGACCAAAGAAAGCGCAGCGGCACAGTTGCTTTCACTGGCAAGGGCAAGCCCTGCATCGACTTTGAACATCTGCTAGCTAAACAAGCTACCCGATAAGGTGCAGATAACAAAAAGCCCCCGTTGGCTAACGGTTCACCCTCACCCTTCGTTTCACTCAGGGCAGGCTCTTATTCCTCTCCCGTCGAGGGAGAGGAGTTTTGTACAAGGAGAGGTTTTGAGTCTTGAATTTAGATATTGGGATTTGTTTAGGATTTAGAGTTTTGAGTTTAGAGTTTCTCTGCAGGGTGTCATTGCGAGCGAAGCGTGGCAATCTCGGCGGGGCGAGGGATTGCTTCGTCGCTACCGCTCCTCGCAATGACAGAAAAGGATGCTCCTCGCAATGACAGAAAAGGATGCTCCTCGCAATGACAGAAAGAACTGCCAGAGCTTGTTCCAAACTTAAAGTGAAAGATAACTACATATGTTAAATTGTCACCTATCTATCTGAACTGCATCACTAGAATTCTTTCCCGCAGGGCTTTGGTGGCAAATAAGAAAAAGCCCAGCGGTTTTAGCCGCTGGGCTTCTTTAAGGTGCTCAATTTTTATGTGCAGGTCCAGTTGTCAACACCACCGGGGGTGGTTAGCACGCAGGTTTCGCCGCCACCTGAATAGCTGCCGCCATCAACGACTGCAGAGGTGTCCCAGCTCCAACTGCCGTGGGTTGGCAGATGCATGTAAGTCTGTAAAGTGAAGGTTCCTTGCGGGGTTGTTACCGTCGAGGTTGTCGCACCCGCTGTTATATTACCCGCTGTTACTGACCCGGCGTTTATATCAGCCATGCCTGCCATAAGGCCGGTTTGCACCGTGGCCCGCTCGGTCTTGGCAGTCTCCAAAGTTCCCTGGCCCAAGAAGCCACTGACATTGAACGCCACCACTGCGGCAAGGATACCGAGGATGATAATCACGATTAACAGTTCAATCAGGGTAAAACCGCCTTCGCCCTTGGATACCTTCTTCCTCAATCCTCTGAATGCTTTCATTTATTCACCTCCTTTCTTTATTATTTTTTGTTTCTAACTCTCTAGCTGTGAGGTTCAACCTCACAGCCGTTTCCTGCTACATATGACCTATATGCCCGAGCATCACCTCCTTTTTTGTTGTGTAGTTTAATCATACCTTTGGTCAGATACAGGGTCAATAGGAATATGGTAGCAGGACGGATGGATGGAAGTGGAGCAAAAGTTGAAAAGCAGTCAGTAATCAGTATAAAGCTGAAAACTGATAGCTCCTAAAAGAGCTTAGAGTTTAGGGTTTTCCTTGAAGCGTGCAATCGGTTTAGAAATTCATCTTGCTAGAAGAGAGACATCAGTTGAGGTGCGGAATTTTTACGGGCAGTACCAGCCATCTGTCGCGTTGTAGGTGCAGGTTTTGCCACCACCGCCGGTATATTCGCCCTCAATGATGGTGCCGCTGGCATCCCACTCCCAGTAACCGGTGATGTTATTTTGCACGTACTTCGACATAACTACATCCGTATTCCCTACCTTGAAAAACCAGTCAGCGGGATTGGTTATCGAGGTGCCATTATCTCCGATGCTGCCAGCCACTACATTCGACGATTCCACAGCCGCAGCAGCAACGATAGCAGTTTGCAGGACGTTGCCCTGCATCTTTGCTATCTCTTCAGTGCCCTGGCCGATGAAGCCACCGACGTTGAATACTACCGTGGCGACAAGGATGCTTAGTATGAGAATTACGATTAGCACTTCTATCAGGGTGAAACCGCCTTCACCCTTACGTGCCTTCTCAGTTAATTTTGTCAATGGTTTCAACTTTCAGCCTCGCACTACATTTTTAAACGCCTTGTCTGGGATATTTTATAACAAGGTGAAATCTGGAGTAAAGAGGTTGCTTGTTTTGTCACCCTCCCCTGGCGGGAGGGAGTTAGAGGGAGGGGGAATTGCACCCTCACCTTTACCCCATGTAGTAGTGAAGATTACTACACGGGGTGAATCCTCTCCCGTCGATGGAGAGGGGATCTAACGAGATTGCTTCGCTTCGCTCGCAATGACAGGTAAGAAGGCGGTGGCAATGACAAGTAAGAAAAAGGTGGCAATGACAAATAGCGGAGCTGGCAGTAATAGAGTCTATTCCTCGTGTGGGAAGGATATATGTGGTAGCTGTCCGTCTGAAGCAGAGCGTGCATAACCCAGGATTGACTTAGGGGAATGAAAGCGGTAACAATTGGCTTTGATGGAAGCTTTTCTGATATTTCTTTTTTTTCTGCTCGGGCTGGAGATAGGCAGCTTTCTCAATGTGTGTATCGATAGGTTACCTCGAAATGAGTCCATCGTAAGCCCTCCTTCCCATTGTGAAGCTTGTGGGCATCGCCTGGCGGCGAAAGATTTAATTCCATTATTCAGCTATTTATGGCTCAGGGGGAAATGTCGATTCTGTGGTAATAGCATTCCGAGGAAGCTTTTCTTTGTGGAGCTAGCCAGCGGTGTGATATATGCCTTTCTTTACTGGAGGTATGGACTGACGCCTGAGCTGGGGGCGATGATCTTTTACGCTGCGCTGTTGACCATTGTATTCATGGTTGACCTGGAAAAGGGGGTTATCCTCAACAAGATAGTTTACCCTGCCATGGTGATTGCCGTTATTCTTGCCGTGCTGGGGACTCAGCCTGATCTTCCGCAATGGCCTGTCCTGTTGGGGGGGTTGCTTGGGAGGACTGCCAATGTTGCCATGGGAGGTGGAATTGGCTTTTTGTTCTTCTTTGTGTTGGCGGTGGCCTCCCGTGGGGGAATGGGTTGGGGGGATGTGAAGCTGGCAGGGCTCATTGGGCTTGCCACCGGCTTTCCCATGGTATTGGTGGCCATAGTGCTGGGAGCTGTTCTTGGTGCATTGGTGGGCGTTGTTTTGATGGCTATTAGGAAAAAGGGGATGAAGAGTCGTATTCCCTTTGGTCCTTTTCTTTCGGTAGCTACCATGATTACCTTAATATGGGGAAGTGATATGGTCAACTGGTATGCGGGATTAAGTTGGCATTTTGGTTTGTTTTGAGGGGCTTGGTGTGAACTATCTTGTAGTGCGACCCTTCAGGGTCGTGCAGTGAGGGAAACACAGGGCTAAAGCCCTGCACTACAAATTTTTGGGGTTGAAGCAGGGCCCTAGGGGATTTTTCAGTATGAAGGTCCATGTTGCATAGGTGTTTTATTTTTTGGGGGAAGAAGTTTCGGAAATAAGCTGGCATTTTGGCTTGTTTTGAGGTAGACTTAGGCTGAATGCAGAAAGATAGAGGGAGAAAGCAAATGGAGAAAATAAAAGTGTTTATTGTTGACCGTCAGCCGCTATTTCGTCACGGGATACGGTCGAGCCTTTCCAAGGTAGCCGATATAGATGTTGTTGGGGAGCAGGGTATTGTTGAGGCCGAGGTGCTTTCTGTCATGGAGACTTCGCCTCCCGATGTGGTGCTTGTGGATATTGACTATCCTTCGCTTGAGGGGTTGAAGTTATGTCGCAAGATAAAGCAATTGTTAGCCAGTGCGGCAGTTATCGTGCTTACTCCACAAGTCGATGATGAGGAATTGTTTGAGGCAATTAAGTCTCAGGCATCAGGTTATCTGAGCAAGGAAGCCAGCGCTGATGAGATAGCCAAGATTATCAGGCGGTGTGCCGGTGGCGAGCACCCCATAAATGGAGGGCTTACTGAGCGTCCCGAGGTGGCGAAACGGATATTGCAGCAATTTCAGGAGCTTTCCCGGGAAAAGGAGATTGCTGAGTTCACTTCGCCGCTTACCCAGAGGGAAATGGAAATACTGGGATATATGGCCAAAGGCTATCTTAACAAGCAAATTGCCAATGAATTAGACGTTAGTGAGCAGACAGTGAAGAATCATATTACCTCGATATTGCGCAAGCTCAATGTGAACGCACGCACACAGGCGGTGGTGGTGGCGATAAAGAAAGGGTTGATTTCTATAACCAAGGAATAGCTAGCTATAGCAAAAATCAAAAATAAAAGAGCAAAAATACAAATTAAAATATAAAAATCCTAATATCTAAGCTCTAAATCCTGAGCGAATCCTAATATCTGGATTCAAGAGTTGTCATTGCGAGCCCCTCCGCTTACTGTCATTCTGAGTCCTCCTCGTTGTCATTCTGAGCGTAGCGAAGGATCTGGTGCAGCTTGGGGCGAACTCCGCGACCGAAGAATCTCTTTTAGACCCTTCCCCTTCACTTCGTTCATGGTCAGGGTGACAGAAAAGGATGTCATTGCGAGCCGAAGGCGTGGCAATCCCTTAAAAAGTCAAAATGCAAAAAGTCAAAATGCAAAGATCAAAAGGCAAAATCACAGAGTAAAAATAAAGAAGCAGTCAGTATGAAGCTGAAGGCTGATAGCTGAAAGCTGTCAGCTACTAACTTGGGATTGCGGAGCTTGTTCCGAGTAAAACGAGGAATCCCGCTCCTCGCAATGACGAAGAGGGTGTGTCTGGCAGTGACAAAAGAGAGAGACGTGGTAAAATAAGGCGATATGAGCAGAGAGGTTTTCGACCAGATAGCGGAGAGCTGGTATCGGGTAAGGCACTGGCCACGGCTAAGGACGGAGTTAGAGGAGCTAGCGGAAAGATGGCATGGTAGCAAGCTGTTGAATGTGGGCTGTGCGCACGGAGCCGATTTTTTGCCGTTTAGAGAGGGATTTGAGCTCTGGGGGGTGGATTTCTCTGGGGAGATGCTTAAACAAGCACAACGGTTCTCAGCAAAGTTCCAACTTAAGGCAAACCTGGTCATGGCTGATGCTGTTTACCTGCCCTTTGAAAACGAGACGTTTGATTGGGCAGTGGCGGTAGCTACCTACCATCACGTCAAGGGGAAAACGGAGAGGGAAACAGCCCTACAGGAGCTGAAGCGGGTGTTAAAGCCGGGGGGTGAGGCTTTTTTGACGGTGTGGAATTGGGGACAACCAAGGTTCTGGCTGAGGTATAAGGAGAACAGAGTGCCGTGGAGAGTAGGAGGGAAGACTGTTTACCGTTATTATCACCTTTTCAGCTATGGAGAGTTTCAAAAGTTACTGGGCAAAGTTGGCTTTGAAATTATCAGCATATCGCCTGAGAGGTCGTATCGCTTCCCGATGAAGAACTTCTCCCGTAATATATGCGCCTTGGTGAAAAAGCAATAAGCTTTTTAAGCACGAAATACTAAACACTAAATCCTAAACAAATTCAAAACTCTAAATCCAAACGCAAAATTCATTTTGCTTTCTCCACTATTGCGCCAAAGATTTTCATGAGCTCGGTTGCTTCTGCGATTAGCCATTCCCTTGTGTGTTCCTCCTCTTTTGAGGGTTCAACGAGTTTTAGCCAATAAATGGTTTCCTTGGCTTCCTTACGGCAAATCTTGACCCTCATCAAAAAGTCCTTCTTGCCTAAGGACTCGTGCGCTTCTATGTAATTTGCTCCAATAGAGGTAGCAGACCTGATGAGCTGGTTTGCTATTTCTGCGTTAGAGATGTTTCTTGGAAGGCTTTTCACAAAGGTGATTGCCTCCCTGCTAAATTTCAAAGTTCGTTCTTCTAAATCGTATTGTTTTGAATTTCGTGCTTCGTTCATTGTTTAGTATTTAGGGTTTAGGATTTATTTTTTGTAGAGCCTTATTGAGGCGTTTGAGACACCTTTCTTTGCCCAGCGCTGCCATGGTTTGGAATAATGGTGGCGATGCTGTGCGTCCCGTAATTGCCACTCGTAGCAATCCGAAGAATTTGCTTGTGGTTAGCCCGAGCTCGGTAGCCAGGGGACGGAGGATGTTCTCCACAGAAACAGCATTCCAGGCTTCCAGGGGCTTCAGTCTTTCCAGGCTGGTTTCTATGGCTTTCATGGCTGAGACGGCGTCCATTGCTTTGATCAGGAGACCTTGGTCATATTCCAACTCATCGAGAAAGAAGAAATCAGTGAGGTGAGGCACATCACCGAGCGTTCTGGCACGCTCTTGAATCAATGGCATTATTGTGGAGATATAGTTGTCATCCAGGGGCCGCTTCACTGAAGATGGCAAGTCTCTTTGTAAGAATGGAGTTGCATGTGAAGCAAACTGCTCAGGAGTGAGCCGACGAAGGTAAACTCCGTTCATCCAGTCGAGTTTGTCTTTATTAAAAATTGCTGCTGTTTTCCCCACCTTTTCCAGGGTGAAATGCTTTATCAGTTCCTCACGGGATAGTAGTTCTGTTTTATCATCAAGCGACCAACCGAGGAGGGAAAGGAAATTTATCATCGCCTCGGGGAGAAGACCCTGCCTCTGATACTCGATAATGTTGGTGGCGCCATGTCTTTTGGAGAGCTTAGCCCTGTCAGGTCCCAGTATCATTGGCAGATGAGCGAACTGTGGTGGTTGCCAGTCAAGTGCCTGGTAGAGCAATATGTGGCGGGGGGTGCTGGAAAGCCACTCATCGGCGCGAAGAACATGAGAGATAGCCATCAGGTGGTCGTCCACCACGTTGGCGAGGTGGTAGGTAGGGTAGCCATCTGACTTAATCAGGATGAAGTCATCCAGAGTATCATTTTGAAAAGTCACTTTTGCCCGAATCAGGTCGTGGAACGAAGTTTCCCCACCAAGAGGAGTTTTGAAGCGAACTACCGGGGTGATGCCACTTGCCTCCAGTTGAGCCCTTTGTTGGGCTGTCAACTCTCGACAATGTCGGTCGTACTTTGGTGGCTGTTTTCTCCTCATTTGCTCTTGACGCATTTCGGCTAATCTCTGTGGGGAGCAGTAGCATAAATAGGCATGTCCCTGGTCAACTAATTTATGAGCTATTTCCTGATAAAGCGGCAACCGTTGCGATTGGAAATAGGGACCTTCATCCCAATCCAGCCCGAGCCATTTCAGGCTTTCGGTGATGTTTCCCACTGCTCCTTCCACCTTTCGAGCAACATCAGTATCCTCGATGCGTAAAATAAACTTGCCGCCGTGATGCCTGGCGAAGAGCCAGTTGAATAGAGCGGTCCTGATGTTGCCCAGGTGAGGATACCCTGTAGGACTGGGTGCAAAGCGAACCCTTATTTCTGAGCGTGACATGAAGGTTTGCCAAAAATTATTTGGAGAGGACTCGTTGCAAATCCTTTAACTGTTTGAGATGTTTCTTAAGTTTGTCTACCAGTTGCTCTGCTCTTTCCAAGTTGCCCGCGGTCTCCTCTATTTCAGTGGCTAACTTGAATAACAATTCGTTCCGATGCTCCGTCAACTGGGATTCAAATTCAACTCCCTCTTTCAGGTGAGAGAGTATCTCGCTTTCTCTTTCTGCCTGTTCCTTGCTATATTTGTTAAATAGCTCCATCTCAATTAAACCCCTTCTAGCTGTTTAATATACCATATCTTGGAATCATTTAAAATAAGTGGCATCCTCACTCTAGCCTTCTCCCGTCAGGGGAGAAGAGAATTACAGGTGAAATCCTAAATCCTAAGCACCAAATCCTAAACAAATTCCAATATCTAAAAAATCCCTCTAAATCCCCCTTTAGAAAAGGGGGAGTAAGGGGGATTTGACATTGAGGGATTGCTTCGGTGCCAGCGCTCCTGGCAATGACAAATAAATGGGCTGGCAATGACAAAGATGTTGCCAGGGAGATAAAAGCTGCTGGCAATTTGATAGTTTAGCGGGCTTTGCTTATAATCAAGCTACCAATGATTAAAACTTTCTTCAGGATTGCTTTTCTAGCGCTGCTGGTAATTCCAGTAGTGGGGCTTGTGTGGGACGGCACGGTTAGCGCTGCTAACCCTGACGTTCAGATTCTTCATGTAGAAGGTACCATCGTTCCTGCGGTGTATAACTATATCAATAGAGGCATTAGCCAGGCGGAGGAGCGAGGTGCTGGTGTTTGTATCATTGAGTTAGACACACCGGGAGGGCTCCTTGGCTCCACGGATAAGATAGTTGGGAGGATCATGAATGCCGATGTGCCTGTGGTGGTCTATGTTTCACCTAAAGGTGCCTGGGCAGCTTCTGCAGGAACGTTCATTACCTTATCGGCGCACATAGCAGCAATGGCTCCGGGGACTACTATTGGCGCTGCTCATCCAGTAAGCGGTGGAGGAGAGCAGATACCAGAGGAGCAAATGAAGAAGATAACTGAGTTCTCCGCCAAGTGGATTGAGACAATCGCCATGGAGCGGGGTCGTAATTTTGAGGAGGCAAGGCTGGCAGTTACCGAGAGCAAATCGTTCCGTGATGATGAGGCGCTGGAGTGTAATCTCATTGACCTGCGGGCTGACAGTCTGGAAAGCCTTATTTCCCAGATCAATGGCTGGGAGGTCACTTTAACAAACGGCGATGAAGTTACCATTAACACTGCGGGTTATGAAATGACCCGAAATGAAATGAATGGCGTGGAACGATTCCTGCAGGTCATCAGCGACCCGAACATCGCTTACATCCTGCTCACTCTGGCCACGATAGGGCTAATTACCGAGGTGTCCAACCCGGGGATGATTTTCCCGGGGGTAGCTGGTGGTATCAGCTTGATTCTGGCGTTCTACTCTTTGGGTGTGCTCAATGCTTATTGGGGAGGGGTGTTTCTCATCTTCCTTGCCGTGGGGCTCTTCGTAGCTGAGTTATTTATCACCAGCCACGGTGCACTAACTGCTGGAGGGATAGCCGCCCTGGTTGTCGGGTCGTTAATTCTATTCAGCCATACCTATAGCTCACCAGCCATGGAGGTAAATCGTGGGCTAATCGCCGGGGTGGTTACTGCAATCGCCTGCTTCCTTATCTTTGTCATTGGTGCTATTATTCGAGGGCAACGGCGGCGTAAGGCTACCGGTGCTGAGGGCATGATTGGCGAGGTAGCAGTAGCCAAGATGCCTCTGGACCCCATGGGGACGGTTTTAGCTAATGGGGAGCTGTGGACCGCGGACACTGAAGGGGAAAGGATAGAACGGGGCGAGGAAGTGATAATAACCAAGGTGGAAGGCTTAAAGCTGTGGGTAATTAAGAGATTAAAGAAAGGATGAGATGGTGGATATAGAGATGAGTGGTCCTATCATTGTGGTGATAGTCTTCGCCGTTGCCTTCGGTGTCTTCGTTATTTATGCTATTATACAGGGGCAAAAGCGAAAGCTTACCGCTGGTGTTGAAGATATGGTGGGTAAAATAGCGGTGGCGCAGACATCGCTTAACCCGAAAGGCATGGTTCGGGCTGAGGGGGAAATATGGGCAGCGATAAGCGAAGGAGATGATATAGAACCGGGAGAGGAAGTGGTAATAACCCAGGTAAAAGGACTAAAATTGCGGGTGGCAAAAAAATCTAAACAAAAGGAGGGAGAATAATATGTCGGCGCTTATTTATTTTGTTATCGCTATAGTAGTGGTAATACTGCTGTCAGCAGCTATCAGGATTGTTCAAGAATATGAACGAGGTGCGGTTTTTCGGTTGGGGAGATTTGTTGGTCTCAGGGGTCCGGGACTTATTTTTCTTATCCCTTTCGTTGAGCGGATGATGAAGGTTGACCTTCGGGTAATTACCATGGATGTTCCGGCGCAGGAATGCATTACCATGGATAATGTTACCGTTAGAGTTGATGCCGTGATTTACTTTCGTGTCGTTGATGCTGCAGATGCGGTGCTTAAAGTGCTTGATTACATCAAGGCAACTTCGTTGCTTGCCGCTACTACCCTGCGGAATGTAGTGGGGCGGTCTGAACTGGATGAGCTGTTAGCTCATCGAGATAAGCTCAATGAGAAGATACAATTGGTGGTAGATGAGGGGACGAATCCGTGGGGGATAAAGGTGAGCATGGTTGAGGTTAAGGATGTGGAATTGCCAGACACAATGAAGCGGGCAATGGCAGCGCAAGCTGAAGCGGAAAGGGACAGGAGAGCTAAAGTTGTTCATGCTGAAGGTGAATTCCAGGCAGCGGAGAAACTGGCAGGGGCGGCGAAGATCATCTCTACTCACCCATCAGCGATGCAGCTTCGTTACCTTCAGACATTGTCGGCGATAGCGACGGAGAGAGCAAGTGTCATAGTGTTTCCCTTGCCGATGGACTTGATAACACCATTTCTGAGCCGGGGTAGCTCTGAGAAGAAATAAATCCGGTAAGGGATAATTGTGGCCAGCAATAGTAAGGCGGAATGGCGCGAGAATATACTGACGCCATTGGTAAGGAAACGGCCTGAGCGACAGGACAAGTTTGAGAACAGCTCAGGCGTGGAATTAGATGCCTTATATTGTCCTGAAGATATAGCTGACATCCATTACGCTCAACAGTTAGGCTATTCCGGCGAATATCCCTTTACTCGTGGTGTCCAGCCTAATATGTATCGAGGCAGGATATGGACAATACGCCAGTATGCTGGATTTGGAGCTGCTGAGGAGACCAACCAGCGGTATCACTACCTCCTGAGCCAGGGTCAAACTGGCTTGAGCGTGGCCTTCGATTTGCCTACGCAGATTGGATATGATTCAGACCATCCCCTGGCTAGAGGGGAAGTTGGCAAGGTAGGCGTGGCGATAGACAGCCTGCAGGATATGGAGGTCCTTTTTCAAGGCATTCCCTTAGATAAGGTCAGCACTTCAATGACTATAAATTCCACCGCTTCTATTTTGCTTGCCATGTATTTGGTTCTGGGGAGGAAACAAGGCGTTGAAGCAGCTAAATTGAATGGGACTATTCAAAATGATGTGCTGAAAGAATATATCGCTCGGGGAACTTATATCTTTCCGCCGCGTCCTTCGATGAGGTTGACCACAGACATATTCGCTTATTGTGCTGAAAATGTTCCTCGCTGGAATGCTATCAGCGTTAGTGGTTACCATATGAGGGAAGCGGGATGCACTGCTGCTCAGGAGGTTGGCTTTACCTTAGCCGATGGCATTGCCTATGTGCAGGCAGCTATTGATAATGGACTGGATGTAGATGCTTTTGCTCCGAGGGTTTCTTTCTTTTTTGATAGCCACGTTAGCTTTTTTGAGGAAATTGCCAAATTCAGGGCGGCACGTCGTCTGTGGGCGAGGATAATGAAGGAGAGGTTTGAAGCTAATGAGGAGCGTTCCTGGATGCTCCGCTTTCACACTCAAACTGCAGGATGCAGCCTTACGGCACAACAACCATATAACAATATTGTCAGGACTGCTCTCGAGGCTCTGGCAGCGATATTGGGAGGCACACAATCATTGCATACTAATTCCTTTGATGAGGCTTACTGGACGCCTTCGGAAGAAGCAGTGACCATTGCGGTACGCACGCAACAATTGCTTGCTTATGAGAGCGGCGTTGCTGATGTTGTTGACCCTGCTGGCGGCTCCTATTATGTGGAATCCCTTACCGCTGAGTTGGAGAAGCAAGCCAGTGATTATATTGCCAAAATAGATAGTCTTGGAGGTGCCGTGACGGCTATTGAGCAAGGATACCAGCAAAGGGAAATTCAGCAAGCTTCCTATAAATATCAAAAGATGGTTGAAGTGGGGAAGCAAAAAATAGTGGGAGTGAATGACTTTGTTACTGGTGAATCTAAGATAGCCAGCACGCTGAGGGTCAAGTCGGAGGTAGAGGCGAAACAGAAAGAGAGACTGGCGAAGCTTAAGCGGGAGAGGGATAACGATAAGGTAAAGCAAACTTTGAAAAGATTGGAGGAAGCAGCGCAGGGTAAGGAAAACACTATGCCTCCGATCATTGAGTGTGTAGAGGCTTATGCCACCCTAGGTGAAATATGTGATGTGTTGCGCAATGTGTTTGGGGTTCAGAGAGAATTTCTGTTTTTCTAACTAGGAGGGAAAGTGGTTATCGGGATTGGTCATGTAGCTATTCTAGCAGGTAATTTAGATGAAACGGTAAAGCTTTATCGGAAATTGTTTGGTGTCACATCGAGCGAGGTTGAGGTCATACCTGAGCAAGGAGTAAAAACAGCCATGCTGGATATGGGTGGGGGTGTGAAGCTTGAGATATTGGAGCCCCTTCCGGAGAGTGGCATGGAGAAGGTTTTGGAGAAGAGGGGGGAGGGGATACATCACATATGTCTTGAAGTTGATAACATTGAGCAAACGCTCGATTTCCTTGCTATGGAGGGTGTGAACTTGATTGACCAGAAAGCACGTCGTGGTTTAGAGGGCATGGTTGCCTTTATTCACCCTAGATCGACCAAAGGCGTCCTTGTTGAGCTTTGCCAGAAGTATTGAGGAGATTGGCCATGCTGGGTGAAGCTAGAATTCGTGTGCTGGTTGCCAAGCCAGGACTTGATGGGCACGACCGCGGTGCTAAAGTAGTCGCCAGAGCATTGCGCGATGCCGGCATGGAAGTAATTTATACCGGTATTCGGCAGTCACCGGAGATGATTGTGAGGACAGCAGTTCAGGAGGATGTAGATGTTGTTGGGCTGAGCATTTTATCAGGTGCCCATTTAGAACTTTTCCCACCAGTGATAGAAGGTCTTAAGAAGGAAGGGAAGGGAGATGTTCTGGTCATCGCTGGTGGCATAATACCAGATGAGGACATACCGCAGCTACAGCAAATTGGAGTGAAGGCCATTTTCGGTCCGGGCACGAAGACGGGTGAACTAGTGACTTTCATAAGAGATGAAATAGCCGCCAGACGGGAAATAGAGCGAAAGGCAAAAATCAAAAGTCAAAATGCAAAATGACAGAGCAAAAGGCAAAATTCCAAATCCTAAACCCGAAACCCGAAACTCTAAACAATAACAAATGTTCAAAATCCCAATGGTCAAAACTGTTTTGAGCTTTGAATTTAGATATTAAATTTTGTTTAGGATTTAGTGCTTAGAGTTTAGATTTTATATTTTTGATGGCAACTTCCTCTCCTTACGTCCTTGGTGTCGCAGGTAGTCCTCGCCGTAATGGTAATACTGCCCTTTTGTTACAGTGAGCGATGCGCAAAGCATTCTTAGCGGGGCAAAGCTTGATTGAAGTTGACTAGGAAGAGAGGGCGTTGCTACAATTGCAGAAGCGGGCGGTTAGCTCAGTGGTTAGAGCGCTGCGTTGACATCGCAGAGGTCACTGGTTCAAGTCCAGTATCGCCCACCAGAGGTAGTAATATTACCCGAAATTAGTTGTAACCCGCCTCTCACTCCTTACTCTAATTCGCACTTGGTATTTCCAGCTTATCCGAGTCCACTATCTGGGTAGGCCTATTATCTTTGTGGACAACGCGAACGCGACAATTTGGTAGGTCGATTCTATTCTATGGCGCAGCCCCAAGAATTTTCATCTAAGCTTCGCTGGACGAGTCATTCCAAGTGAGACTGGGCACTGTTGGTCACATCAAATTAACGATTCTCGCTCCTTTCCTCCCATCTAAGTGCTTGAAGATACAGATGTTCATCATTATCTCGCATAGCTTCGTCGAGTTGTTGAGCCTGAGCATGAACTGATGCGACCAATGATTCCCAATCACCAGGATTATACTTTATGATTCTGAAAGTACCGTCCGTTTTCTCGACAAACTCTATCCGCTTTCTCAGCTTTGTGTCCCCGGCTGCATACAGGCTACCACCCCCAGGATATGGCCTCCCTTGGACATATAACTTCGGTCTATTTAGATAGCCACGGTGTGAGAGCGGTAACATATTCTTAACTTCTGCTACAAACATAATCTGACGCAATAGTTCTTCAGACGCTCCCGTATCTGACTTGGGAGGGTGCTTTTCCTCATAATCCTCAGCGCGCTTAGTTAGAGGAGCAAATACTAGTAGTTGAAGTCCAAAGAACGTGGCAAGCCCCCATAAGATACCCATCCAGGAATGACTCCAGACCCCCACGCCTATGGCGGCCACCAGAGGAACTGCCCAAAAAGCAAAACGTACAACACTCAAAGGCCTCACGCTCATACCCTCCCACTCAGCCAATTACGGCGATTTGAGGCACTCTGTCTGCTGGTAGTTACTTTATTGCCCACATATAAATGCAAATACCCAGTATGAGTACCGTTGGCAACCATAGGAAGTCAATTAATATATCTTCAATAGGAGTCACAGCTATTCCATCAAGCGATGAAATGATTCCTGTAACCCCAGCTGTGCTGAGCCCACTCCTATTGCGAAAAAGATGCCGGATATTCTATCTCTTTTAGTCTTACACTTCATTCGTATCAACCACCCTTCGCGCTGGAAGGAAATGAATCATTTGCAGACACTCTAATTAGCCTACACTGTTTTGTCAAGCCTTCCTAGCGTCCCATAGTGTTCTTTACGATTACCCAAAGGCCAAACAGTTTTATCTCTTCTGTTGCTAGTGGCATAATACGTTCAATGAAGGACTGCCTTGAAGGCGAACTACTTGAGAAGCTAAAGCGGTGCCCCCTCTTTTTAGAATCCTTTGGGCCTTCTCTGCGAGAACGTATTAACACACCTCATTGGTTCGAGAACAGATTCATCCAGGCCATCCTTAGAGACACTGGTTGGATGGAGGAACATGAAGGAATTCTTGAAGAGGCTGACATTGAGGGAGTTAATAACTCGCAAGCGATTTTCAGTGACCTTCATGGTGGTGCCCCCGACTATGACCTGAAAGTATTCGATGTACTTGCTGAGGTGCGGCTAATCCGCTGGGCAAGCGAGAATGGCTACACAGACATAGAAAAATTAATTCCTAGCGGTTCATCAATCCCTGACTTTCTTATGAAAAAAGGTGGAGAAGTAGCCATTGCGGAGGCAAAGCACTTTCGTGCGAGGGATTTTCTCCCAGACTCTGTTGGAGACAGATTAAAAGGCCTCGTGTTGACCACTGGATATTTGACTGAATTTGGTATTTTTGGTGATACTACGGACAAATATGGACAAATACGTGACTTCCTTCTCGGAACTCGCAAGCAGTGCGAATATGGATACCGAGAGGCTATTCGGAATGAATTAACAGAAGAATGGCTGAAGGCACTAGAGTGTAGCCTAGCTGATGACCCTAATCGCGAGTCAGAGATTATCTATGGTCTCTTTGTTGTTAAGCGAGTTGATATTCCTCATGAAGCAAGCGTGGGGCTATTTGGGCCACACAAGAATGAAAGGGATGCTGCTGAGTTAATGCTCGAAAAACTTTGCGGAAACTTGATATCAGCCCTGAAACAGATTAAGTCTTTTATTGACAATAACCCTACCGAGGGAATTCCCTCAAAAGCCTTGGTTTTCCTATCAGGCACAGACCCTTGGAGCATTGAGTGGAGTGATATGTGGGATGCGATGTGCAATTTTGATGACGATGCTGCCTGGAGAAAAGTCGAGGAAATACATAAGCAGGCGGAGCAATTAATCAATCTCCCCTTTGAACTTGTCGTAGGAAAAGGCAGCCCAGTAAGATATGTCCCTTTCCCATGGACTCGCAAGAGGTGAATCAAAGAATCTTATGTGTAGAATAGAGTAGAATTGTCGTAGGTTTGTGCTTGCATTAGGACTACAACCACCCATTCTATCACTCTGGGGCGTCTTTCGTTAGTCGCTCCTTATGTCTTTCTGATTCATACACACTACTTGCTCTTGGACAAGTAATCGCCTCGCCTGTTAAAGTAAGAACAAGCATTGACGAATGATTGGAGTGCAAGGCCTTATGATGTAGGCCTCGGATAAGAGATAAGAAGCTGCTGCAATGCCGGAATTAGCTCCTTCTTCTCAAAGAAAAGTTCGGGGACTGTCCCGAAGGGCCTACATTATATATATAGTTTGAGCAAATCAAACGATGAGCCTTTAAATAAGTTCGTTTTTCTGCTATGCTCTCACTTCTGGTAAGCTTCATTTAGCTTAGAACAAAGAATTGGCATGAGTTTAAATAAAGAAACAAGTGACTGGCTGGAGAAAATGCGGCACTCAGCAGCTCATGTTATGGCTGAGGCGGTGGGGTCTATTTTCCCTGATGCTAAATTTGGCATTGGACCAGCTATTGAGAACGGCTTTTATTATGATTTTGAATTACCACGTTCGTTGACACTGGATGATTTACCCACAATCGAGGATAAGATGAAGGAGATCGTTGCCCAAAATGTGCCCTTTATCAGGGAAGAGGTGACTAAGGAAGAGGCACACAGGATTTTTGCCAAGCAGCCCTACAAGCTGGAGCTTATTGATGAGCTTCCTGATGAGAAAGTGAGTATTTATAAACAAGATTCCTTTACTGATTTATGTCGTGGTCCCCATGTTGCTTCCACGGGGGAGATAAAGGTCTTCAAGCTTACTCACATAGCTGGGGCTTATTGGCGCGGTAACGAGAATCGACCTATGTTGCAGAGAATTTATGGCGTGGCTTTCCCAGATGAAGCGGAGCTTGAAGATTATCTAGCTCGGCAGGCTGAAGCGATGAGGAGGGACCACAGGAAGCTGGGAAAGGAGCTCGACCTTTTTAGCATACATGAGGAAATCGGGCCTGGTTTGATTTGCTGGCATCCCAAAGGCGCCTTAATACGGCGAATAATAGAGGATTTTTGGAAGGAAGAACACATTAAACGGGGCTATGAAATTGTTTATACCCCTCATATTGCCAAGCTGGATTTGTGGAAGACCAGCGGGCACTGGGACTTTTATCGGGATTATTTGTATTCCCCGATGGAAGTGGAGGGGCAAC
>Ga0315543_1001660_pt1 | contig 23359 bp, 18 predicted proteins | sample SalMarSW160210MG_2_FD_203098 | JGI IMG/M metagenome (GOLD analysis project Ga0315543, IMG submission 203098) | Salt marsh sediment microbial communities from the Plum Island Ecosystem LTER, Massachusetts, United States - Salt Marsh Sediment SW1601-210 ... | reverse complement strand
AATATATGTTCACATATTCTTTTGCAGTAGCACGGGCATCATGCCCGTGAATCATGGGCAAGATGCCCATGCCACGATTTAATTTGCTGCTTTTTTTATTAGCATGTATTTCTGGGACATCACACTATACACATCAACTGTCGTACGAGGGCCGAAACATCCACTCACCGGCAGCAGGCTTGACCATTACCACTCCTACCACTTATCTTAACACAAACGGACTTTTAAGTTGTTTAACAGGTAATGACGACATACTCAGGTCTACAGGTTGGCGTGCTTGCCCTTCAGGGAGATTTCCAACGGCACAGCTATCAGCTTGGCCTGTTGGGAGCTAAGGTGATCGAAGTCCGGCTTCCGGCTCACCTCGATAAGATCGATGCCCTGATTATTCCCGGCGGCGAGTCTACGACTATGGATACCCTGGTCGACCGCTTCGGCCTTCGTGAACCACTGCTGGCCTTCGGGCGTTCCAAACCGATTTGGGGAACCTGTGCTGGAATGGTGATGCTGGCAAAACATATTGAGGATAATCAATCGGATGTCAAAACTCTGGGGCTTTTGGATATCGACGTCATCCGCAACGGTTACGGACGCCAGGTTTTTTCCTTTGAAGAGAAGTTGAAGGCTGACTTAGGCGATGGCCCCGTTACGCTTACGGCGGCTTTTATCAGGGCACCCAGAGTCACTCGTGTTGGCCAGACAGTCAATACGCTTGCCGTCTACCGTGATAGTCCCGCCTTGATCTTCGAAAGCAATATCCTGGCCAGTTCGTTTCACACTGAGCTGGATGACGACACAACTTTATTGAAGTATTTCTTGAACAAGTTCGTTGGCCACCGCCAACCATTATAGTACACTTAGTTGATGAAGAAGGTCCCACTCACAGAGTCAGCCGGACGACGTTCTGCGTCCACCGCCTCCCCTGAAGCTCCTCCCCCAAAAAAGCGGATGCCAACACCTTACCTACGCCTGCCGAAATGGATCAAGGTTACCAGTACGCTTGGTCCCAACTATGGCCGAGTCAAGTCGATTCTGAAAGAAAACGGCCTGCACTCGGTTTGCCAGGAAGCAGCCTGCCCCAATATCAGGGAGTGCTTCAGCGAGGGAACAGCCACCTTCATGATCCTCGGCAACCGTTGCACCCGCGGTTGCAATTTTTGTGGTGTGACAAAAGGTCGTCCCCTCGGCCTTGACGAGGAGGAGCCGGCACGATTAGCAAAAGTGGTTGGGCAGCTAAAGCTCAAGCAGGTTGTTATTACCTCTGTGACACGAGATGACCTTCCCGATGGAGGGGCTTGGGTATTTGCCCGAACTATGCAGCTCCTCCGACAGCAGGATACAGAGGTGAAAGTTGAATTCTTAATCCCTGATCTGCGAGGTGACAAACAAGCCCTAAAAGTCATCCTCGACAGCGGAGTAGATGTACTGGCTCATAATGTTGAGACTGTCGGTCGGTTGTACAAACGAGCAAGACCGGGGATGAAGCTGGATCGCTCGCTCGAGGTACTTGGACGTGCTTCTCATTATTCCCCTGGCCCGGTAGTGAAGAGTGGCTTCATGGTCGGGCTTGGCGAAACGACGGACGAGATCATTGAGCTGATGCACCAGATTTACGCGACCGGCACTGACCTTGTCACCATAGGGCAATACTTGAGGCCATCTCTTTCTCACCTGCCGGTCGAGCGCTTTTATCATCCCGATGAGTTCAAGGAACTGAGAAGAATTGGTATGAAAATCGGGTTTGCTCATGTTGAGTCGGGGCCGCTGGTTAGAAGTTCTTACAAGGCGTTTCACCAATCCAAGCAACTTTTGGAAAAAAGATGCTGAAAAAGATAATTATTGCCCGGCACCACGGCTTCTGCATGGGTGTCAAAAGAGCTATCAATGTAGCCGAAGAGACCGCTCAAAGCCACCAAGGGAAGGTGACGATTCTTAACGAGATCGTACACAACGAGGCGGTGGTCGAAAGGTTCAGACGGCAGGGGATTGGCCAAGCATCTTCAGTCGAGGAGGTCGACGAAGGAACATTGATCATCTCCGCCCACGGCATTTCTCCCGACGTGATAACGACCGCTAAGGCAAAAGGACTGAAAGTGATTGATGCCACCTGCCCTTTAGTCACCAGGATTTACAACATTATCAACAAGATCGTTGAGAACGGATACCATGTTATACATTATGGTGACCGCAACCATGATGAGACTCTGGGGATTGTCGGGCATGCGCCGGATAATATCACTGTCGCCAGCAGCCAGCAGGAACTGGTACAACTCCCTGACTGGCCGGATCGCAAACTGGGTCTGACGGTTCAGACGACCGCCCACATATCCGAGTTTGGCGAAATCGAAAAATTAGCCCGGCAAAAATGGCCACATATCGAAGTTTTCAACACCGTCTGCAATGCCACTACGCAAAGGCAAGCGGCTATCATGGATCTGGCCCCCCAGGTTGATATGGTCCTTGTGGTCGGCTCGGCCACTTCCGCTAACTCCAAGCGGTTGACCAGAATCTCCGAGGCTATTTGTGGCCGAGGGATTCTCATTGGCTGCGCCAAGGAAATCAAAAAAGAATGGTTCACTGGGGAAAACGCTGTTGAAAACATTGGCATCTCGGCCGGCGCCTCAACACCGGATTTCCTGGTGGAAGAGGTGGTCAAGAGATTGGTGGAGATTTCCGGCGGAATGGCTGAGATCGTCATACCGGAAAAGAAAAAACGAGTGGGAAGGTCCGTCTCCATGGCGGACTAAGCCTGGCGGTGCCTCTTATTGGCACCCTCAGGCGTGTCTTGTATGGCATGTTTTAGATCCGCTTCAGTTGTTCCGTGGGTTTTGATCTGTTGAGGTAATATGATTTTCTAAATGTAATGAAACAAACTGTAGGGCAGGTCTCTTTGAGACTTGCCGGTCCGCTGTAGGCGGATTCGCTAGGACACTGGACTTATGGCACAGCTTCTGGAGGTTCCTGCCCTATCACAATAAAAAAAAGAAATAGGTATCCTATGTTTGAAAAGATTCATGAGTACCTTCACCAGGCGACCCCTGAGCGTCCACCCGTTTTGAAAGAAATGGAAGCTTATGCCGCCGAAACAGGTTTCCCCATCATCGGCCCCCTGGTGGGGCGGCTTTTGTATCAACTGACTATTCTCACCAAAGCCAAGAAGATTATGGAACTCGGTTCAGGGTTCGGTTACTCGGCTTACTGGTTTTCACTGGCTACCGGGCGACAGGGACATATTACCCTCACCGATACGGATAAAAACAACCAGCAGATCGCCTTGAACTACTTCAAGCGCGCCGGCTTGCAAAGCCATTTTGACTTCAAGGTCGGCGATGCTCTGAAGGCTCTACAAGAATCCATTGAACCATTCGATATCATCTTGAACGACGTTGACAAAGAAGACTATCCCAAAACCATTGATCTCGTGGCGAACCGATTAAAGAAAGGTGGCCTATTTATTTCGGACAATCTTCTCTGGTCCGGAAGAGTATGTGACAAAAATCCCGGTGTGTCGACCAGGGCAATACTTGAATTCACCCACAAACTATACGATGACAGCCGATTCTTCACGACTATTATCCCTCTTAGAGACGGCCTGGCGGTAGCTGTTAGATTGTAACCAGCCGACTGGATAACTGTCGTGCATCTTGAGGAACCTGAGTGGAACTTTTAGGTAACTGAAACGTTAGAATTATTGGAGGTTATGTAAAGCTAAGAGGGAGTTATCCGATAATATCTGTATCGAGTAGGGTTAATAGTAGCTTTCATATACTCGTTCTCGCCTGAAAAAAGACAGGCAGTTTTTGTTTTCACTGTACTATATGAAGCTTTATGTTTCAAGTTAAGTTGGCTTCGGGGGATCAAATCGGAAACCGAAGAGTCAGTACACAATGGGATGCTGATGCCGCAGACGGCTGAAAAAAATGGAAATATTTGTTGACAAATAGAATTATACATGGTTTTTAGTAGTCATTCTGTAAGCTTGTGACCCAGCACTGGAACAGTGACGAGTCCACGTGACCAGTAACCAAGTAACAATTTGTATGTTCAATACGGGGTCACTGAATCAGGAAAGCAAAGAATTTTCTTTTTATCGACTATGGACACGGAAAAGAAAGTAGAGTTTTGAGGAGGTGCTATGGCTCCCAGACGTGCGATATACATGACGTATGGCAACGATGGGTATTGCTCCGAAGCCAGGAAATTCATAGAAGATGCCGGCGTTTTGCTGGACGTGCGTGATTTAGGCGAAAAACCTTTGACGGAAGAAGAGCTTTCACAACTCGTCGGTCATCTCGAAATCACACATTTTTTGAATACTCTTTCTGAATCGTACTCGAAGTACCGTCTGGACAAACGGCTACCTGAGCGGCATCAGATCATCAAGTTGATGGCCCAGGATTACACGTTGCTGAAACGACCTATTGTCAGGTCGGCCAGACTGGTCACGGTAGGGTGTGACAAACGCAAAATTGCCGAAATGCTCCAGATTAATCCCGATGGGCAGTTACTTGAGGTGAATGAAGCCAACAACGTCGCTCCGAAGAGGGGACGACGGCAACATCCAGTCACTCGGGGAAAGTAGGCCGATCCATCCACTAATGAATAATTGCCGGGCAAGCAGCGGTGTCATCGTACGGGGATGAGTATCCTCCGTGCTGATTACCACAACTTAGAAGGTGAGGAAGTTCTAAGTCCCTGCAACTTAATACCCCTGGCCACTTGATCAGGTTCCCCAACGCTCATTCCTCTGCGTGCATAGCCTTTTCAATACTGTACTTCTTAATTTTGTCAAAGAGGGTAGTGTAGTCGATTTGAAGAATTCGGGCGCATTTGCGTTTATTGCCCCGGACCTGCTTGAGCACTCGGATAATCGTTGCTTTCTCGGCTTGCATCTGGGCATGGGCGCCGATCTCTTTCAGACCAGCCCCTTCCCGCAACTGAATCTCGTCCGTGCGCTGCAGGCGAATAGCCAGATGCTCCGGCGTAATCTTTTTCCCTTCCGCTAGGATCACTGCACGCTCAATGGTATTCTCCAGCTCCCGGACGTTGCCCGGCCAGTGATATCTTTCTAAAAGCCTATCGGCGTCTTTTGATAACGACTTGGTCACTTTTTTCATTTCGCGGCAGTATTTCACAACAAAGTATTCAGCCAAACGTTTGACATCGTCCGGGCGTTCCCGAAGCGGCGGTATGGTAATCGGGAAGACTGAGAGGCGGTAGTATAAATCCTCACGAAAGCGCTTGGCCTTAATCAGCTCATTGAGGTCCATGTTCGTGGCGGCAATTACTCGAACGTCGACATCAATCGGCCTGGTACCTCCCAGACGCTCAAAATTTTTCTGCTGAAGCACGCGCAACAATTTTGCCTGCAGGGCGATGTCCATGTCGCCTATTTCATCGAGGAATACCGTACCACTGTTGGCAATTTCAAACTTACCCATCTTGCGCGCGTGGGCTCCTGTAAAAGCTCCTTTCTCCGAGCCAAATAACTCATTCTCCAAGAGTTCGCGGGGAATTGCGGCACAATTGATAGGAATATAAGGACGGTCTTTCCTCGGCGAGAGGGAATGAATCGCCCGTGCAAACAACTCCTTGCCGGTGCCGGATTCGCCCTGGAGCAAGACGGAGGCGTCGGATTTGGCAACCTTCTGAATCAAGTTACAGATTTCCACCATCTTCTCATTCTGTCCAATAATGTCAGAAAAGCCATGGCCGGCCAGAAGCTCCTGTCGAAGCAGCGTATTCTCAGCTATGAGTCGCCGATTCTCAAGGGCGCGGTTGATCAGGACGCACAGATGTTCGGTATCGAATGGCTTGGTAATAAAGTCGTAGGCCCCTTTTTTCATTGCCGCCACGGCATCCTCGATTGTCCCGTAAGCCGTCATAACTATCACGGAAGCGTCACTATCGGCCTCCTTCACTCCGCTCAAAACTTCCAACCCGTCGACATCAGGCATCTTCAGGTCGGTCAAGACCAGATCGTACGACTTGTTACGCACCAGTTCAAGCGCCCTCCGACCATCAGGAGCGCTGTCGACACGGTACCCTTCCTCGACCAGCGTTTCACTCAGCATGTTACGCATGGAGTCTTTGTCATCGACAACAAGAATATTAGGCATCTGTCAACCTCTGGGCCAAACCGTTCTCTGCCTTTCTCTCACAGGATGAGTGGATACGTTTCCATATATCGGCTGAAGTCATAAAGAATAAACAAGTTACCCTGCGCAATTATTGGACATAGGCCAAGCCTGCTTTCCTCTCTCCATGGGAGTTGTATAAGTTCTTAATTGTAACACGACATTGGTAGGGTAGGTCTCTCTGAGACCTGCCGAAAAATAGGCGGGAGTCAGAGATTCCTTCCCTACAATTTGTTACATCACAATTAGAAAATGATATTATTTCGTCAATCCGTGATGGATCGGTTGGGTGACCGACGACCCGCAGTATTCAGCCTTGAGAAAAAACTGGTCGGTCCGGTAGCGCTCCCGGGGAAGACGGTTGACATCAACTGTGAGTTTGTAGTATCCCCGGCTGAGGTTCCTGATCAGCAAAGGCATGATTACCTCCCCTGTGGAGCTTAACAGATTTACCGATGTAAAACACTCGTTATCTGTTACGTGGAACATCACTGACGGTGCCTTGGTCAACGATAAGTCCGAGGATCGGTCAACAAGAAAGGAGTCAATCCGTTCAGCTCGAATCAGGGTAAAGGATGAATCAGACACGATGATCTGTGGATCCACCCAGGCAATCTCGTATTGACCGCCACGGAGACCTGCCGTCTGCCACTTCCCACATCCCCAAACAGCCACGAGAACCAGGCCACAGGCAAGAAAAAGCGCCGGAATGAGAAACACCCGAGGTGTGCTCATCGCCGGTAACCAATGAATGCCGAATACATGAAATCGCCGATAATCAATTGGAACGTGTAAAACCCTCGCGGAATATCTGGAGCTGGGCCCCACTCGAATTCATACTTTCCTTTGTTCATCAGCGAGTCTACGACCGGCTCGTCCACCAGCTTTCCCCGGTGGTCAAAGATACGTATGGTCACGGTCGCTGAATCTTCCAACAGTTCAAATCCGATCTTTCTTGACCACCTATCCTGGGGCGGGAATAAGCGGCTGGCCGCCTCCCATTTTTTGAATCTTGCTGTTACTTCACCATAGCTTTTTTTACCACAGTCATTCGCGATATAGACATACTTCCCAGGCTCGACGAAACTCCCAGAGTCGTCCATTTTGTCCCAGTAGTAATTGTAGTAACTGGGAGACATTAAACGGTCTACCAGATGGCGGATGACCCGGTTGGAGTCGTTCAAGATGTCGATGGTTACCCGGCAGCGGCTTTGCCGTTCGATTGGCAACCAGATGCGAACCCTTTCCGCTTCAGCCGAGTCAGCCGGTGGTGTGGTCAAACCCTCGAAACTTCTCTCGGAGGCCATCGCTGGAGAAAAACCGGTCGATAGTAAGATGAAAGCAAACGCTACGGCTATACACGCGGTCGATTTCCTTCTAAAGACGTTATATAAATTGTCAAGCCAGCAGCTCATATGAATCAAGACTCTCGCTGCCGTGATATTATTACTGTCCGACAATGAGCCAACCATCCCTGCGGTATCAAAGAGCGGACAGCAATGGAAACAAAAGGAATCTTCTACCGCAGTGTGTTAATCTTTTACATAGTCCTTTCGGGGAAACACGGCGCTCTATTCCCCCCCCGGCGCAGGGATACTTCCGGTACTGCTCGTACCAAGAATCGATTGTAACACCGGATCGGTCAGGTTGATCTTGTATTCGGCGAACATCTGTGCGGCTCGCTGGATATCCGACATACGTCTTGCTTGTGACAGAACGCTGACCAGCTTACGAAAAGTATAGTTGTTATTTGGGTTGGCCTTGAAAGCATCCCACATGAGACTGATGCCCTCTTCGATCATACCTGCATCACTATGCATCCGTCCCAGCTCTACCTTGGATATGCCAAGGTCTTGCATATAAAACAGATTTCCCCGGTTAGACTTATAAAAGGCCGTCAAAGTGTCGTGAAGCTGCTGGAACAGGCCTTCGGACTTGGCCGTATCTCCTTCCTTTTCATAGACGTTTGACAACAACATGTACATCTGCCAGTACTCGGGGTACACGTTTATGACTTTCTCAGCCAATGCAACTGCTTTGTCCTTCTGTCCGCTGCGAATGAGCTCATCAAACACACGGATTGCATTAATGCCCACTCCCAGAAAAATACCGGTAGCGTTGTCGTCGCGGTATACCTCGGAGTTTTCATACCCGTCAAAGCGATAGGTGTTCATAAATAGGTCATAACCGCTATCAGCGTCGATCAGGCGCTCCTTAGGGTTCCGTTCAAGCTTGTACAACAAACCGATCGACGTGGCTCTCTGACGGAGTTTCAGAGGAGACTCAGCATACGGGTAAGAGCTGAAATAAATGGGGTTTTCCCACTTGTTCTCAAGCACTATTTCATCCATCATCATGTTCGCAACAGATACAATTCGCCCTCCATACGGCGAGGCCTGAAGATAGGTCCAGCGGCCTCGTGGACGGTCATAGAATTTCTTTTTGGGGCGAGCCGCTTTTTCTCCCGGCCGAGGTTCATAGGGATACCAGAGGATCTGCTCATCTGAAAGAGAGATAGGAACACCAAAGCGGTTTTTCATCTGTGCAACGTACCAGTCGGTGTTCAAGAGCGACAGGTTCACCACCCGCACATCCTTGCGGTAGTCGTACGCCTCCTGAACGCACCACAGTGGAAATGTATCATTATCTCCAGAGGTAAACAAAATGGCGTTCGGCTCGCAGGTGTTCAAGATGTCAACGGCATAATTATAGGGAATGCGATTATTAGAACGGTCACAGATATGGTAGTTGTGCGCCAGGGAAACTGCCGGCAGCAGCACCAGCGCCGATGAGGCCACTACCGCCGCTTTTTGAATCCCCGGACCGGACGATGACAGCCTGTCCTTTGTGTACTTCATGACCGCTGAGACGCCGAGTCCCATAGCTATCCCGAAAAATACAAAAGCGGGCGTGAAAAAGTAGTCACGGTTGCGGACTTCGAGGTAGGCATCGGTGGTGCGAGGATTATACTTAGTGCCGTCGGCAAAATTCATGTAGAGAATTAACCCGACGGAGCACAGCATTAGCATTGCTAAAAATGGCAGACCAACCTGAAGGCGCCTCTTAATGGCGGTAATAATGCCGATGACTCCTAACGCGAAGAAGGGAAAGACAAAAAGCCACCCCCCTGGCGAGTACTGCTCTTCGAAGTACGACCAGAATCCCATGTGCGTATGGCGGCCAAACTGGTGGCTCCAGGTGCCGCGCCGATGAAACACCCGCTTAACCATAGAGACTTGTCCGTATTGCTTCCGGTCGAGGTAGTTAACAAAGGTACGAAAATCACGGGAAGGATTGTTTTCATCAATTCTCGGGTTCAACGAAGAACGGATCGGTATGAACAAATGAACTGACATCCCAACTAAGGCAATAAACACAATGGTCAAACCTGTTTTCCAATTCAGTCGCCACCGATACTTCTCGGAGAGAATAGCGAGCACAATCAGTAAACCGAAGGTCAAAGGGGTCATCATGAGATACTCGTCGAATCCTACCATAATTGAAGAAACGGAGGCCAGAGCAATTAGAATCGCCCAATTAATCTTTCGGTACAACATCACCAACAACAACACCGCTGCCAACGCCGAGACGAGGTAGAACATTCCACTGCCGCCTCTGCCGTTGGCAAAGAGAATAATAAGGAAAAGCTCAAAGATGACGAACCCCGACAGCAGCGACCAGTCTCGCGAGGTGGCCTCCTTTTTGAGAATGAAAAACAAAGAGCAGACAGGGACTATGATGTAGACAGTCATGTGAATCCCTATCCCCAACAGGGCCAGGTAGAACACTAAAATCATGGCCTTAGCAGCCACCATAGTTCCTCTTTGCTCGAAGTAGCGCAAGGTCAGCCAGACGATCATGACCGTCAAGGCGAGTGCCACACCATACACCTCGGCTTCCACCGAGTTTGACCAGTTGGTCTGCCCAAAGGCGACAAAAAGCCCGCCGGCTATCCCACCTATATAGGCGATATAACGATTCAATCCGGTGTTTTCGCCCTTGGCAAAAAAGTACCCAACCATTCTCACCGTGAGAAGGTAGCTGAACATGGCCGTGAAAGCCGAGGAGATTACAGACATGTAATTAATCTGGTAGGAAATGTCATCCGCAAGGGGAATTAGGGAAAAGAGTCGGCCCAAAATTACAAACAGCGGTGTCCCCGGCGGATGTGGGATACCAAGGATGCGCGAGCAAGCAACAAACTCGCCGCAGTCCCAGAATGACAAAGAGCGCTGAACGGTCAGGGCATAGACAACAAAAGAGATGACAAAGACCAGACCCGCCAGCACGGCATTGGTTTTATCGAACCGGTTATCAGATAGATCAATTTTGTCGGTCAAGTTCTTCTCCTAAAGCCACAATCGGCCACGCCGATAATTATCATACAAGATTCACTATGAATGACAAAGGTGAGTATATAACATCACGTACATAAAGCACAACCAATAATTTTACTCGGCTTTGGCCGAATCGATCAAATTGACAGGAGGAAAAAATGTTTATCTGGTGTAGCGTCCTTTTCTTTCTGGGAATCATGGCTTTTCTTGATTCTCTTTTTAACATGGGGGGTATCTTCCGGCAGGTAAACTCGGTTTTGTTTATGTTGATCTCGCTTGGCCTTTTGATCAGAACGACTACCAAGATGAAGGCCAAAAAGACCGAACATTACGAAAACCGTATTTTCAACCTTGAGCAACAGGTCAGGACCCTCAGAGAGGGCAAGAAGAAATTGGAAGTTCCGTAGGCTCTATGCCTCTCCCTCCAGTTGACGCATCTTCTTGCGCACCTCAGATGTAAAAGGGTAATTCGGGTACTTCTCTAAGAGGTAACGATAAATGGACTTTGCCTGTTCTACCCCATCAAGCCTGGCAACATAGATATCTGCTTTTGTTTTCAACCCGTAGGGCAGGTAATACGATTCGGGAAATTTTGCAGCCAACCGGTCGATATATTCGATGGCCTTGGCGGAGTCAGAACGATCTACACTGAGCGTGGCAAGCTTATACAGAGCAACGTCAGCAAGCGCCTGGTTCGGATCCTGGGCAATGAGAAGCAGTCTGGCGGTTGTTGAGTCGGGCAAGCGCATCTGCTCAAACAAGAGGGCATATGAAAAATCGTTCAGAAGACTTGACGCCCCATCTGCTTCTCCCAGTAAGACTAACAACTGCAAAGCGTCATTGACGTAAAACCCACGAGGGTAGTCAACCATCAACTTGCGCAGAGCGACCCGGCTCGAATCAAACTCCCTGTCAAAAAAGAAAATAAGAGCCAGTTTGTACTCAACTTCTTCTTTCATGTCTTCGTTAAGCCGGCTGTTCAAGATATTCTCAAAGCCAGCCCTGGCTTTATCGAGCCGGCCCTCGTGCAGGTAGCAATACGGTCTTGCCAACTTGGCGTTAAGATAGCCTCTCCCGGCTCGATAATGAGTGACCACTGAATCAAAGACGGTTAAAGCGCGGGAACAATCATTCAGGTTATTCAAATAGATGTTACCAATCTGAAACAGCGCGTCGGCTTTGTCTCGGGGACGAGGAAATACCGCCACGATGCTATCGTAGGTCGCAATAGCCTCATCGAATCGTCCCAATTGGACCAAAGCGTCGGCATAGAGAAAATACGTGTCCCCTATGACAGGCCGGTTGCGGTACCGGCTGAGGATGTACTCAGCCATTCGTGTCAGTTGGTTGTATAGCTTTCGCTCCCTGCAACTGCGCATGAAAAACATCAACGAATTGCCCGTCTGACCCCCCAGCGAATCTTGTAACACTGCGAAATCAAAGGCTCGCTCAAATTGTCCGGCTTTCAGATAAAAGGATGACAGTATCTTGGCGACGCGAAAGTTGACTGTCTTGGTGACCTGTTCCAGGAGGGTCTTTTCAACCTCGGCAGATGATTGCGGGTAGTCAAGAAGCGCAAGTAGCCTTTTTTCAGCTTCGCTGGCCACTCTGCCGGTGTCATTCAGCAGCGCAAAGAATTCCAAGGCGGCCGGACGATACTCTTCACGCTCTTCCAGTATTTTCCCTCGTTCGAGAGCAAAAAGGGAGGTGTCCGCGGACCTTTCCCGAACTGTATCAATCAGGTCCAATGCGAGACTATCGAAGCTATGACTAACCATACTTCTGAGAACAATCTGGTAGGCCCCAAGACCTACGTCTGGGAGCAGGGAGATGGTCTTATCGTACGCCGCTTTAGCTTCACCAATTTTCCCCTGCCTTGCCAGAACCTCGGCAAGTCTGACTCGGCAAGAATAGTTTTTTGGGAAGCTTTCGACAAGATGCCGGGTGAGCATTTCCGACTTGACGAAGTAGCCCAGGTAATTGTAGCAATCGAGAAGCAAATTCAGAACAACCGGCTTATCCTTTTCCTGTTCGTATACTGTTTCCAGAAGAGCTGAAGCCGCCTGGTAGTTCTTTTCTCGGATCAGCTTGCGGGCAAGACGTATTTTCTGATCTACCTCGCCTCCTGGATTTGCCACCAACAGTTGGAGGTTGGGTTCTTTAGGTTTCTGGGCTGTCTCCGCCAACCCTACGGGCATACTCAAGACAAGCACACTCAACATCACTAATAGAGCCGATGAATGCGTCATTTTTGCGGGCTCAGTTCTTTTTGTCGGTGAAGGTCGTTGATAACTGATTCAGCCTGAAGGAGCACCTTGAAATAAGCTTTGATCTGCTCTTCATACTGGGGGGGGTAATTGTCGCCGAGAAAACGGTGGAGTTTATCCTCAAAGCTGGTTCGGTCATTAAAGATATCAGCCGGAAGCGCCAGCGGGACGTGATATGGCTGCTCGGTCGCGGTAGTGGCCCGGCGCTGCTGAGATAAATCTTTTCGTTGCAACGATCGGGAAGCCTGCAACATACGAGAATAGATCCTAAGCTGTCGCTGGATAGTCTGTTCCCCGATTTCACCGTTAGCGAGATCCTCCTCGGCCTGTATCATTTCTCTGGCGATATCGTCAAGACGCCCCAGTATCTGACGCGAGTCGCCGAATTCTGCGTTGAGCTCCTTAAGGGACTTTCGTATCGAGCCCTGCTCACCGGCCAGCTTCTGAAGCCTCTGTCGAAACGGTAGCTGACTACCGTCAAAATTCAAACTCGGGTTGTTGCACTGCCTGGTTTGCTGGTTCAATTGATTCTGCTTGTTGCATAGTGATTCAAGCTTCGAGATATTTTTGTTACAGTTACCGCCCTTATTACATTGCTTCTGCTGGTTGAGCGATTCCATCAAACGAATCGAAGCCTCATTCAATTTCACCATTGCCTCGCGCTGGTTACGCATCGCTATGGTGCCTTTTTCAATATCAAGCCCTTCGGTGGCCAGTTCCATATTATGGATAGCGCCGCTCACCAGCATCTGAAGCTCAGATGCGATAAAAGGCGACTTTTTGCCAAGCTCAGAAATCCTGTTCTTCAAACCACTGCAGGAGCTGACCAGATCCTGCTGAGCGGCGGCCAGATCGCGTAAAACAATTGAATGCGGGTCGACAACAGCCGTTTGCCTCTCGAGATTCTCCTGCTTACGAGACAGGTAGTTGGCGTCATCAAGAACCATCCGCATGGCTTTCTGGATTTCGTCCTGATCGCATCCCTTAAGCGCCAGAAGCTGCTGCTGCATCGCATCCAGCATCTCCGACAGCTTGGAGAGAGCGGATTTCCCTTCCTTCGATGCTGCGTTTTTCTGCTTAGCTGAAAGTGCCTGGGACATATCCCCCATATTCTGCTCGGCATTGGTTTTTTCGATTGCTTCAGTGAATTTTAGAACTTCCGGCGAGGCTTCCATTTTGGCTTCTCTCGCCAGGTCCTTAAGATTGCCCGTTTCCTGCTTCAATTCCTTTAGCGACGAGCGAAGCTCGTCTTCCGATTCCGCCAGAGGTGGAAGTGACTCCTTGCGGGATGATTCGGTCTTTTGATTCATCCCTTGCTGAGCTTCGACCAGTTGTTCGGCTTGGCGAACCATTGCCTCCATCTTTTGTTCAAGCTGTAGCCTTTTCAAAAGAGCCAGGGTGCGTTCAAGCCTCTGCAGAAGTTCCTCCTGGGACAACTGAAAATCATTCATGGCCTTCTTAAGTTCGGAGGGGTCCATCTTTTGAAGCGCTTCCATCAATCTCCGCTGGGCTTCTTTCATTTCCTGGGTGGCCACCTCTTCAAACAGCTTCTGAATTTGCGCCAGCCTTTCCAGGATTTCTCGGCTTAGCAGGGCGTTGTCTTTGAGCTTGTCTACAGACTGTTCCATCTGCTGCGCCATCTTCTCGAGCTGATCGACTATCTCACTGTTTTTGTCAGCGATTGACTCCAGTTCCTTCTGATGCTGCCATTCATCAGCCCGGCGGGCCTGTTTGCTCTGAGCCTCAATTTTGCGGACAACGTTTCTCATCCTCTCGGCCAGTTCTTTCCCCTGCCGATATAACTCCTCGGTGCGAGTGATCCGCTGAGTACCTTCCGCTTCAGTTTGAGCGATGATCTCATCAAGCGAGGGCAACCGTGCCACATACTGCCGGGAGCGGCTGATCTTGGGGCCGGAGATTCGGTCGTTATCAGCTACCTCGAAGTGATAGAGAACATAGTCGCCGGGATACAGGTGAAGCTGGTCCATATCCCAGTTGAACTCGATATCCCCTTCCGTCTTGATCCGGTCAGAAAAGTGAAGCACCGCTACATGTTCTTCGGATTGCTTGCCGTGTGACACCACGCTATACTTCAGTACCAGCGAGGAGAATCCGTAGTCGTCATAAATACGCACCTTCAGCGGCAGCGACATTTCATCGTTAAGATTGACATCGTAGCCGGGGCGAAGGACGTCAATGGAGGGGTACTCGTCAGGGATTGCAGTGATGTAGTATTCAATTGGATCGGGGTTCTCTTCTCCAAGATGGTCAACCAGGCGAATATAGTAGGACTGCGATTTCTCAACCAGCAAGCTGGTCTCTGCAGTTTTGCCCGACACCTTCAGAGGCGTATGGCTCGTGTCTACAAACACCAACTCCGCCTGCTGAACCGGCAGGTTTGTCTCAACTGCCATGTTCACCCGGCTACCAGCTAGAGCCGAAAAAGAGCCGTTGTTTTCATCAATGACGGTCGGAGGCAGGTCAGTGTAGTCAGGGTAGAAGACCGACAGCTTGATACCGGTCACCCGCGGTCGGTCAACGACGTCGATTTTCTGAATGTCCGTCTTGACCCGACCGGCTTGGACATAATAATCGAACGACCTGTTAATCTGCCTCAAGGTAACAGCGAAAGCAACAGAGTCTCCGTTTTCAGTGGCGACACTTTTTTTCGTTCTCAAATCGATCTTCGATCTCTGCCAGTTCCCACCGACCAGACGATGATAGATCGTTGCCTTCTTTGGGAGCCTGTCTCCAAAAATCGCCGCACCGATCTTGATGTCACGATATTTGACCCACTCGGTCGAACCCGGGATCGGCACTACCTTGTAACCGAGCGGCGGAGCAATTTCAGTGGTCGGATGAGAGTAAACCTCATACGAATAGTTAAACACTCCAGGCATTATGACTACAAAAGCCACAGCCAACACTCCAGCAAGAGCAAATAAACGACCGGTTTTCAACAATGGGTGAAACATCAGGACTTCATTGAAGTTGACCAAACCGGCTTTTTCAAGCGCCTGTTCTTTCGTCAAAGCCATCAGCTCAGCCGAATAGCCAGGCGTCTTTTTCATCCGGGCAAACTGGATGGCGGCGATCAAGCGGCCTTTAAGATTGGGATATTTGGTCTCAAGGCGAATCGCCACATCTTCGATGCTGCCGCTAAGCAGACGCCCCACGGCATACTTCCCGAAGAAGATGACCGACACCATGCCCGCCAGAGACAAGAGGGTCATTTTTAACCAGATGGGCAAGATCAGGACATGGGCCAGAAACGAGAGGGCAATTGCAGTCAAAATAACCACAGTGGCGCTCGTTAACAACCCCGCCGCGAAGAGAACTACTCGTTGCTTGAGAACAATTTGCCTGAGTTTCTTAAAGAGCGCTGAACTGGAACTTATTTCCACCATAGCCTTTATCTCAACAACTTGTCCGTAAACAGCAGCGTTTCTTACTTTGTATCGACCGCCAGCGAAAAAAGGGAAGTATCTTTGCCAGCTTACTGTGAGCGGCAGATGTCCAAAGATCGTCTCAAAATCAAGTTGCTCAAGGCAACGAAGACCGTCGTCCTGAGCGGAGTCGAAGGATAGCGACTATGTGGCAAGGATTTAATCATGGTTCGACTCCGCTCACCATGACTTCTCACGTGTCCTGAGCAACACTTACAAACCTTATGGGACAGCTTCTCCTCATCTGCCTGCCGCTGTCATTCCTGCGAAAGGGCTTGTTGAAAAAGTCCCGTTCTCGTCATTGCGAGCGGCAGCGAAGCAATCTCAACTATTGAATTACAACGAGATAGCCACGTCGCTTCGCTCCTCGCTATGACACTTTCTATGTTTTTCAACACACCCGAAAGCAGGAATCCAGTCATATCTTATACTAATATAACAGAGCGTAAGCCAAAATGTTTACGCCCATTTTGAGAGCCTCCAATCTTTTTTCCGGTGGGTCGTTATGCACCTGGGGGTCTTCCCAGCCGTCGCCGATATCCGACTCGACCAGAAAATATAATACGACCCGGCCGTTCAGAATGATGGCGTACCCCCGCGGCGGCTTTTTGTCATGCTCGTGGATTTTCGGCGGGCCATTGGGGAAGTCGTAGAAGCAGTGGTAAATCGGGTGGTCATAGGGCACCTCCACCACCTCCCGCTCCGGGAAAATCTCAGCCATTTCCTTGCGGAAGGTGCGGTCCACACCGTAGGAGTCGTTGACAAACAAAAACCCCCCGCCCGCCAGATACTGTCGGAGCCGCTCTTTCTCTTCGGTGGAAAAACGTATCACGCCGTGGCCGGTGGCAAACAGGAATGGGTACTTAAACAGCTCCGGATCCATGATAGTGACCACTCGCTCTATCGTGTCCACCGCAAAATCGGTGTTGTCCCGCACAAACTTAAGCAGATTCGGCACCGCCGACCCGCCCCAGTACCAGTCTCCCCCCCCGGAGTAGTGCAGCCTTGCCACCTTCACGGCCGACGGATTCGGATTGACGGCTTCTGCCTGCTGGCGACCGCGGAGATCAGGCAACTGCCTCTGGTGGTCCATCTGGGCATGTGCGGTTAGAAACAGTATCGCCAAGAATGTCTTAGACAAGATAAAGGTGATTAGCGGTTTTTTTGCCATGTTTCAATATACACGATTACTCTGGGTTTTCATCAGAAAAACAACCGTAAAAAGCGTAAACCTGCTATTTCATGCTTGAAAGCAATGCAGCTGTTCTGTAATATGTATTTAAGACCTAAATAATCCCTACTTTGAAGGTGATCTATGGATACGATTCCAAAATGTCCTGTTACCTTACCTGCAGAGCTTGACGATCTTCTTTGTCGGTTGGCAGAGGCTTGGCGCGATTCTGATATCCGGCCCACAGTCAAAAACGATGTGCTGAAGGCGTGGGATCGGCTTCTTGAGGAATGGCTCGCATCAGATGACCTACCTCTTTTAGTTCGAAAAATCGAGGCAAGCGCGGGGCGTGGCTACGTCGTAACACATCAAACAGGTCGCAAGCTCGTTCCCACAGACAATACTCCAGCCAACTGGAGCCTGACCCTCGCGCTGGAGGGGAAATGCCCCTCTCTTGGTGAAATCCGAGATTTGCTGAAACAAGACAAGATCCCAGTGGCTATGGTACTCAAAAGGGAGGAAAGAAAACGTGCTCGGTTTACATGCACAAGAGCAACGTTTTGCGATTTGAACAAAGAAGGCTGGAAAGTATGCCACAAGCGCCCGGTTGGCATCAAGCAGCGCTCATCTATTGCAAAGATTCACTTTGATGTGTTGGCCAATCACTTCCGATTATTTCTCGCACCATCGAACATGTTTCTTGTTCCCAAGGTCATGGCGGGCCTTGGGGAGTTGCCCCACATAATTGCTGCGATTCAGGATCGTGAGTATAGCTTCTAACTTGCCGTTTCTGAGCCTTATTCTTTTAAGCGCAGTCAGGAATCCCGAGGCTGTTTCAAAAGATTTTTTATCTGGAGAGTTGTTATCCGATATCATATCCTGGTCTCACAAGGTATAACTACTCAAGGAGATATCATTGATTAAGAGAGCAGGAGATACCGTGCACGGCAGATGTCCACATCTGCCTGCTGTCTATAGCCCTCGCAGGTCGCCTTCCGATCCGCTGCTGCTGGACGCCAGTGGTTGGACGAAACCCGATATTATGCGCAGTCAGTCCGCCACCGGCGGATTTCCTGACTGCAACAATGCAGCCGTAACGAAAGGATTCGTGACAGCGCATGAACACTTGTTGCTAATAAAAAGTGGCGCGGTAAAAAAACTTTTTTTGCGAAACAAACCCATTTAGCCTTAACCCCACCGCCGTCATAGGGTTACCCTCACGCCCAGAGTGCGTCCTCGTGCGCCGGGTGTAGACACTCTCCTTGTGTCAAAAGGCATAGCTCAGGTTTGATGAAAGAAGATAGACCTGCGAGTTCTCCTCCCGCCGCTCGTGCCATTCCCACTCGGCGGAAAACAAAACGTTCAAGCTCAGGACAGCAAGTAACTTGACGTCGGCGATTATATTCAACCGCTCAAAGCTGAAGTCGGACTGCAGATCGTTTTCAAACTTAAGATTACGAACGCCCGTGATCGATTCAAAGGAACAGAAAAGCCTACTGAATTTCATGTAATCAAAGTCAACCTTGGCACCGCTTTCGAAATAATCCTCTCCCTCCGGCAGATCATTTTGCCGCTCGTCAAGGTACTCGAATTCAGGCCCTATGCCGAGGCTCATACCGTTATTTCCATAGCCATACATAAGCGTCAGTCGGGCACGACCGTAGTCAAAGTTGACTGGGTCAATCGAACTGTAAAGAGTCAGTTCAAAATCAATATCCTGGCGGGAAAACCAGCCTTTACCTAAACCGACCTTATTTCGAGTGGTCAGTTCGAATCGATAATGGTCGTCCTTATTGGAAGGTTGATTGTAATCTTTTCTCTCCACACGAGAGTAAAGATCAATTTCTCCTCCTGCGTAAAAACCAAACAATGAACCTTCGATGCCAAAATTCAAGTAGTTGAGTTCCAGCGAGTCAGGCACCTGACGCGTTATGACAAACAATCTGGCGTCAGCAAAGGAAAAGTTTTCATACGACTTGGTCAGTCCGGCTTTGACTCCAAGACGGTAGAAGTTGTAGTTAAACTCAGAGGGAGATTGGAAGGTAACACCGTCACCTTGGAACTGGAGAGCAGCCGCGATTGAACCATTAAGCGGCGTTGCGAGTTTGGCCTTGAAATAGCCCGAAAGATAGCTGTCTCCAAAATCGGAGGTGTCACGGTAGCGGTGACGCCATTCGAGTTCGCTGTTGAAATCGACTTTACTTCGTCCCAGCTTTGAACGGGTGTCGCCGGTAAGCCTTATTCTCATGAATTCGGGAGTCTGCTCATAGCTGGATTGAAATTGGAGACGTCGGTCGACATAAGGAAAATAGGTCAACGAAAATTGACCCTTAATGTCGTCCAGATAGGTAGTTTTCAGAGCCCACTCAGTCAGAGTAGAGTCTAATCCCGCGAATGAGGCTGAGTCGAGGAAATACTCTTGTGACAGAAAATCATACCCGATTCCCGCTCTATAATCAAAGCTGGAGGCTTGAAGCTCATCCCATGGTCCCCCCACCAACAACAGGATCACTGCCGCAACACAAACCCCTTTCAAATGCTAAATGCCCTCTTCTGTACCTTACATGCCGCCACTGCCAAGATGTCTTTTTAGCTGATTCAAAGAGAGGTAGGCTGCCTTAAGCGCCGCTGCTGCCGCTTCGGTTTGATTCTGGTCAATGTATTTTCTGGCCAGCTCAAGTTGATCGTACACCTGGTTCAACATCTTTTGGGCTGTTTCATTATTACGAGAGATTGCTTCGTTCAGATGATCGGCTTCATTCTTTAGCCCATCATATCGGCGATTGAGGCTTCCAAGTCCTTCGCAATTTTTCGATGCCTCCACGGCCATCTGGCGCGCCTTTTGCAGACTTTGCAGGGCAGCATCAAGTTTGTCCTGAGAAGCCAGCTCTCGGGACAACTGGTAGGCTTTGATAGCTTGTTCGAGTAGACCCGATGCTGCCTCAGAGCCGCATTCAGTTACCTTTTCACGCACCTTGTCAATTGTTTCACCGACCGCTTCGTAGCGGCGCTCGAAGTCAGCATGCTTGCGGATATCACGATTGGAAGCATTGAGGATTTCACGGGCCGCTTTTATCGCCTGATTGGTCAACTTCAAGGTTGGTCGGTACTGCTGAGCGCGGTAGAATTCCCATGCCCGGTTCAAATTATCTTTGGCAGATTCATAGATGGCCCGCAACCTCCCATCAGGCCCCAGCGGCATTGATTCTTTGGCCTGCTCGAGCAATTCACCGGCCCGTTCCAGCTTGCGCAGAACCACAGTTTCGCCTTGTTCAGTCAGACGACAGAGGACCAGAGCTTTCTTGGCCTGCTCTCTTGCTTTGAGGGTCTGCTTGTTAGCCATAAGAAGTCGTCTCTTGCCAAACCACTCCTTGGCTCCCCGTTGAAGCTCGGTAGCTTGCTTTAGAGTAACCGCAGCCACCAGAGCATTTGAGGATACGACAGTTTCCTTGGCCCGATCAATAATTTCATCGGTCCGCTCAAGTTCTTTTCGGACCCTGTTAATCTGGGCTGTGGTCTGGCCTAATACTCCAGAGGCGAACAAGGCCGTTAGTCCAGCAGTCAGTAAATACTTCAATATCTCTTTCTTCATATCGTTCTCCGTTTTTTTCTGAAGAATAACTTAACAAAACTTGTGCCGATAGGTGTCAACCCGTTCATTTCCTTGGGACAACACAAGTTATAAAAGCACGGAAAGGTTTGTTTACTTCTGATTCGTACCATAAGGTACGCACTACCGACCCTAACGGCGCATCACAGCTCGATACCATGCACTTTCATCCGGCTATAGAGCCGCCGCCTGGTGATTTTTAGCAGCCTTGCGGCTTCGGTCTTATTCCCTCCTGTATGTTTGAGGGCATTAAGGATCATTTGCTTCTCATTTACCTCCAGACCCTCGCTGATACTCCTTCCGGCCGATTCCGAATCGGGGACAAGGGGGACATTGTCCATCTCTATTGAGAAATCTTCAACTGTGAGCGGCTCCCCACCAGCCAGGATAGTGGCTCGTTCGATGACATTTTTTAACTCCCGTATGTTGCCCGGCCAGTCGTAGCTCATAAGCAAGTCTCTTACATCAGACGACATTTTCTTATGTGGATAATTTGTTTTTTCAAGGAAGTGCTCCGCCAGTTCAATAATATCCTCTTTCCTGCCGATCAGGTTGGGCATTTTGATAGGAAAAACATTCAGCCTGAAATAGAGGTCTTCCCGAAATCTGCCCTTTTCAATTTCTTCTTTCAGATTACGGTTTGTCGCAGTTATCACCCTGACATTAACATCTATAGTATCTATTCCCCCGACCCGGACAAGCTGACGTTCTTCCAGAACCCTCAGAAGTTTCGACTGCATTGCCGGTGAGGTTTCCGCAATTTCATCGAGGAAAATCGTGCCCCCCTCAGCCAGCTCAAACCGTCCCCGTTTGCGGGCGACAGCGCCGGTAAAGGCGCCCCTTTCATGACCAAAAAGTTCTGATTCCAGAAGGGTCTCCGCCAGGGCGGCACAGTTGACGGCTATGAAGGGGTGACTTTTTCGCGGGGAGAGTTCATGAATCATGCGCGCCGCCAGTTCCTTGCCGGTTCCGGATTTGCCGGTTAAAAGAACGGTGGCATCGGAAGGAGCTACTTTGGCGATCATTTCCTTCACGGCTCGGGTAGCAGGGGATGACCCGATGAAAGTGTCGTAGACACTGTCTTTGATGACTTGTTGATAGTGCCTTGAAAGTGACTTTAGCTTCTGCTTCTCAACCAGCTTTTTCACTAGGATCTCAAGTTCATCAAGAGAGAAGGGCTTCAGCAGGTAATCGGCAGCTCCTTTTTTCATGGCCTGCACCGCTGTTTCAGTCGTACCGTAGGCAGTCATCATAATGACTTCGGTGTTCTCCTTTTGAAGAGCTTTCTCAAGTATGGTCATCCCGGAGATTTCCGGCATGGAGAGATCGGTTATGACAATGTCAAAAGAATGCTTCCCAATCAGATCTAACGCCTCGTGGGGCTTGGTGGTAGTTGTTACCTTATGACCAGCATCCTCTAAGGTGCCGCAAATGAGAGAGGTCATCTTGGGCTCATCATCGACAACAAGTATATTAGCCATGTTTTATCTCGTCGGCGCTTTCGGCAGGGTGATTATTACCTCGGTCTTGTGCCCCAAAGCACTCTTAATGATAATATCTCCCCCCATCTCAACAATGATTTTTTTACACAGGTACAGCCCCAGACCGGAGCCACTGTGCTTGGTGGTATAAAAGGGCGTGAAGATCCGCTTCAGTTCCTTCTTGGTGATGCCGGGACCTCGGTCGACGACTCGAATTTCCACCAGATTGCTTTTATCTTCTACAGCTACCCCCACCGCAACCGGCTTGGAAGCTGCCTGGCAAGCATCGGCCCCGTTGATCAACAAATTTAATATCACCTGTCGAAGTGAGCGGTGATAGCCGGTAAAAGTCAGATTGCCCGGCAAATCGCCATCTATCCAGTCGACCGGTGCGTCTGGATACCTTTCGTGAAAGTGCTTTTTGATACTGGTCACGATATCGAATAAATTCATCCGTTCAGGTCGATCGCTACCCAGCACAGACCTTCCTGCTTTGGCGAAATCAAGATAACCGGTAACAATCTCGTTAAGGCGATCGGTTTCTTCCACTATAAAGACGCTCTCAGCGCTTTTATGTTTTTTTCGCAAATGCTCTGCTGAAGCACGGATGATCATCAGGGGATTTTTTATCTCATGAGAAACCACTGCCACCATGCGCCCTAGGTAGGAATGAGTTTCATTCAAAAAAAGGCGCCGCTCGGCCTGATTGACACGTCGCTGGAAAAAAAGAAACAGTAAGCCGAACACGAGGCCCCCCACTACGGACAATCCGCTTGATAAATAAAGATTATTTCTCAGGGCTGTCAGGTCATTGAAATAATCCACATTGGCTTCCACCCCCAGCACCGCCACCACATATCCATCGCTGTCATACAATGGAGCAAAGGCTGATTTCAGAAAAATCCGGCCT
>Ga0315543_1001655_pt1 | contig 23384 bp, 17 predicted proteins | sample SalMarSW160210MG_2_FD_203098 | JGI IMG/M metagenome (GOLD analysis project Ga0315543, IMG submission 203098) | Salt marsh sediment microbial communities from the Plum Island Ecosystem LTER, Massachusetts, United States - Salt Marsh Sediment SW1601-210 ... | reverse complement strand
CAGAATATTAAAAGGTGAGGTTGCTAGCTCTAAATAATGGTCCATTTGTTTGTTTTCCGTTACAGGGGAGGTTTTAAAATTCAATTGTTTGGGGGAGTATTGTTTGGTCAATCAAAAAAACTGACAAGTTAGAATCTAATGATAGAGTTCATCGTCTGTTGGACCGAATTGTTAGAAAATAATATTTTACCAGGATCGTCTGTGCACACCTCAGATCCGCCTTTCGGAACGTGGACGAGCTTCATTCACTACCATACTACTCTCTTTTAATCCTTTCCCATGTAAGCCATCAATGGCAGAAAGAGCTTCTTTATTTGTTGGCATTTCTATAAACGCAAAACCTCTCGATTCTCCTGTATATCTATCTTTAATAATTCTCACACTCTCAACTTTGCCATAAGCTTCAAAAGTCTGTCTTAAATCATTATCATTTACATCAAGGGATAAGCTTCCTACATAAATATTCATTTTATTATTCCTTTTACGTTAATATTTAAATCTATAAATAATTTATCTTCTTAATTTTCCTATATAATATTATCACGACCTCCCTATTTTTTCTAACGGAGCTAACCTGCCACAAAACTGCGTGGTAAATGTTTTTAATTTACTTCCATATTTGGAGCGGAAGACATACTTTTTAATACCACAGATATTTTGTGGTCAGAGTTTAGCGGCTTGTTATGCTATGGCTTCTTGCTAGTTCTTATACCTTTCTGTCACGGAAAGACCGATTACGTTCAATAGCCTCTATAACAACCCGTACTTCTTCAGGGATTTCATGTTTGCGAAGCACCCTTAGAATGTCTCGCAGACTGATACCACGTCCATACTTCGAATGTAGCCAGGAACTGATCTGTTTTATAACCTCTTTACCTGGAACTATAGTTAGAGCTGTTTCGGGATTTTCAAAAGATGGCTCTACGACTTCACGAGCGCGTCGATTAGCCTGGGTGATGCCACCAGCGGGGTCGTCCTGTTGGAATGCCGTAGCATATGCGTCAAGTACAACATTTCTAAGCTCAGTTGCGATTTTGTTAATCTGGGCAGAAATGGCTTTAGACAAGGTATCAAGGTTGAGCTCTGGTCTTCGCGAGTGGACGATCCGCGCAATAGCACGAGGAACGACGAAGTAGTTCTCAATTTCTTTACGAGACCAAATATGTAGCTGGACCTGACACTTCTTAGCATCTTGAAGCCGTTTTTTGATTTGTGCTGGTGTGTGATAATCTGAATCGAGGATGCAGTAGACCGTTACTGTTTGACCCAACGCATTTTGTGCAAACATTGTTGAACCAACTGCATAGTTCCATCCATTCCAGCCTCCAATCGACGTGTTCGGAATATCATCGAATGCCATAGGCGATGACGGATAAAGTTTGTCGTGGAGGATTTTCAAGAATCTCAAGTCATCACCCTCGACCAATATACAACGCCTCGAACTCCACAACCGCGCAAGATGGATATTGTGTACTCCTCCAATGTTCTCGATTAGTTGTTGGACAGCAGGAAGTGTATCAGCGAAGCAAGAACGGTCTTGCTTGCGATCAATGACGAGAATCTCCGATGGATCTAAATCTGCCACGATCTCTACAGAGTGAGTTGCGATAATAATTTGTGGATATTTTCCCCTAATGTATCTGATCAATCGCCTCTGCAGATCTGGGTGCATATATACATCCGGTTCGTCAAGCACGACAGATGCCCCATCCTCAACTCGAGAGAGAAACCAAATCGTCTGCAGCCACATCTGCAAACCATGACCCATGCATGCGACTTCTGCAACGAAATCCCTGTCTCGAATAGTCAGGCTGAGATCTTGACCTGCATAGCCTCGCGCTCCTTGCAACTGACGAATCTGGATCTCTGGCCAAGTCTCCTCAGCCATTTGCCGGAACCGTTTATAAGCACCATGCATAAAGCGTAGTTGGTTCCGGAAGTGCCTAGATGACAAGATAAGGGACAGATTCCGGCGAATATAATCTTCCGTTAAAATTTTTTCCTTTGGGTCAAGCGGTGTGATCTGGGGGAGTACACGTAAAGCAGGAAAACCAGACTTCTGGGCACGATCCTTGGTGCGGATAACCTCACTGTCTTGGTCACGAAGGATTGCATGACATTCTCCATTACGGGTGACGAATAGATGGATACTCTCTCCGCCTGTGAACGTAGCTATAACCTGAGCAGGGTCATCACTATAATGATATGTGATAGTATCAAATTGAATTCCTAGCCCTTTTAAAGAGGGGTGCACACCTAGAAATCGAAGTGGAAGTTGGCTCCAACCGGGTGGTTTCCAGAATTGAAGCCCACCAAGTCGCTCATTGATGACTGAAATAAGGCGTAGAGCCTCAACAACAGTGGACTTCCCGGCATTGTTATGACCTACAGCTACTGTTAATGGTCGTAGGTCGAGGTTGTGGTCCAAGAAACCCCTATAGTTTTTAAGCTTGAGTGTAGACAGCATTTGATAAAACTGCTAATGGTTGAAATAATGCTAGACTGTGTGTATTAAGTTTCCCATATGTTTGGTTCAGCATAACGGACGTTTGAATTAACCGGCGCCTGCACTGCCGCTGCTTAAAGTTACAGACGATTCCAGCGTCCGGTTAAATGATTTGTTCGACTATTTTCTTTTGGGTATTTTTCCTTTTAACTCTTTTGCTTTTTGTAAAAGCTCTTTATCACGACTTGGCTTAAAATATAATCTATCAAACAATGATTCTAAAATATCTATAACACTATTTAATAAATTTTCATCTGGTGCATAACCCCGATGCGCTGCAGCATTGCCAGCCTCCAAAACCGCATCAAGTAATTCTTTTTCTGTTGAATCAATAAATCCTTCTGATTCTAGTTTATTGAGTTTATTTTTAAAACTACCTTTATCCCCTATCTTATCTACTATGAGCATATCAAGCGCGGTACGAGCTCCAAAAGCAGCCAAAAACCTTGAATTTGCATCTAGCGCAATATAAACCTCTTGAAGTACCTCTTGAAATTTCGTTTCCAATTTTTCAAACCAAACTGGTTTGGGTCTTGATACAATTGGCGGATAGTATGAATCTTTATAATCTTTTTGATCATGCGACCACTGGGCTTCACTATTCCAATGTCGAACTCTCAATGTTACATTGCTGCATTCCTGACATTCAAGTACCTGATAAATATTTTCCCATGAAAATGAGAATTCTGGTGCTACTTCATGTACACCCGATCTTTTTACTGAGCTTAAAACAAGGTGCTTCATTTCCCTCAAACATTCGTTACAAAAAATTCTAACAATTTTATAGTTTTTAGCTTCAGTCATTTAAACTTCATTAATAGTTGAACGGATGCGAGTTCAGCTGCTTGCGCCAGCTGGCATGACTTTTTGCCAAATCACCCACCATTCGTTTGCAAAAAGCATGACAGCCAGCAAGTTAGCTGCAGCGAATTGTTATATTTTACTTTCCTTTATGCTTAAGTTGATCACAATGCCCTTAAGGTATTTAAAGCACAATGCACTCGTAATGTTACCAAGGTAAGTATATATTGCTCGTGCTTTATTACAAAGTTTCTGGTCAGCAGATAGAAGAGCATTACAGTATGAAGCCATTCCAACATGTTGACTATCAGAAATAATGTTTTTTATTTTTTCACGTTTTGCTAACCCCTTATCTGGATTTATACCTAACATATTGAGAATAATATGTGCTCCTGAAATTGATCCATATTGGGTATGTTGCAAATAGTCAATTCCTGGGAGAGGTTCAAAACCGAAAAATTGATTCTTAGAAATATTTGGAATTGCCGGTGAGATAATATTCCAAATATCATCAATCGGAGATTGTGAGCCTTCGACCTTTTTTCGATGCTCACTTGTTATACCCATAGCCTTTCGGGTCTGGTCTATTGGTTTTTGATTACTAAGATGCGTTTCTATTGATTCTTTCAATTCTATTGAAACTAACTTGGCTTTCTGTAAAAGTTCCTCTCTTGTCTTTTCATCTAGGGAACTTGTCAGTTTATCGATTTCTTCGTACAATTCTTCAGGCGTTTTACTTAGCTGTTTGTAATTATCTGCTCCGAAAGAGCGTAAAAGATGTTCGATCATCACGTCAGTCGTATCTTCAACTCCAGAAATTGCTTCTAAGTGTTCCTCATATCGAAGATTAGGATCGACATATTCTCTCAATACAATATTTCCAATAGACCGATAGTTCTCATTCAAAACATCTGCAATCTCGACAGCCCTTAATAGTTTCATACCCTCTAGTGCATCAGTATTTACATTTCTATTTATTTCATCTAAATGCACATGAGAATATACCCATAGAAAACGTTCTGGATCCTTTATTGAAATATCACCATAGGCAACATAACGATAAACATTCATATCAGCATAAATAGTAGGTAACCTTGATAATAAATATGCATTCATCCTGCAGTAAAAATCTTTAGTAAAATATAACGTTTGAACTCTGCCGACGCCAGAGGAACGTAAGTGAGGGAGGCGGTCGGCAGAAGTGACTTGTTATGTTGCATTTATTTTTACCCGAGGATCTAAATGTAATTTGCTTTTTCTTCTAACTGAAAATGCTTTCCAACCAGAGTAACCATACCTGGGCTGAAATGTTTTCTCGATTTTTTCTAACGACTTCAGGACTTTCTCAGCCTGTGCCTTACATTCGGCTAGATTGTACACGCGATCACCATGGACAAGCTTGTTACGCATAGTCACAGATGGAGAGATGGTTTGCCAGTGGGCATTGCCGACGATGGTAGGTAATGATTCCCCTGCAGGGTCAAAGCAAGACCATACATCCTTAATGTTTTTGAAACCTCGTATTTGCTCTAATAATGTATTCGCAGCCTTTGAAGTGAACCCGGCAGAAACCATTAATTCTTTGAGTGTTCGACGCAGCACTTTCTCAACGGTGAATACAGACGTAATTAAAGCTTCAGCATTATGACCATTGCGCAGCAGCTGTTTTATTCTTTTTATAGCTACGTCGTAGCCAAGTTTTACTGGATACATTGGTTCAATTCCTTATGCAACATAACGGGTGCGAGATGAGCTGCATGTCAGTCTAAGAGGGAGCTTGCTCACTACTTAGGCTGCGAGTCAGCTCCAGCGATTGTTAGGCGGCGCTGCGCGGCGCCGTGAAATCGCTGAATGCGTAGCTCAGCTCGCACCCGTTAAGCGGCGCGCAGCGACGCTTAACATATATTCTACTGCCAATATCCGTATAATATGTAAAACTTGATATATTATCCGTACTAAGATCTTTTCTTGAATAATTAATTAATGAATTCAACGTAAAAGATATAATCACTCATGGTAATTAACATGTACCTTAAAAAGGGAAGAAATAGAAAAAAAGTAAAAATTGATTAAAAAACGCAGTAAAGATATTTCGGTAAGTCCCAATTACAAGTTTTAAATTTAAGAAAAAAATTTAATTTAAGTTTCCTTACTTTTTGAATATACTCTAATTGTAACTCTTCAAATGAATTTGGACAAAGATAGGTTCAATAATAAGTTGTAATAATGTAAATTATTCTCCCATTATTTGATTTCTGTGACATGGGAGGAAAGTATTTTGAGTTTTTTAGGGGAGTATTATTGGGGTAATCAAAAAAACTGCCATCAATTTCACAGAGCCATCTCTTAACTTTAGGATACCGGAATCCGAACATTGTTGAACCGAAACAAAGGTTCTATGAATATTAGATAATATAGATCACCTATAACCCTCCACAAAAGATTTTCCCAAATTATAACATTTGAAGAACAATAGATAGGTGAGGCACTTACTTCTCATGATATTTTGGTTAGGTTAACTATCAAGATTCAAAAGTTCCTTTCTCGAATTGATATTTAGTTTTGAATAAATGCTGTTTACATGTGATTTCACTGTACTCAATTCAATATTAAACGCTTCAGAAATCTCTTGGTTTGATTTACCTTCCCGTATCTGAATAAAGATTTTCCTTTCTTGTACACTTAACTCTTTTAACAGATTTTTATTTTTTAGTCTGGACCTAATTATTAATTGACTGAAGATAACTCCGACTGTAAAAAAAGAAACACCTATGATAATGAAGAACAATAAGTTTTTATTTTCTGATCTTGGAAGCTCATTTCTGAATACTTTGAAGTATGAAGATTGTTCACGTTTCCACTTCAATATGTAGTTTTTGTAGAACTGTTGGTTAACCGGATAATTAGACTCGAAGTTGCTTTTATGTAGTGCATATAATGAAACCAAAGGATGCGAGCATGTATCAGCATATGATCTGAGTTTTTCATATATCCCCTTGCGGATAAATTCTGTTTTTATTGCAGAACCATAAAAATCTATTGTGTCTATATAATTCGCTATCTCATTAACTTGCTGAAGCATCTGGTTTGGATAATATCCAGCAATTGAAATATCAGCTAGAAAAGTTTCACTAGTTGAATTCTTGATATATATAGCAGTACTGTTATTCGCAATAATAAAGAAATGGTTTTCTTCTTTCCCTCCGATGATTAAAGAGGCAGGAGGATCTCCTTTTTTGGAGAAATGTATTCTGTAAAAGTGATCTTCTGACGGTAAATAGCTTGTGTTGAAAACAAAATATCCAAAACTATCAACATCTGTTCTTTCAATTATCATATCATTTGACATGGTGAACAGTTCGTTGAAATTTGGGATAATAGACAAATAAGCCTTAGGGGCCCAGATTGTATCTAATCTTATCTGTCCTTTAATTGCTGATTGTGCCTTTAAACCCTGATTACCTAAGATCCCCAAAACCAAGAATAAAATCATACACCAAACGGATTTTGTTTTTGGAGCATGGTCAATCAAACGATGATGAATCGGCATTATTCATTATTTTGTTGAGAGTCGTCACTGTAGTGTTGACCAGAATCTATAGTTAGTTCTCCATGTGCTTCTTTAGGAATTGCCTTTATTATCCAATTGCCTTTTATAGGGTTTTTGATGGTCTTCGAGATTGATGCATTTACGATTTCTTTTGTTTTTGTATTATCATTTGTGCTATCAGTTGATTTCTCACTTATTGTTTTATAAACACGTGGATTTTCATCTTTTGTTTTATAAACATGGGATTTCTCACTTGTTTTTGAATCAATTTGGCATCCAACTGAAAAGGTTCCTTGCTTATCACCATTGGGATCAATAATCTCAATGGTAAGTTCTCCGCCTTTAATCATGCTTCTTACAGATATATTTAGATTATTGTTTTCTTCAGTCACCTGAATTTTTATTTCTATCTCTTCTGAACCTCCTGAAAAGACAATATCTCTGTGCATATTAAGTGCAGTTTTATCCTGCCCATTGATAGAACCAATGAGGGCTACTATTATAAATAGTGTGGTCGATAATGACTTTAATGAGTTTTTCATATGAATATGTTTTAGGTTATTACTTAATTAACCTAACAAATTTACGACCTTGGTAGTAAAGTATGATATTACCCAATGATGAATAAGTAACGAAATAAGTTCTAAAAAATGTTGAGATAGACGGTTTATTATTCCCAGTAATAAAAATAGGAATAAAGATTATAATGTCAATGATCTAGCATTATTAAGTAATACCTGTCAAAACTTCAAAACCATAGGTGATATTTTACTATATTACACGCATTGCGGAACTAGGATTCACAAAACCTGAGATCCAATTTCTGAGGTGAATTGACCCTTAATTTATCAGCGTGTTTGTAAATCGTCCGATTATTTATTCTCAAATAACATGGGAGGTTCTAGGCAAAATCTCCTTCCTGATCAACTCTTTAATTTATTTGGGTGAGATTTTTTAATGAACTAAAGAATAATGAGAGAAGAAAAATAAGTCGTTATTAATTCAAATAGAAAAAGAATTTGCGTGCAAATTGCGTGCAAATTCTTTTTCTGATCTTCTGAAACCTAGTCGGGATGGCGAGATTTGAACTCGCGACCCCTCGCCCCCCAGACGAGTACTCTAAACCTAGCTGAGCTACATCCCGAAACAGCCCGACAAAATTACGGAACTGACAGGAATCTGCAAAATTTTCAGGAATTATATTGTGGCACGGGAATTGTCCACAATGCGGGAATCAAAAGAGAATGTTTTTCTTATTTTTGCACCTCAATATGTTATACAAGTAAAAAAACAACACATGGATCTTTTTAAACCCATTGGTAACCTTGAAGGAAACAAGGAGATTCAACATAGTAACCAGGAAGTTGAAAACGTGAAATGCCTCATCATCGGCTCTGGACCGGCCGGATATACCGCTGCCATTTATGCAGCCAGGGCAAACCTTCAACCTGTCCTGTACGAAGGACTCCAACCGGGAGGACAACTGACAACCACCACGGAGGTGGAGAACTTCCCCGGATACCCGGAAGGAGTCACCGGTCCTGAACTGATGGAAGACCTGAAAAAACAAGCCATACGATTTGGGACTGATGTTCGCTGGGGACTGGCTACAGCATCGGATCTGTCCAAAAAACCCTGTAAAATCACGATCGATAACAAAAAAGTGATCGAAGCTGATACGGTTATCATTGCAACCGGTGCCACCGCTAAATACCTTGGTCTGGACGATGAACAGAAATATGCCGGGTCAGGTGTATCTGCCTGTGCTACGTGTGACGGGTTTTTCTATAAAAACAAAGTGGTTGCCGTAGCGGGCGGCGGTGATTCTGCCTGCGAGGAAGCACTCTACCTGTCAAACCTCTGCTCAAAAGTTTACATTATCGTGCGGAAAAGCTACCTCAGGGCATCCAAAATCATGCAACAACGGGTATCGGAAAAAGAGAATATCGAAATCCTTTTCGAACACAATACAAAAGGACTATTCGGGGAGAACGTGGTCGAAGGAGCTACGTTGATCAAAAGAATGGGTGAACCGGAGGAAGAAGAGGTGAAGATCAAAATCGATGGGTTCTTCCTGGCAATCGGTCATACCCCAAATTCACATATCTTTAAAGAATACCTGGAAACCGACAAAACAGGCTATATCCTGACAAAAAAAGGCACTGCAAAAACCAGCCTGCCTGGTGTCTTCGCCTGCGGTGATGTGCAGGATAAAGATTACCGCCAGGCTGTGACAGCTGCCGGATCCGGCTGCATGGCAGCACTCGATGCCGAACGGTATTTAAGCCAGAAAGAAGCTTAGTTATTAGTTAAATGTTAATTGTTAAATGTTAATTGGCAAACCTGACAGGGTCTTTACGACCTGTCAGCGTTTTTTTTCATTATAAGGTAATTTCATCGTAGTGACCGTCTCAAAAGTCTATAAAAATGAATCTCGCAAAGACCGCAAAGAAGACGCAAAGATTGTATGTATTTGATTACTAATCCGTTATTTTTATTTCACTTTGCGAATACTTTGCGCCTTGGCGTGAAAAATTGACTTTTGATACAACCTCTACATGTCTCATGGTGCAACAATTCCTTCCAACGATCGTCTTTAATTCTAAAGACTAAACAACCAACCAAAACGTACGATGATGAAAAAAAGAATTTCTTCCAGCGTAATCCTTGTTTTTCTTGCCTGTTTCTTATTGCCACAAACCCTGCCTGCTCAGCATGTAAGCGGTGACGGGAATGTCACCAAAAAGAGCCGCAAGGTCTCTGATTTTAATGCCGTATCGGTCAGTTCCGGGATCGACCTCTACCTAACCCAGGGAAATGCAGTGAGCCTTGAGGTGGAAGCCGATCAGAACCTTCACGAGTACATCATCACCGAGGTGGAAGATGGAGTGCTGAAGGTATATGTTGATGGCTCAATCCGGAGTGCGAAAGAGATGAACGTCTACCTGACCTTCCGGGAACTCGATGCCATTTCCGCTTCGGGCGGGTCCGATGTGAAAGCAAACGGGACCATCAACCAGGACAGATTGACCGTAGAATGTTCAGGCGGCAGCGACATCAATATGGACCTGAAGGTTGATGAGTTGAAGTTTTCTGCCAGCGGTGGTTCGGATGCGACTATTACAGGGGAAGCCAGGGTGTTTTCCGCCAAATCAAGCGGCGGAAGCGACCTGAAAGCGATGGAGCTGAAAGCGGCTGAGTGTACACTTGAAAGCAGTGGAGGGTCGGACGCCCATGTGTATGTTACGGAAAAGCTGAAGGTCGTTGCAAGCGGTGGCAGCGATGTCTATTACAAAGGGGATGCAGTGGTTGATGCCAGCGTGAGCGGAAGTTCGGACCTGCATAAAAAATAAGTGAGATACATTTTTTACGAAGCAAAGCTGATGTAAAAAATTAATATCGAACTCCTGCCCGCCAGGCAGGAATTCAGAATGACGTTTTTTTGGGCTTTTGAGACACCCTCTACTCCACCATCAACACGTGCGTTTCCCAGAAGGCTTTGCTATTTAAGTAGTCCTCTTCTGATTGAATTTCGCGGTCGGGGAATATCGGGGCATACTTGCCAGGGAATATGGTAAGGGTCCGGATCTCCTCTCCATCTCTCCCCAGGATCAACTGGACCTCCCAGGTAGGGGGTGGAGTTCTTACGATTGTTTTTAAGGGGATGGCATCCCTCTCCAGCTCTATGATATCCGCTTTCTCAGTGTCGGAAAGCTCATCCATGGGAATCAAGTTATCATAACCGATACCCTCCGGAAATTCCTCCCTGTCAAATACGATTTCCAGCTCACAACGGTTATGCTTCCACACCACCGAAGGATCAATTGCTTTCAGTTTCAGAAACAACCCTTTGACCAGATCTTCCGGGTTGGAAACCCATGCGGGATTAAAATTCGATCCGGGCCGTTTCATCCGCTCCAGCATCTGTTCTCTCGTGCAGATCTCGCTTTTACACAGTTTGTCAATGTAAGGTTCGTCCACTTCCTTGAAGTGTTTCAACACATGGTATTGGAGTTCCTTATCGAACAATCCAACCGCCAGTTCTTTAAAATCAATTTTTTCACCCATTATTTTCTTCCTTTTCTAAAAATGATATAAATGAGCAGGAAAATAATAATCCCGTTGGTAATGGTAATGTATGGATACATGACATCCCTGGAGATTCCCAAATTGACTCCCCATTCCGAAAAGTCATATAACACAGAAAAAACACTCAGCAGGGTAATGATGACCAGTGCAATATTAAACGTTTTCTCTCTGCGTTCCTGGAAATGCTCGTTGATCCGCATGATCTTGGTCTCCATCCGTTCAATCTCCGATTGTATTTCCAGGGAAAACATCAGCTTGTCCTGCAACAGGTCGGGCAGGAATTTATAGGATATATGGCTGTGGTAGTAATCGTTGATGAACTCGATAAACATATCGCGTATTTTTTCTGTCCGTTTGCTCACCACGGTCACATCACTGAGTTCCGAATTGGTCAGGTACATGAAAAATTTGATGTAGAGGCAATGGATATAAAGATTGAAGTAATCGTACTCCCAGCTCTTGAACCGGTCGGGAAAATTCATGCTGATTCTTGTAAAGGTATCGTACAGTGCCAGTGCTGACCAGTTCCGAAATACGGAGATCTTATTGTTGGCGATCTGTTCTTTAAAATAGCTCTCGGATGGAGCAAAAACACCCTTCCCTTTTGATGATCCGAGCAAGGCAACATTCCCCATGTCATACAGCAGGTAATCCATCTCCTCTTCCGGGATCTCTTCTTTCAGGTCAATATGCGTATAGGCTTTCAACTGCGGATTATAGACACTCCAATCCTTTTCGAGGTTCAAACCTTTCAGAAAATTCTGTTCAATGAATTCCTTCATCGACAGCTGGTTATCCTCACCCGCGAATTTAATCTGAGCATCCAGGTATCTGATTTTGTTCAAAAAATCAGACACCATTCCCAAGTTCAGACCGGATCCCTCATTCAGGCAGATTTTCAATGAGAATATTCCGATTCCGTGGGGGAACAGGAACAGATCGGCATACTCAACTCCAAATGGTATCGCCTTCTCGTCATCGATCACCACACCTGCACCATTTAGAGAATCTTGGTTATCAAGGCACTCCAGCAGGGTGAGGTGGTTCAGGATCTTTGGATTCAACCGGCCGGGGGGTGATTCAGCATATCGAATTTCCGGAAAAATATTATTCAGATAACTGTCGTAATAACTGTGATTCAGGTAGTCAAATGTTTTTTCATAATCTCCGTCAAAAATTCTCTTCTTCCAGTTAGCATATTTTTCAGCCATTACCTTCTGGTCGATCTTGCAGATATCATACCGGAACAAGCCACTGCTTATGACATAGAATGAATGTATTTCTGTTGATGGCGATATTCTCTGTGTCATAATTATTAATTGAACTTCAGTCCCATCAGGATCACGTCATCCACCTTTTGAAAAGAACTGGTGGGTGACTTCAGCTTAAACCGCAGGGTGCGAATTCTTTCTTCCATTTACCAGTCCGAATGAAATGGAAGTTAACTATTTTTCTTTACAATAATTAAAAAGACGAAAACCTTTTTAATTAAAATGTTGATATATAATACTTTATGTGTTTAGAATTTTTATTAAAATCAAAAGTTACTAAACTTTATTTAAAAAAACATCAAGACGACTTATTCATTTAAACAAAAAAATCCGGCCGCTTTTGAACCCCGGGATTTTTTCTTAGATTTACATTCAAACAGCCTGACGAATACGGAAGTCTATATTATATATTGTCTTTACAAGTCGTTGGTCAAACAATGGTCACACGATAGTAATTCTGTAGTAACTCAATTGTAACTCAGTTGTAACTCAATCGTAATTATTCATCAGCCTGCTTGTTATTTTGTTAACAATTCCCACAGGGATTGTTTTTCGGGGTTCAATGACTATAATTACACTCCTGCCTCATATCTTTTACCGAGAACCGAGCAACGAGTCGAAGATCGTGACTTTGCAAAGCAAACGTCATGATTGGAGACCCTGACCGACTACAAGGAGCGTCAGGGGACCGAGTACCACTCTTTAAACTCATTACTCACTTCTCATAACTCAACCTCTACGTCTTATCCGTATCCCCTCGAAATAGTTCACTAGTATCTTCAGCAGGTCGAAATAGAGGATCACATAGAGGGCCAGGGAGGTGAGCCAGATGAAGATGATATTGAACCAGAAGGTGTCGATCTCTTTATCACCCAGTCGTTTTACAGGAGCATAGAGGTGTGCCCGGCCTGTCCCGGACTCAGGGATCATGTAGATCGGATCCTTTTTGCGAATCAGCCGGTTCCGGGTTATTTCGATCTTATTGATCATATTGCGGTTAAGCAGGAGGTCAGACAGTGCCCGGTTGTGGTTTTTGTTTCGCAGTTCCAGCACAGCTTCCCGTGAACCCATCTTTTCCATCAGGGCTTCGTACACCCGGTCTCTTTCTTTGCTTACCTCCTGTAATTTCTCCTCCATCACAGAACGGACATACTCCAGGTATTGTTTTGCCTCATCGGCAACCTGTGATGAAAAGGAATCCACATTCAGTTTTTCAACCGGAAAAACAAACTGCACTTCGGGTCTTTTGCCAAGACGGTCCAGTTCGGTGCTAAGGATATCCAGCCTCCATCGATTGTTTCTCTCTTCATCGTCTTTCTCACTATTGCGTTCCAGGTTTTCAACCATAAGGTTTAGCCTCGGGATGAGAAAAGAGGAGTGATAGGAAGCCTCACTCATCTTCTGGTCCACTTCAAAGAACTCTTTCTGAAAAGGATTGTTCTTAAACTGTTCAACTGTAAGTGCCTCGTATGCCCACCGCGAAGTCATCAGATCCCCGATAATGGGAACATAAACCGAAGTAGTGATCTTTTTGTGGAGCTTATCAAAGGGAACAATTGCACCACTGAACAGCAATTGGGGAACGAGCACCAGGGGAATCAGGATATAGATGGTCACGACCGAATTGAACGCTGAGGAGATATTTAATCCGATCATGTTTGCCAGGCAGGCTGTTGTAAACAGGATCAACCAGAAGCTGAGTGTCATTTCACGGATCTCAAGAATGAGGTTTCCAACCACAATGAAACTGAGGGTTTGAATGGCAGAAATGATAAAGAGCACCAGGATTTTTGAATTGAGGTAGCTGAACCGGCTCAGGTGCAGAAAGCTCTCCCTCTTCAGCAGCCGGGCATCCCGGATAATTTCCTCCGCGCTTACGGTCATCCCGATAAAAAGGGCTACAACGACACTCATAAAGAGGTATGCCGGCAGGTTGTCATTTTCAGCGAACACATAAGCATCCGGATTATCCAATGTACCACTGATGTATTTGGTGAAATATCCGATAATCACAGCCAGGATGGGTGCTTCCAGGAAATTCACCAGCAGGTATTGAGTATTGCTCAGTTTTGAAAGAATATTCCGAAAGGTGAAGATCTGGAATTGTTTTGCTTTTCCCGGTCTGCTAAACCGGCTTTCCGGCAGTTTTTCTGTTTTCGGTTTAATCCTTTTCTCCTTTTCCAGGTTCTCTTTATAGAGCTGGTACCATTCCTTTGGAGCAACCCTCCGGCTGCCGGTAAATTTTCCATACTGGTTTACGAACTTTGTTTCGATGATCTGAAGTACCTGTTCCGGATTCACATTACCACAGGTAACGCACTGGCTTTCCTCCGCATTAACATGGTTGCTCATCTTCTTAAAATAGACAACGGCTTCGAGCGGATTTCCCTGGTATATGGGGTATCCTCCCTTATCCAGGACCAGCAGATTATCAAACAGTTTATAGATAAAGGAGGAGGGCTGGTGTATATTGACCATGACCAGTTTTCCTTTCAGGGTTTGCTCCTTCAGCAGCAACATGACCATTTCCGAATCCATAGAGGAAAGCCCGGAGGTCGGTTCATCCACAAAGAGGATGGAGGGTTCTCTCATCAACTCCAATCCAATGTTTAACCGTTTTCTCTGTCCTCCGCTGATGGTTTTGTTCAGGGGATCACCCACCTTCAGGTGCTTTATCTCATTCAGATCAAGATCCCTGAGCACCCGGGCAACCGTTTTCAGAATCCTTATTTCCGAATAGTCTGAAAAGCAAAGTTTTGCATTGAAATATAAATTCTGGAATACGGAAAGTTCCTCGATCAACAGGTCATCCTGCGGGACATACCCGATAACACCTTCCAGCTTCTTCTCTTCCTCATTCAGATCCACACCGTTTATCAGGACCTTTCCGCTTTTCGGTTTAAGGTTCCCGTTCAGCAGGTTCAGCAGGGTCGATTTACCTGTACCGCTTCCCCCCATAATACCAACCAGTTGTCCCGATTTCGCGACAAAGCTCAATGGTTGAATGCCGTTCTCACTATTCCTGAACTTGTATTCGATGTGATCGGCCGAAAAAAGCAGTTCCGCCTGGGTGGATTCCTTGAGAAATTTACCTGCCACATCGCTGAAGTAGACCGGCATAATTTTTTCACTTCGGATTACCGAACCGCTATCCATGATATAGGAACGACCGGGAAGGATATTCTGGGCGTTATGGAAGAGGGTTTTTTTCCCGATGTACTTGAAAACAAACGTATCCGTGCTGTTTATGTGAAGAAAAACCAGTTTGCCTTCAAGGTTTTTTCTAATGATGTGTCTTATTTCCGCATAAGCTTCCGGATCGGCATTGTCAATGACAAGCCGGTTCTCCCGTTCAATCTGATCGATTCTATCACGCAGTACAAGTGAAAGAAGGTTTTTGTATTCATTATCCGATATATTAAACGTATCGGAAACGGTTTTTATGAAATCATATTCTTTTTCGGTAATCACATGGTCCTCGTTCACAAATTCAATTAACCTTAGAAATACCAGGATCTTTTCTTCCTGCTGCAGGCCTTCATTGATATCCTGGCATATCATCAATGCTTTCACCGAGTCGGATGATCTTTTTTTCCGGCTTTCCGTACTCTCTCTATTGGTAAATGTACGGTGGTGCTGGGAAAGGTAATCCTCAAACAGTGCCAGGTATTGAGGCAACTGGTCACGGTTCAGGTGTTGTTTCAGGTAAGATTCGATGATTGTTCTTGCTGTTTGGGAGATTCCCTCTTTATCAACATTGGCAATGATGGCAAACAGTTGAAGCAGCGCTTTCAGGATCGTTTCTTTCATTAAATCAGGTAAAGGGAGTTATGTAACATAAAATGAATTGAAGTAAACTGTTAAATTTACAAAGAAAGAAATTTATTCATATGGAAAAAAAGGCATTTCAGGATTATTATCCGGAACACCTCAGTTATTGTTACGGATGTGGCCGGTTAAATGAAAAAGGATATCAGATAAAAAGTTACTGGGACGGGGATGAGACGGTTTGTCATTTCCATCCAAAACCCTATCACATGGCTGTTCCGGGATATGTGTATGGCGGATTGATCGCATCGGTTATCGACTGCCATAGCACGGGCACTGCAGCAGCTGCCAAATACAGGGAAGAAAACAGGGGTATGGAGACAAAACCGGCTTTCCGTTTTCTCACCGCCTCTCTGAAAGTTGACTACCTCAAACCGACTCCCATAGATACAGAACTTGAACTTCGTGGCCGCATAAAAGCTGTAGACGGGCGTAAGGTATGGGTGGAAGTGGATCTCATGTCAAATGGCATTGTCTGTGCCAAAGGAGAAGTGCTTTGCATACAGGTTCCTGAAGATATGAAATTTGGGAAACCGGGAATGTGAGGATTTCGGATTGCGGATTGCGGATTGCGGATTTTGAATAGAAAAAGGAACTTCGTTACTGATTAACGTCTATCGGTGTTCGATAAAGAAACCCGTATCGTATAGCATCTTTCGTCATTCGTTCTGTTTAAACACGTAACCGATGAACGAACTACGACCCTGGCTTCGTAACCGAAAACCGAGAACCGAATCATTTATAGGTCAGCACTTCGGTTTCTCTCCGCATCACCATCAGTCCATTTTGAGCCAGGGCTTGCAGTTCCTCATCACCCGGATAAATATGGACCGGGGCAATTTTGGAAATCCTGTCAGCCAGGTTATTCACCAGGTATTTACTGTTTGCACAGTCACCGGTAACCAGTATTGCATCGACCGGTTCTGTGAAGGCCATTGAGAGGAAACCCACGCTCTTAGCCACCTGGTAAATCATGGCATCGAGGATCAATTTTGCCTTTTTATCTCCAGCCTGGATCATTTTTTCCACTTCATAAACGCTGTCAGTTCCCAGGTATGCTTTCAGTCCTCCCTCACCCCGTACCATTTTCAACATTTCCTGTTCGCTATATTTCCCGCTGAAGCACATCCGGATCACGTCACCGATCGGTAAGGTACCACTTCCGATAGGGGAGAACGGGCCATCGCCGTCGTAGCCCTGTGTGGCATCGATCACCCGTCCCAGGTGGTGTGCCCCAACCGTATTACCCCGTCCCAGGTTCACAACGATGAAGTTCATATCCTCATATTTTCTCCCAAGCGATTTGGCATGTTCGCGGGCTACCGCTTTCTGGTTCAGGGCATGAAAGATGGATTTTCGTTCAAAGAGCGGATGGCCGGATATCCTTGAGATATCGTCATACTCATCCACAACCACCGGATCGGCAATATAGGCTTTTGCATCCGGTAATTCCTTTGCCACAGCATCTGCAATAAGGCCTCCCAGGTTAACGACATCTTCTCCCAACTCATTGTTTTTTAGGTCATTTCTCATTTTTTCATTCACAAGATATACTCCGGACGTAACCGGTTTAAGCAGTCCTCCCCTTCCCATAACAATCCGGATGTTTTCCATCTGGATCTCATTGTCTTTCAGCACCTGAATAATCCGGTCTTTTCTGAATTCGGTCTGATCAGGGAAATTTTTATAGGGGGCCAATTCCTCCGGTGTGTGCCGGATCCTCTTGAGGAAAACCGTTGTGTTAAGCCGGTAAACAGCCATCTGTGTATTGTCATCCCGGGGATATAATGAGAGAATAAGGGCAGTGGTTAGGTCGTACTGATTCTTTGCCATGATCTGAGTGGATTTGTGGATTTAAAATTACAAATTATCCGGATAAATTACATATTTCTACGGTACTGTCCGCCCACTTCAAACAGTGTTTGAGTAATTTGCCCGAGAGTACAATATTTTGTTACCTCCATGAGGGCTTCGAAAATATTCTCATTCCGGTTCACAACATCCTTCAGTTTCCGAAGCATCTTTTCCGATTTATCCTTATGAGCGGTATAGAGTGATTTAACCATTTCAACCTGGAATTTCTTTTCCTCTTCCGTTGCCCGGATTACCTGATCCGGTATGACCGTGGGAGATCCGTTGGGAGAAAGAAATGTATTCACACCCATAATGGGAAGTTTCCCGGTATGTTTCAGGTTTTCATAATAGAGTGATTCCGCCTGTATTTTACCTCTCTGGTACATGGTTTCCATGGAGCCCAGGACGCCTCCCCTTTCAGAAAGGCTGTCAAATTCCATCAAGACAGCCTCTTCAACCAGGTCAGTCAGTTCTTCGATGATAAATGATCCCTGAAGGGGATTCTGATTCTTTGTAATTCCAAGCTCGTGATTGATGATCATCTGGATCGCCATGGCTCTGCGTACAGATTCCTCGGTGGGTGTGGTAATTGCCTCGTCATAGGCATTGGTATGAAGGGAGTTACAATTATCATAAATGGCCGTCAATGCCTGGAGGGTGGTTCTGATATCGTTAAATTCAATTTCCTGGGCATGGAGTGACCTCCCGGATGTCTGGATATGGTATTTCAACTTCTGTGAACGCTCATTGCCTCCATACATCTGTTTCATTGCTTTCGCCCAGATCAATCGTGCCGCCCTTCCTATCACGGAGTATTCCGGATCGATGCCGGTTGAAAAGAAAAAGGAGAGGTTCGGGGCAAACTGATTGATATCCATTCCCCGCGAGACATAGTATTCAACGAATGTAAAGCCGTTAGCCAGGGTAAAAGCGAGCTGGCTGATCGGGTTGGCTCCAGCTTCGGCAATATGGTAGCCCGAGATCGATACGGAATAGAAATTCCGCACGTTATGCTCATTGAAGTACTCCTGGATATCGCCCATCATTTTCAGTGCAAATTCGGTTGAGAAGATGCAGGTATTCTGTGCCTGGTCCTCCTTCAATATATCAGCCTGTACCGTACCCCTCACCCGGGAAATGGTGTCTGCTTTAATCTTAGCATACACTTCCTTTGGCAGAATCTGGTCTCCTGTAACGCCAAGAAGCATTAAACCCAATCCATTGTTTCCCTTTGGCAGTTTCCCCTGATATTGTGGTTTATCCCTTTCCTGTTTTTTGAATAGTTCATCCATTTTTCCCTCCACCTCTTCCTGCAAGCCATGCTTCCGGATGTATATTTCACACTGCTGATCAATGGCTGTATTCATAAAGTATCCCACCAACATGGGAGCCGGTCCGTTTATGGTCATTGATACCGATGTTTGCGGATCAACCAGGTTAAATCCTGAATAGAGTTTTTTTGCATCATCCAGGCACGCAATTGAGACACCTGAATTGCCTACTTTCCCATAGATATCAGGTCTTATATCCGGATCAAATCCATAGAGCGTAACCGAGTCAAATGCAGTTGATAGTCGTTTTGCCGACAGTTCATAAGAGAGGTAATGAAACCGTTTGTTCGTTCTTTCCGGTCCACCCTCTCCGGCAAACATTCTTGTTGGATCTTCATTCTCTCTTTTAAACGGGAATACACCAGCTGCATATGGAAATTCTCCGGGAACATTCTCTTTCAGGTTCCATTTGAGTATTTCACTCCAGGACTTAAATTTTGGCAAGGATAGTTTGGGGATCTGCATGTGGGATAACGATTCGTGGTGGGTCTTGATTTTAAACTCCTTATCCCGCACTTTGAAAATAAAGTACTCTTTTTGATACCTTGCTTTTTTCTTCTCCCAGTTTTTAAGAATGTCACGGTTTTCTTTACTCAGTTTCTTCTCCTCTTCCCGGTACATTTTTTCCATTTGACTGATGATCTCCGTCTCCGGATTACTTTTCTCTGTCAGGATTTGAAGTGTCTGGTTTATCCCATCCATGCGTCTGGCAACGTTTACCTGTTGTTCGACTTTCCGGTTGTAGCGTCTTACTGTCTCAGCAATTTCAGAGAGGTAGCGTGTTCTTTTCGGTGAAATAATATAGATTTTCTCTGCAATCTTTTTCTCGGGAACGATTCTCGAATGAAAGTCTTCGATAAATTTCTCCCTCACCTGGTTAATCAGAGCAGTGTACAGTCGATTCATTCCCGGGTCGTTAAACTGCGAAGCAATGGTACCAAATACCGGCATCTCATCAAGATCCTTTTCAAAGAGAAGGTGGTTTCGCTGATACTGTTTCTTCACATCTCTCAGTGCATCCTCTGCTCCTCTTTTGTCAAATTTATTGATGGCGATCAGGTCAGCAAAATCGAGCATATCAATCTTCTCAAGTTGCATTGCCGCACCATATTCGGGTGTCATCACGTACATTGAAAGATCGCTGTGATCAACAATTTCTGTATCGGACTGGCCGATACCGGATGTTTCGAGAAGGATCAGGTCAAAACCTGCGTATTTAACAATACAAAGTGCATCGCGGACATATTTTGAGAGCGCCAGGTTGGATTGCCTGGTAGCCAGTGACCGCATAAAGATTCGGGGAGAGTCGATCGAATTCATGCGGATCCGGTCACCGAGCAGGGCGCCACCGGTTTTCCTGCGTGACGGATCAACGGATAAAATCGCCATTGTTTTATCGTTGAAATCATCCAGAAACCGGCGCACAATTTCATCGATGATTGAGGATTTCCCGGATCCTCCGGTTCCGGTTATGCCAATAACCGGAGTGTTCTTATCCATGCATCCTTTCTTCAACTCGTCAAACAGATCCTTCAATCCAGCCGGATAATTTTCTGCTGCAGAAATGGTTCTGGCAATTGCTATAAAGTCCCTGTTCCTAATATCCTCAGGCTGAACGTCTACATCTTTTCCCATCGGGAAATCAGACAATTTCAGTACCTCATTGATCATTCCCTGGAGTCCCATTTTTCGACCATCGTCCGGAGAGAAAAGCCGCGTAATGCCATATTGATGCAGCTGTTTCATTTCTTCCGGAAGGATTACTCCCCCGCCACCGCCAAATATCCTGATGTGTCCGGCTCCCCGTTCCTTCAGCAGATCATACATATAGGAAAAGAACTCGATGTGGCCGCCCTGGTAGGAAGTAACGGCTATTGCCTGTGCATCTTCCTGAATGGCACAGTTTACAATTTCCGATACGGAACGATTATGACCAAGGTGAATGACCTCTGCACCGGAAGATTGCAGTATTCGCCTCATGATATTGATCGCGGCATCATGCCCATCGAAGAGTGAGGCTGCTGAGACAATCCGGATGTGGTGTTTCGGTTTATATGGTTTAACACTGCTCATAAATAAAAAGCGATTGCGCAACCGGGCACCTATTATGACCAGGAGCTGATTAAATCATGGCCAGATGGCCATCATGGTTCAGGATCAATCTTTCAGAATATCCCTTGATATTACAATCTTCTGAATCTCTGAGGTTCCCTCATAGATCTGCGTCAATTTAGCTTCCCGCATGAGCCGTTCCACGTGGTAGTCCTTCACATATCCGTAGCCACCAAGTATCTGAACGGCTTCTGTTGTAACCTGCATAGCCATATCGGCACAGAACAGCTTAGCCATGGCACTTTCAATACCAAACGGTTTACCCTGATCCTTCAACCAGGCTGTTTTCAGGCACATCAGCCGGCCAAGTTCAATCTGCAAAGCCATGTCCGCCAATTTAAACGCGATAATCTGATGATTACAGATCTCCGTACCGAATGCTTTTCTCTCCTTAGAGTATTGCACTGCCCGTTCATAGGCACCGGATGCAATTCCAAGAGCCTGAGCAGCAATTCCCAATCTTCCAACTTCAAGGGTTTTCATGGCAAATTTAAAGCCAAATCCATCTTCAGCGATTCTGTTCTCCTTGGGTATGACCACATCAGTAAACATTACGGAGTGTGTATCGGAGCTTCTCATCCCCATCTTATTCTCGTGGGGTGCAAGTGTAATGCCGGGTGTATCTTTTTCAATGACAAATGCATTGATACCACGGTGTCTTTTTTCGGGGTCTGTCTGCGCGATCAGGATATAGGTAGATCCTGAACTGGCACAGGTGGTCCAGTTTTTTGTACCGTTTACCAGGTAATGATCTCCTTTATCAACTGCCATGGTTCGCTGCATGGTAGCATCTGAGCCGGCTTCCGGTTCGGAAAGGAGGAATGCCCCGATTATCTCTCCCCGGGCGAGTGGCTTGAGGTATTTCTCTTTCTGCTCTTCGGTCCCATACTCTTCCAAACCCCAACAAACCAGTGAATTATTAACGGACATGATCACTCCGGCTGCAGAATCGACCTTTGATATTTCCTCCATCGCGAGCACATAGGATATGGTATCCATGCCACCGCCGTCATATTCCGCGCTTGCCGTCATGCCAAGAAAACCGAGCTCTGCCATTTTTTTCACGTGTTCGGTTGGAAAAACGGCCTTTTCATCTCGTTCAATGACATCCTGAAGGAGATCCCGTTGTGCGAAATCCCTCGCTGCCTGACGAATCATCAGATGTTCTTCGGTAAATTCAAAATCCATGGTGTACTGTTTTTAGTGATACTATTTGCTTTGCAGTTAATCTATTCAAAAGTAGTTATTAATGGGTCCATACGCATGAAAAAACCCTGTCAATAAAACGGTATTCACATCTTTTTCACTGGCTGCAACGCTATCTTCCACCAGTTGCAGGCCAATTTGCTTCGACCGCAACCCAAAATTCACTGCAAGTCTTGCACCGAGTGTATCCAGGGTTCTCATATTTTCAAAGATCACGGAAAGTTTATTCTCTTTTTCAGGGTCGCGAATAAGGTTTTTCCATGGTTCCATACCTTCCGGCAAGTCCCCTAATATTGAGTCAAGCTCCGGTTTTATCTCTTCCAGTGACAGGTACTTCTTCTCTCCCGGTTCGTAAAATCCGGTTATTTTCCATTCTTCATATTGCAGGAATCCATTTTTTTGTGAACCATCCGGATTTTGTCCTCCCTTCATCCCTGCATTATTCAATTCATCGATCAGGGAGTTGTGCAATTTTTCTGAAGGAAAATGAGGATTCATAACTTTCAAGATCAACTGAACGACATCAACACCAACATAATCGATCAATTGAAAAATTCCCATTGGGCGTATCAGGAACTTCTGGGTTACCGTATTGATCAGGTAGACTGCCTGTGCGAAGGAATATTCGATGGTTAGCTTCTCGGCAAGTTCAATGCCGAAGAGTGCATCCCGCATGAAGTGTCCATTGCCGATAAATCCTGCTTTATCGTTTGCGGGTACTTTTACTTTCCCCAACCGCTGAACCAGTTGATCTGCAAAGGCTGCCAGTTCAGGGATGGTTTCCTCACCAACAATCACTTCCACCAGTTTCTGAATGACCGGTGGATTGTAGAAAT
>Ga0315543_1001654_pt1 | contig 23395 bp, 28 predicted proteins | sample SalMarSW160210MG_2_FD_203098 | JGI IMG/M metagenome (GOLD analysis project Ga0315543, IMG submission 203098) | Salt marsh sediment microbial communities from the Plum Island Ecosystem LTER, Massachusetts, United States - Salt Marsh Sediment SW1601-210 ... | reverse complement strand
TATCAAGAAGCTCTCTTTGAAATGAAAAGGTTTGAATGAAGGCACAACAATATCGTGATATGAGCCAGGATGAGCTTGAGAATAGACTTGAAGAGCTCCAGAGGCACTTGTTTGATCTACGTTCTCAGTCGATCACTGAAAAACTGGAGAATTCCAAAGCTCTGGTTAATGTCAGGCGTGATGTAGCCAGGATTAAAACGATAATAGGCGAGCGTAAGTAATTACGTGCCCCTTTTAGCTAACAGGTTGATGCCCAAGATGCAAGTGCGAAAGCCAAAAACTTTGATCGGTGCTGTAATAAGCAACAGCGGTAATAAAAGCGTAAAAGTTGCCATTGATTTCAAGATCAAGCATCCAAGGTACGGCAAGTATATCAGACGCAGAACCAAGCTCGGCGTTCACGATGAGCACAATCAAAGCGATGTTGGCGATCTTGTTGAGATCTCGCAGTGTAGGCCCTATAGTAAAACCAAGAGTTGGCGTCTTGTCAGGATTCTGGAAAGGGCTGTCAAGGCATAAGGTTGAGTGCTGGGTGTGGCTACATGATACAGCAGGAGACAATGTTGGATATCGCTGACAACTCAGGTGTCAAGTCGGCATTGTGCATCAAGGTTCTTGGAAGAACCGGCTCGCGTGGCAAGATGACCAGGCCGGTGGCAGGCATAGGAGACATTGTTTGCGTGGCGATAAAGAAGACGCTACCGACCTGTCAATTGGATGATAAGAAGGTGCATAAGTGTGTGATAATTCGCACCAAAAGTCCTGTGAGGCGACCCGACGGCAGCTATGTTAGATTTGACAGTAATGCTGCAGTAATGATTGACAATGAAGGAAATCCGATTGGAACCAGAATCTTCGGCGCTGTTGCTCGTGAGCTTCGTGAGAAAAACTATATGAAGATTATCTCGCTGGCGAGTGAGGTAGTCTAAAACTTGTCGAACATGAGGTAATTGAGATGCCCTTGCATGTGAAGAAAGGGGACTTAGTTGAGATTATCGCTGGTGATCACAAAGGTGCTACCGGCAGAGTGCTGCGCGTAATACCTGATAAGAATAAAGTAGTGGTCCAGGGTCATAATATAGCTAAAAAACATGTACGACCTTCGCAAAAAAATCCCCAGGGCGGTCGGATAAATGTTGAACAGCCTATCCATATAAGTAATGTCTTGCCGGTGAATCCGAAGAGTTCTCGAGGCAGTAAAGTTCGTTATAATCTGAACAAAGATGGTAGCAAAAAGCGTCTTACTATGGATGGCACAGAAATAGGTGTCGTTAGAAAAGCAAAGTAGTATGTCGTAAAAATGATCTTGTGAGTTGCACTCTTGTCAGATGGTATTTGCTGAGAAAGACGTAATGCAGAAGACTAAATGGCGCGTTTAAAAGATATATATAAGTCTAAGGTAGTCCCGGAATTAACCAAGGAGTTTGGTTATAGAAATCCAATGGCTGTGCCTCGGATTGAGAAGATTATCGTCACCATGGGTGTAGGGCGAGCGGTACAGGACAAGAAATTCCTGGAACCAGCCAAGAACGATCTGATGATGATTACCGGCCAGATGCCTTTAGTCTGTAAAGCCAAGAAAAGCGTCTCGAACTTCAAGGTGCGAGAAGGCATGGAGACTGGTTTGAAGGTTACTGTCCGTGGCGTGAGAATGTATGAGTTCATGGACAGACTCATAAATCTCGCAATCCCACGAATCAGAGACTTTCGGGGACTTGACCCGAACAGTTTTGACGGTCGAGGCAACTACTCAATGGGCCTTGCTGAGCAGACAGTCTTTCCGGAGATAAATCCAGCGAAGGTAGAATTTCAGCAGGGAATGAACATAACCTTTGTGACGACGGCAAAAACTAATGAGCAAGCGAGAAGGCTGTTATCACTTTTCGGTATGCCATTCAAAGGCTCGGCGCCAGTGGCGTCAGGTGAATGATACGCCAGCCAGCTGAAAGATTTGGAGTGTGTGAATGTCGACCAAGGCACTGGAAAACAAGGTAAAAAAGAAACCGAAGTTTCACGTTAGGCAGTATACACGATGTGAGCTTTGCGGCAGATCAAAGGCTGTTTATCGCAAGTTCAGGATTTGCCGGATATGCTTTCGAACATTAGCAAACCAGGGAAAAATACCAGGAGTGAAAAAAGCCAGTTGGTAAACTCGAGCACGTGATACAAGGCACCAAATTATGAGTTTAAGTGACCCAATAGCTGATATGTTGACAAGAGTCCGTAATGCTCTGCGGATAAATGCTGAACAGGTTAATATCAAAGCTTCGAATATCTGTGAAGGGATAGCTGCTGTTTTAAAAAAGGAAGGATATATCGAAGATTATGACCGGATTGATGATGGAAAGCAGGGAATTCTGCGAGTGACACTAAAGTACGACCCACAGGGCGAATCTGTTATTAACGACATAGCAAAGGTAAGTAGACCCGGTCGCAGGGTTTACTCATCTGTTGACGAGTTGCCACATGTTTTGGGTGGTTTGGGTATAGCTGTCATCTCTACAAGCAAAGGTGTAATGAGTGATAAAGAGTGTCGCGAGGCTAACGTAGGCGGCGAGATACTCTGTACGGTTAACTAATGAGTCGTATTGGCAAACAACCTATTGTTATTCCTGAGGGAGTGAAGATTGAGCAAAAGGGCCGAACCATCAAGGTTTCCGGTCCACTCGGCAGCCTGCTAATGAACTGTCACCCTGAGATAGCAGTGAAAATCGATAACTCTGGCGGGAAGATCCTTGTAGAGAACGAACATCTGCAGAGCCGCCATTGCAGGCAGTTGCACGGAACGATGCGGGCCTTAATTGCTAACATGGTCAAGGGTGTCAGTAAAGCTTTCGAAAGGAAAATAGAGATATATGGCACTGGTTATAGCGTCAAAGAACAAGGTGGAAAACTCATTTTCCAGGTAGGCTTTTCCCACCCTATTGAGAAAGTAATACCGGATGGTATAAAGGTCAGCATTGAAGCAGGAGCCAGCAGGGGCGATGATGTCCCTGCCAGGTTCACGCTGTCGGGAATAGACAAATATCTATTGGGACAGTTTGCCGCTGTTGTGCGAAAAGTAAAGCCGCCGGAACCATATAAAGGAAAAGGTATTCGTTATTCCGGCGAACAGGTCAGACGCAAGGCCGGCAAAGCATTTGCTACTGGAGCGGCATAGTTGAAATTTAACCGTTATGAAAACTGAGAAGCACAAGAAAGCAGCGCTAAGACGCAAATATCACGTGCGTAAGAAGGTCTTTGGGACGCCGGACAGACCTCGGCTATCTGTATTTCGCTCCAATAGGCATATTTGCGCCCAGATTATAGACGACGTTGCTGGAGCTACACTTGTTTCTACAAGCACAAGGGCGAAGGGTCTGCGGGATCATGTAGCATATGCAGGTAACAAAAAGGCCGCTGAGGTTATAGGTGAAGCGATTGCAAAACAGGCTCTTGGCGTTGGCATTAAGTGTGTTTGCTTTGACAGAAACGGTAACAAGTTCCAGGGCAGAGTAAAAGCTCTTGCCGAAGCGGCTAAAAAAGTCGGGTTGGTTTTTTAGAAGAGTAACGAAAATCTCTGGAGAACAAAATTGGCGATAGATTCCTTGAAATTGTCCGAGCAGGAAGAAAAACCACTGGAAGATGTGGTCGTAAAAGTTTATCGCTGTGCAAAAGTTGTTAAGGGTGGTCGTAGGTTTGGCTTTGCGGTACTTGCTGTGGTTGGAGATCGTGCGGGGACAGTTGGTGTTGGATATGGCAAGGCTAAAGAAGTTCCGATGGCAGTTGAAAAAGGAGTTAAGGATGCCAAAAGATCCCTACAAAAGATAGTCTTGGTCGGACGGACGATTCCACACCAGGTCATCGGCAAATACAGGGCCACAAAGATTGTGTTGGTGCCAGCGAGCCCAGGTACCGGCGTTATTGCTGGCTCCAGTGCGCGAGCTGTTCTTGAGTATGCCGGTGTCCAGGATGTTCTTACGAAGGTTTATGGAAGTACCTCTGCTAAAAATGTTGTTAAAGCCACCATGGATGGATTGTTGAAGTTACGCAACAAACAAATGATTGAGGATATCCGTGGTGTGGCTGTTAGCATATGAAAATGGCCCGCAGGCGATAAGGTGATCTAAATGCTAAGTCACGAGATAACTTCTGTTGTTAGCAAATACAAAGATCGCAAACGCGTCGGTAGAGGCCGTGGCACCGGGCACGGTAAAACCTGTGGCCGGGGACATAAGGGCAGCCATAGCAGGGCAGGTTCGACCTCTGTGTCACTTTATGAGGGGGGGCAGATGCCTTTGTTTAGAAGACTGCCCAAACGAGGCTTCAGCAACCGACAATTTGCCATACGTTGTGAAATTATTAATGTTTCGCAGTTGGAGAGGTTCGAGGATGGTGCTGATGTAGGCATAGAGCAACTGTTAAGTGCCGGACTAATCTCCAGCAGTGTGAGTAAGGTTAAGATACTCGGCGATGGAGAACTTACAAAAAAACTCCAGGTTACAGCCCATAAGTTCAGCAGAACAGCAGAGCAGAAGATTCTGGGATGTGGTGGTGCTGCAAGAACACTAACTTAGGTTTAGGAGGAGTTAATACTTTTATTAACACGAGGTTTGAGGTTTTTTGAGTTTGGCTTAGTCGAGCAAACCATCAGGAAACAGAAGAAAGATGCTTAGTAGTTTCATTAACATATTCAGAGTTCAGGATTTACGCAATAAGATTCTTTTCACTATTGCGTTATTGATGATTTATCGGATCGGCTTTCACATTCCCAACCCTGGTTTTGACCAATCGAAGATTGCTGCTGCTGTCCAGACGAGGGATACAGAAAGTCCTCTGGGCAGGGCTGCCGAGTACCTTCAAATATTCACCGGTGGAACCTTAAGCCAGAGCAGCTTGTTCGGTCTGGGAATCATGCCCTATATTACTTCTTCAATTATCCTTATGTTATTGGGTGAAGTTGTTCCAGCCTTGAAAAAACTGCGTCAGGAAGGCCAGACTGGCTACAAAAAGATTCAGGAGTATACGCGTTATTTGACGGTGTTGATATGCGTCATTCAGTCGATGATGTATATGAAGATGTTGGGAGCCTACACCTATGCAGGTATGCATAGCAGAGCCCTGATATTGGGCGTTTTTGGCATGACCGCCGGCACGATTTTTTTAATGTGGCTTGGCGAACAGATAGACGAGTATGGAATAGGCAATGGAATCAGTTTGATAATCATGGCGGGCATTATCTCCAGGATGCCGTGGGCCATTCGTACTCTTTTGCAGAACGTTGACCTCAGCATTGATGCCCCCATCGGTACGATTGGTCCGGCAAAGATAGTGTTTTTGATTGCTGCATTCGTGTCGGTGGTTGCCGGTGCAATACTGATAACTCAGGGTCAACGCCGAATCCCTATTCAACAGGCAAAAATGATGCGTGGTCGTCGAATGTATGGAGGGCAAAGGCACTATCTACCGCTGAGAGTCAATCATGGAGGTGTAATGCCGATAATTTTTGCCTCGAGTTTTATGATGTTTCCCCCCATCGTAATTAACTGGCTTGCAAGCAGATTTGCCGAGTCACGTTTTCTGGGAATGGTGAACGATGCTTTTCGCCATGATGCCTATACTTACAACCTTCTGTATATGTTATTGATATTTCTTTTCTCTTATTTTTGGGTTACGGTGCAGTTTCAGCCAAAGGAAATGGCTAAGAACCTACGTGACTCGGGAAGTTTCGTACCTGGACTTCGACCCGGACGAAGGACCGCTGACTATCTTGATACGGTAATGAACAGAATCACCTATTTTGGTGCTGCATTTTTAGCTGCCATCGCTGTCATACCAACCGTTGTGGCGACCTCGCTGGGAGTGGACTGGCGGGTGGCAATGTTTTTAGGCGGCACGGGTTTGTTAATAGTTGTGAGCGTCTCACTGGACTTGGTACAGAAAATCGAGGCAAACCTCCTGATGCGTAGCTATGAAGGTTTCAGCGGAGCTGGAAGAATAAAAGGAGCGTATGGATGAGAGTGGTTTTGCTCGGTGCCCCCGGAGCAGGCAAGGGAACACAATGCAAGCGGATCGTTGATCGATATGGGCTGCTTCATCTGTCTAGTGGAGACATTTTACGTAAGGAAAGGACTGCGGCTACCGAGCTCGGCCGTAAGGCTCAAAGCTATATGGATTCAGGAGAACTTGTGCCTGACCAGCTCATTGTTGAGATGATGACTAAAGCAATGAGGAATGATCCTGATGCTGGTTATATTTTGGACGGGTTTCCAAGGACTGTCAATCAGGCTGTCGAACTTGATAAGGCTCTCGAAGGCAACTGCGAGGACATAGATGCTATATTGAATTTGGAGATCGATGACAAGCTCGTAATTGAACGGATGAGTGGCAGAAGAAGCTGTCCAAAATGTGGAGCTGTCTATCACATCAAGAACTTAAGACCGAAAGTTGATGATAAGTGTGACATTGATGGTACTACTCTCGTTCAGAGACCTGATGACAATTCTGACGTAGTATCTAATCGCCTGAAGGCTTATCATCAACAGACGGAACCAGTGGCCGCTTACTTTCGGAATAATAGGACAGTTTATGATATTGACGCGAGCAAAGACCCTGATAAAGTTAGTGTTTTGATATTTGAGAAATTGGATGCGTTGGCTAAATCGTGAGCTAAAATGTACAGGACCATAAATAGGAGGTCGAGATACGAGGTTAAATGGCTATAACGCTCCGCAGCCAAAGGGAAATTGAGCTAATGCGTCGTGCTGGCGCTGTTGTAGCTGATGTTCTTTCAAAATTGAAAGAGGTCGCAGAACCGGCAGTTACCACGGCGCAGCTGGATAGTATTGCGTTGGAGATGGTTGCCAATGTGGGCGCGGAGCCATTGTTTAAGGGCGTGCGGAGTCCGCAATCGCGGATACCGTTTCCTGGTGCAATTTGTACCTCCATAAATGAGCAGGTTGTTCATGGAATTCCGTCGGAGGATACTAAGCTCAGGGATGGCGATATCCTTAGCATTGATTTCGGTGTTAGGCTTGACGGCTATTGTGGGGACTCTGCTATCACGATTGGCATAGGTAGGATTGCTGAGGATAAACGCAGGCTTATGGAGATAACAGAGCACATTCTGCAGATGGCTGTGGCAGAGGCTAGGCCGGCTGTCAAATGGAGCCAAATTGCCGGACAGATGCAACGCCATGCCGAGTCAGCCGGCTTTTCAGTAGTAAGAGACTTTGTCGGCCACGGAATTGGCAGAGAAATGCACGAAGAGCCAAAGGTACCGAACTTCGTCAGCGATGAGTTGTTGGTCAATGATATTGTGCTGACTGAGGGAATGGTTTTGGCAGTTGAGCCGATGATAAATGCCGGTAACAATGCCGTGCGAACATTGAAAAACGGATGGACGGTGATAACAAAGGATCGTAGGTGTTCAGCTCATTTTGAGCACACGATTGTAATAGTTAGAAATGGTTGTGAGGTACTGACTGCAAAGAAGTAGAGGACTATTTACCTTTGGCTTCGTTGCAGTAAAGCACAGACAGTTAATAACAATGACGTGAAATGGCAAAGAAGGACACAATAAGATTGCAAGCCAAGGTGACCGAAGCTTTGCCGAATGCTGTGTTTAGGGTTGAATTGGAGAATGGACACGAAATTCTTGCTCACGTATCAGGCAAGATGCGCATGAATTTTATTCGGATTCTGCCGGGTGACACGGTAACTGTGGAAATGTCACCTTACGATCTAAATAGAGGTCGAATAGTCCTGCGGCATTAGTTGTGTTGTTCGTGAGCCGAAGTGTTTCAGTTATTGATGAATTATAGATAGAGCAGTTATTTAGCTCAGGCAAAAGATGAAAGTCAGAAGCTCAGTAAAACGTATATGTGAGAATTGCAAGATTGTTCGTCGCAAAGGTGTCGTCCGGGTGATTTGCTCAAACCCACGACACAAGCAGCGCCAGGGATAATCCCGTTAGTTTCGTTAAGAACTAAAAAAAGGAGCTGGCATGCCACGTATAGTTGGTATTGATATTCCCGATAACAAGTCGATATGGATTTCCCTGACGTATGTCTCTGGGATAGGTAAATATACCTCCGGGCAAATATTGAAGGAGGCTAGGATCAATAAAGACACTAAGGCCAGCAAGCTTACTGAAGACGAACTCAGCCGAATAACCCAGATCATTGATCGAAATTACATTGTAGGAGGTCAGCTTCGCAGGCAAGTTGCCCAAAACATTGCTCGTCTGCGCGATATCAATTGTTATAGGGGAGTTCGTCACAGAAAGGGTTTGCCTGTTCGTGGTCAGTGCACTCAAAGCAATGCACGCACCCGGAAAGGCCCAAGAAAAACGGTAGCCGGCAAGAAAGGTGTGAAGGAAAAACGCTAAGTGGCTGGCTGTTTTAACAAATAAGTGCTATGTAATATGCGATGATTTGTGGTTGACAGCTTGTTGCTGACGCCAGGAATTGGACATGTAGTATAAAAGAGAAGGCTAATGGCAAAAAGCGGAAAGCGAAAAGTCAAAAGAAACGTCGTTCGAGCGGTTGTTTACATAACAGCTACCTTTAATAATACATTGATTACGGTTACCGATCTGGATGGCGACACAATTTGTTCGAGTTCTGCGGGCCGGGTTGGCTTCAAGGGCTCACGCAAAAGCACGCCTTTTGCCGCTCAACAGGCTGCACAGAATTGTGCAAGTTCTGCCATGCGTAACGGAGTACGTGAGGTTGAGATTAGAGTGAAAGGCCCCGGCTCCGGCCGTGAATCAGCGATCTCGGCTCTGCAGCAGGCAGGACTGCGAATCACATCGATAGAAGATGTTACGCCGCTTCCACATAACGGCTGCAGAGCAGCAAAGCGAAGACGTGTTTAGAACACTGGAGATGTATGAAAAATGGGACGGTATCTTAATCCATCTTGTAAGTACTGTCGTCGTGAAGGAATGAAACTAATGCTCAAGGGCATAAAGTGCGAGACAGCCAAGTGCCAGGTCGAACGGAGACAGCGCAATCTGGCGCCGGGAATGCACGGCTGGCGCAGAGCAAGAGGCAGTGAATACGCTGTGCGTTTACGTGAAAAGCAAAAGGTTAAAAGATACTACGGAGTGCTTGAGCGGCAGTTTATGAAGTACTTCCACGAGGCAGAGCGCATAAGGGGCAACACTGGTGAGACTCTGTTGCAGTTGTTGGAAAGACGACTGGATAATGTTGTATACAAACTCAATTTCGCACCGTCCCGCAAAGCGGCAAGACAACTGATCTCGCATGGTCATATCTATGTAAATGGCAGCAAGGTCGATATTAGCAGTCATCTTATTAAAATCGGTGACAAGATAACGGTCAAGGATTCTGACAAGGCTATTAAGAAAGTAAAGCAACAACTGGAAAGCAATCCAAATTATACTACCCAGGCTTGGCTACAATTGGATCGTGAAAAACCTACAGCTACTGTTGTTGCGTTTCCTACACGGGACGATGTTCAGATTCCTGTTGAGGAACAGTTGGTTGTGGAGTTTTGTTCAAGATAGTTCCGTGAAGAAGGCAAAGTTAAACTCACAAGCAAAGACGTCAAATGATTCAACCAGGTTAATGGGAATTGAACGCAATCGTCCGTTTTTGGCACTGCAGTTTTAATCGGAGGCTCATATGCGAGTTACGTGGCGTGGTTTGGAGTTACCAACCCGTGTGGAACGGGACATAACAGTATCAAGCGATAAGTATAGCCGTTTTTTCATCGAGCCGTTTGAGCGTGGCTTTGGCACAACCATAGGTAACAGCCTCAGGCGAGTACTGCTTTCATCTCTTGAAGGCAGCGCCGTGACATCTATCAAGATAGCCGGAGTTGACCATGAATTTACCTCGATAAAGGGCGTGATGGAGGATACTACTGACATCGTTTTGAACGTGAAAAGTCTCGTGGTTCGCCTTCATGGCGAAAGTCCCAAGACAATGACGGTCTCGACAAAAAAGGCCGGCCCTGTAACAGCAGCCGATATCTTTGCAGATTCTTCCATAGAGATCATAAACAAAGACCTTGTATTAGCTACTCTAACTGAGGACGTACAATTTGAGATGGAAATGATAGTTGAGAATGGCCGTGGCTATGTGCCAGCCTCAGAGAGGATTGCTGACACGGACAGATTCGATCAGGAAATCGGCAGAATACTGCTTGACGCTGTATATTCGCCGGTTACAAGAGTCCGCTACCTAACCGAGAACACCCGAGTGGGTCAGCGGACAAACTATGACAGGCTGATTTTGGAGATTTGGACTAACGGAACAATTACGCCTGAAATGGCACTTGTGGAAGCTGGCAAGATCTTACGGAAACATGTGAATCCCTTTATTCAATATTTTGAGCTTGGCGAAAAGACCGTTCCTGAACAGATTGTCGAAGAAGGGATGAGCACAGGAGCAATTGATGAGGAATTGGCTAAAAAGCTAAACACCCCGATTCAGGAATTGGAACTTTCAGTAAGAGCAAGCAACTGTCTTGAATCGGCAAAGGTTAAGACTATTGGCCAGTTGGTTGAAATGACAGATGCTGATTTGTTGAAGATTCGCAGCTTCGGCAAAACATCTCTGCGCGAAATTAAGCGAAAACTTGCAGACATCGGGTTGTCTCTGGGAATGAAAGATGTAAAGGCTTGATTCGGGCAGTCTATTTCTTCAGATAGTAGCTGCAAAGAGGGAAGAGAAAACAGAGGATTATAAATGTATGCGGCATAGAGTAGCAGGCCGTCGATTAAGTCGAAAGAGTGAGCATCGTCTGGCAATGCGTCGCAATTTGGCAGCATCGCTTATCGAGCATGAGACGATTTCAACGACGATCGAAAAGGCCAAAGAAGTAAAACCTTTTGTTGAGAAGTTAATCACCCTTGCCAAGAAAGGTACACTGGCAAGCAGGCGTCGTGCCATATCTTTGCTTGGGAACCGCGACATCGTAGAGTACGATAATGGTAAGGCCGTCAAAAAGGGCACTGTGGTCGGCAAGCTGTTTAGCGAGATTGGTTCACGATATATTGACAGACCTGGTGGTTATACAAGGATTATTCGGTTGTCGTTACGAAGACTTGGTGATAACGGACAGCTTGTCTTGCTTCAGCTCGTAAGTGAAGACGAACGACAAAAGAAAGGAGCCGCAGCCAGGACCAAGCGATCACTCAAAAAGGCTAAAAAGGCAGCCAGAGCCGAAGAAACTGTTGATGCCCAAGAGGCTGTCGGAGAGCAGGAGGCTGCTGATCAACAAAAGATCTCCTCGGCACATATGGCATCAAAAGACGAGCACCCCAGCGAATCCGAGGAGGCCCTACAAACTGAAGGCGAAACCAAGAACAGCGTTGAGCAGGACGAATAACCGAGGCTCTTAAGGAACCGACAAAAAATGAGTGCAGAGGACTGTATTTTCTGCAAGATGGTTGCTGGGCAGATTCCTATTACCAAGATATATGAAGATGAAATCGTCCTTTCTTTTCTGGATATTGGTCCCATAAGCGATGGTCACACTCTGGTTATTTCTAAAGAGCACTTTGAGCACTTGCATGATTGTCCGGCAGAGCTTCTCGGCAAAACAGCGTCTTGCTTGGGTAAGATAGCCAAAGCAATCGCAACGGCGATGGGTTCTAATGGCTACAATGTACTGTGCAACAATGGAAGAGTCGCAGGCCAGCTTATAGGTCACTTACATTTTCACATAATTCCTCGCAGTGCAGGTGACGAGCTTTTTGATCGTTGGCCTTCATATAAATATCCGCAGGGCAAGATTGAAGCAATTGCTGCTGAGATTCGAAAGAATTTATAATTTTGTTTGCGTCCTTGATAAAAACACTTTTTGCTGGTATTTTATTTTTGTCGTTTTACGAAATACGCTTTACGAGATACGTGGTACAAGAAATGATCGCGGGGTAGAGCAGTCTGGTAGCTCGTCGGGCCCATAACCCGGAGGTCGCAGGTTCGAATCCTGCCCCCGCTATGGAAACCTAGAGATAACTCCTTTGTTGACAAGGAGTTATCTCTTTTTTATACGGTCAATTTTACCCATTATGAACCTGCGACCACCGCGCTATGAACCCTATTTTCAGAGGGTATAAAACGAGGTAGTCGGATGTTCGAAGACCTCCCCCGCTATTGGGACCTTGGAGATAAATCCAGGTTCTTTTTTATTTGCCACGGTTCTTTGTTTTCCAATTGCGATTATGTCGGATTTGATTGCCACAGAAAGGCTCTATTCTGATGGCCAGCCGCCATGGGCATCGGTGACCTCATCAGTCTGTTTCTTTATTAAGCCCGCCTTTGGGTCTAAAGAGCGCCTCCTATGCAAACACTATTTGAATCGCACGCTGAGCTTGGCGTGATTCTGAGTTTGGGTTTTTTTCGGCCCGCAGGGCATTGGCTCGGCCGGAGGCCTGTAAGAGCATCGCTGCATGTACACGGTCGAGAGTCGTTGCTTCACGCCGGGTCTGTAAATCCTGGTCGGAAACCCCAGAACGAGCTTTCCTGCGTCGGCCTTTAATTCTCGGTGCTTCTTCAAGCTCGGGAAAGAGCATCATCTGTGGCGAAGTTATCTCTTGCTCTTCCAGTCGGTCTGCTACCGCTGAAGCGCCTGCTTCGCCAAAAAGCTGATTGGCTCTCTCGGCTACACCGAGGAGACAGACAATCCCTTTCTTGGTCTCGATAATTCTGCCTTCCCATTCGGGTAGTCTAATGCCCAACGGCTGGGCAAAACGGCGAACCACATCAAAAATTAGACTAAAGCCCTTTGTTTTTTTACGCTGCGTTTCTTCCTCATACACTTGGAGAGCCTAAGTTCTACGAGGTGACCTGTTATGGAGAGGCTTGGCAAACCTAACTTGAGACTTAGAAGCAAAGGGGAGAGGTAACGCCCCACTCACAATTTGGAATATTTAATTTGGACACGTCATGACGGTGAGAAAGACGTTGTGGGCACACACGCGACCTTCCTATTTTACATCAATTCTGAGCTTTGAGAACCAAGAAACGAAGACAGTTTCCATAGTAGTCTGTTACGTCAATTAAAAAATTATCTGATCAGGATACTATCATAATGTCTTCGCCGCTGTGCAAAAGAAGGTAACTTATCAACGTTGCCCTTTTGGTGAGATTTAAAAAATAGATGGGAGAACATAACTTTCAGTCGTGGATAGTACCTTCACCAAAGACCAATGTCCGCAACGATTCCAAACGGTCCGATTGATGAAATTGTGAGCAATTTGGGAGAAGAAACTCCGACCATGTATTAGGAAGCCTCATTTGATGGACCAGATAGAATGCCAGTAAAACCGACAAGCAACATATTTTTTTCTTGATTTGCACGACTGGAATCTTATATATAAGATTGCATTATTGAGACTGAGTAGGTGATGATGAATGACAATAGCTTATCCTGGGTTTTCTTAGGGATCTCATATCGGGTGGTAAGATTGTTCGTAGAGAGAATAATGCCTTTCTTTACGGTGGTATCAACTATGAAAAAATTAGTGCTATTGGCATTAACAGTAATCCTTAGCATAGCCCCGACGGCTAAAGGAGAGGTTTCGACAAGAGTATGCTTGACCGACGGCGAGACGCTTCTCCAACCAATCGAGGTCAATCTCCCCATTATCAGATATCCAGACATCATGGTTGGAACCGAGCTTACGGTTATTATCAGTTCAGACGTTGCTGAGTTTTGGAATGGCAGTTTGGCAATAGCAGATGCCAACATAGACTATGGAATTCTATCATGCAGCGATTATGGTGAAACAACGCGAGAGTGTGTGGGTTCCAGTCTGCCCGCAGCAGGGGACGAAGCAGGCGTATGGCCTTGGGTAGAGGCTGGTATCAAAGGTCTCGATTTGTATACGGGTTCTACTGGCGTAGAAATAGGCGACTGGTTTATTATCGATTACACAGCCACAAAGGTAGGCAACTGCAAGGTGGGATTATATGACTATAGTATAAACCTATTCGGGCCAGTTTATTATCTTACCTTGTCGCACGTCCAGACACGAGATTTCGACGATGATGCTAACGTAAATTTTATAGACTTTGCTATACTTGCCTCACACTGGCAGGAAATGGACTGTAACGATCCAGACTGGTGCGAAGGAACCGACCTTGATGCTAATGACAGTGTTGATATCTATGATTTGATCCTGTTTTGCGACTACTGGCTTGAAACAACCAAGTAGCGATATTAGACTGTTATTCTCTGCCGGTTACTAATATCATACACCTCGTACCTGTTATTACATGGTTGGCCTATATGATAGTTGGCATTGTTTAATTCGTTGCCAATCAAGATAGTTTTATATTAACCACACCACGAATTTCCTCTCGCTGCTTTCATCATTATTATTTTGAAAAATTATCAAATAAACAATCAACGTTTCTCAATTGAGAATAGCCATATCTTATAGACTGCAGGCGTGACGCCTATATATGAAATACATTGATAGGTAAGCCATTTTTTTGTCAACTCTGATTTAGAGGAAGGAGGTCGTTATGAAAGCTAAACTCCTCGTATCCATGAGTATCATTTTCCTCTCTGCCAATTCTGTTGTTTTTGCAGATAGGCTATTAGGCCGAGAGAAGGTTCTACAAATCTTCGAGCACTTAACAAGCCAGCCAAGAAGAACCTGGATTCCTGCAGGTACAATTGAGGCAACCCGCGAAGAATACAGGGCACCGGAAGCGACAGACCCCAACGAAATCAACAGACAAATCAGTCAGAGAATTCAAGAATACCAGAGTAATCCAAATAAACGCGAATTGACTAAAGACCTGCAAAAGATGAGACTGGATGCTATACCGTTCAATGTCCGCCATGAGCTAACTAATGAATATACGATGAGCTCAACTGTGCTTGTAAGATTTGACGGAGACAGATTTTACTGGGAGATCATTGTCAACTCGCGCACAGATTCGGTAAAACCAGGCAAAGACCTGGCGGGTAATTTTATGACTATGCAATTTGACATAGACTGGAATGCCAGGCGTATATTTGCATGGGATGGCGAAAAATATATCACTTATGCCCTGCCAGGTAATCATGCTATCGTTGATACGACAGGCGATATCCCGCACAATGTAAAAGGCCCACTAACTGCGGGGATTATCCCCTGGGGATACGGCCGTTACGCATATGAGGACCTCTCCAAAGCTGATTTTTCAGCCGTCGAGAGAGATGTTGATGGTCAGACACAAGTGCGCATAACACTGACCAATTCAGGTGGTTCAAAAATGCTATTCGTACTGGATCCGGTCAAAGATTATGCTGTGATTTCTTGTTCGATGAGTGGCCTTGGCAATACGATTATTTCCAACTACTATGATGGTTACCAATTGGTATCCGGCAATTGGGTTCCTACCACTATTTTGTTGGAACGATATGAAGCTGGGTCCAATATGTTATTAGCTCGAGATTTGTGGAACATAACCCATATAGATACTAATGTTCCAGCGGGCTATGAATTCGATGTTGGCTATGAAGATGATGCGTTGATAGAACACTTCTCATTTGTCAGTGACAAATCCCAGATGTATCGCTACTCGCAGACAGCTAATACAGACCTTCTCTTAGCTGAAAGGTTAGGATATGTGGCGGCCGAAGGGTTACAGTCTCAAAACTGCGCTACAGTATCATTTAAATATGTCACCTCACAGTTTGGCAAGGATGTTACCGACCAACAGCTTGCTCAACTGGTAAGTGAACCAGATAAAAGTACAAGCCTTTATGAAATGAAGCAATTTGCACAAGGCCTGGGCCTTTATTGCCGGGCCGTTAAGACTGATATCGAAACTCTAAGGAACTTAAACAGTTGCGCGGCAATCCTTCATATCCCTAGCAAGAAACATTTCGTTGTTCTTGAGAGTATTGATGACAAGTATGTTTGGATCATAGACTTGGCCAGTAGCAAATTTTTCTACCGCACCAACCTTGATTTCTTTGGCATGGATTGGACCGAAGGTGTAGCTCTTTTGGTTTCCGACCAACCGATCCAAATGCAGGGCAATATCACCGGAATTGGCGATGTCGAAAGTCACAATATTATCGGCGCTTCAGGTTATTCCTGCACTGCGCTTTTACAGACATACAACGTAATTTATTGCGGCTATGCATTTGGACTATGCGGTGGCAAGTATCAGGTGTTCTTCACAAGGTATGGCTGCGAAGCTGCAGAAGAAGGCGATTGCAGAGGCTCCTGGATGTTGAGATACATGGAAAGTCCATGTATAGAACACCCATACGACCCTCTTGCTTGTACTGTCACAGGTGAATGGACCTTCTATTATATGAGGGCGTGTGCGTAACTAACCGGCCTATTTTCCGGTTAACAATGCAGGCAGAAAAGAGGGAGTTCTGCCTGCTTTCTTTTTCGTGTAGGGGTGTGTTGACCCGTTATAAAAGTAAACATACAATGACGGCTTATGAAGCGCGCTTGTTTTACTCTCATCGAATTGATTGTAGTTATTTCAACTATTGCTCTTCTGATAGCTGTTTTGGTCCCTGCACTGAGAAGTTCAAGAAAGCAGGCAAAAGCTGTCCTGTGCAGCTCAAATATCAAGCAACTACTCCTTGGCTTGTTCAATTACGAAACCGAAAACCAGACTATGCCTTATGGCTTCTATGATAATCCTACTCCGCCTCCGGGTGGGTACGCGGGCTACATCCAGTACGATAGGGTGGGATGGTGGTGGTTCAACCACATAGGGGAGTTCCCTAGGAAAAAAACAGTACTTCAATGTCCCTCTAAGCGGTTGCAGGAACCTCTGCTAAAATACAATATTCTCTGTGGCAATTATGGCGTAAACTGGTCTATATGCAAGAGTTCTGATGATAGGCAAAGCCATCGGGAAGAGTTTATTGGAACACCTTTAAGTACCAGCGACATACCCAGGCCTGGTGAAACTCTGCTTATTGTGGACAGCGGCTATAGCTTGATAAGCTGGTGGCATGCAGCAGATGAGCCTCCCATCCCTCTTGGTGATACCATAATTGAAGATACAGCTTATATACCTGGTCTTTGGATTAACAAGAAAAGAGATTTATGGCCTGGTCAGGAGCAGGATGCTATATATGGCCGACATCCACATAAAACTGTCAATATAGGATTTACAGATGGTCACGTGAGTCGCAGCAAAGCTGACGATTTGTTTGTGGAAAAAACAGGCAGTGGCTATAAGAACCATCTTTGGGTGCCAAAATGAAGCTGCTATTGCATCTTGTATCAGGGGAAAAATTCCTTAATCATCTTTTGCAATTCGCTGTCACTGAGGTATTCAACCACCATTATTGTTTCCACAGTAGATTCAACACTTTCAGCTAACCATTTATATTGCTCGATCCTTTTAGGAAGATTTATTTCAGCGGCTACAAAGAACCGCCATTTCCAGAAAACAATAGAACCATCGTATGCTTTGTCCGACCAACTCAGGTCATATACCTCGGTACCCTCTTCAACTTCCAAACCAGTTCTACCTGCCCTACTCCATTCAGCATTAGCAGGTATTTCGGATATATCATAAAACGGCATTAAACCCAGAGAACCGCTCATTTCTGTTCTGATGACGTTGATTTTATCTTCAGATAGTTGGGTCGTGTCGGTTACGCTAGTATCCAAGTGCTTTGTCTTTCTTGTTCTATTGGGAATATCCCATAGAACCAGCTCATTTCCAGTTTTGCTCATATAAGTGTTTAAGGTCCGTGATATCCACATCTCCTGTATAGGCTCTTTCTCATCGGGGACAAAACTTGAAATGTGGACATTTTGGACTTTTTCAATAGCCTTGTAGATTCCTTCAATAGTAATCGCCTTGGCAGTCGGTATATTAAGCAGTAAAGCAAACCCTATCAGTATGATAGCGGCAGCCGCAATGGCAGTCTTGATCAAAGGTTTTAGCTTCCTTTCTGAAACTCTCTGTTTTAAGGCATCACCAAAGTCGGGGGTTGAACCTGCTTGCTCATCCTTCACTTCATCATCACGGTTTACAACACTTACCTTTGTTGGGAAACCGCTATAAAGTTCGTCAGATTCGCTTGCGGCTTGGGTCTTGGCAGATTCATCTATATTATATACTGTGACAACTCCAGATTCAGACCGTTCGATAATATTAAAGATGATCCAGTGCAGCTCTTGCATTTTGTTTAGACACGTGGGGCATACACGCACATGGGAAATAAGAGATTCTCGGAACTTGGCATATTGGTCATTCGCCGGATCAAATCCATACGGCACGACATAATCAAAGATGTCGGCTAACGAGACGTTCTCACACGGAAAGTCAGGTTGGACTCTGTTGTCACTAAGCAACTCATTGCGGAAATCATCGCGATACTCGTACAAAGCTCGCCTGCAATCGGGACAGATGCATAGGTGTTTCAATATGTCTTTGTCAGCTTGCCGAGAATACATCAACACGACAGTGAAGATAGCAGCCCGAGCCTGTGAACAGCTAACGTTATCTTGACCAGCCTTATCTGCGAATAACTGGCTTAGTCGGCACAACTGCTTGCGTTCGAGGCTCAGCTTTCGAATTAACTCTAAATCTTCAGAACACTGTCGACAGTTGTCCAGATGAGCGGTTATCGGTGTCGGGATTCTAATTTCTAAGGCCGGATCCAACATGCCCGGTAGAAATGGCCTAACCATCTTGCAAGTTACCTTTTTACCGATGTAGGCAAAGTGGATTTTCAGCATTTCAGTAACAGCAGCAGGATTTTCTTGATTTTGTTGCGATTTGATCCCCTCGGTTCGCAATAATGCCTTTTTAAGTTGATTTATCTGCTCTTGGCAATATTGACACTGCTCAATATGTTCAATAATAGGCTCTGGAATGGGTTCGGGGCTTTCGCCAAAGAGGAAATCATAGTAATACAACTCAGCTGTTCTGCATGGCAAATTAGGGTTAGGCGCAATCATTGTAATTACCTTGTTGGCCTGCTAAAAAAATGGCGGATTTTGCTTAATCCTACAGAAACATATCTGCTGACGGATCTACTGTCCACATTCATTCTTTCTGCGGTCTCTTTGGTGCCGCAGTGGTTCCTATATCGTAAAATAACCGCCTGAGCTTCGCTGGGCGGTAACTGGTCTTCAATAAGTTTGAACATTTTATTTGTTTCTTCCACCTCAATCAAAGAGCTTTCTGGCCTATGTTGAGTTGTGTAGCGATTGCGATACTCAGCATATCTGCGTATTCGATTTTGATATTTCTCGACCCGATATACAGCATCAGCAATATCATTAGTTATCACTCTATAAAGATAGCTTTTCATACTTCGGATGTCCATAGGCAGAGGCTTATAAACGAGAGAAAGAAACAAATCCTGAAATAGGTCGTCTGCTCGATCCTTATTCTTGACTTTGCAGCCAATAACCGTACGAATAAAATCCCCGTGTTCGATAAAAACCCTCATTGCAGCTTTTACATTGCTTGTCTGCCCCTCTACGCTTGTATTCGACAGCACCATCGCAGTTCAGCTCCAAAGCGATTTTCGCTGGAAATCACAATTGAGGTAAGATAGGATTCAATTGCTACTAATCGATATTTGTAAGATTTACCTTGCCATTGTCGAGTACTATACACAAAGTGCTCAGTTAGTTACAGTGAATTTCCCTGAGTTATCTATGGTGTATAGTCACCACGTCTATGCCCAGCTCAGCCTATAAAGTTATTCCATTCGACTTGTGTGACGGCGCAGATTCTCAGCAGAGCCTCGCTTGTAAGAACCCTCTTTCCTCAGTAGGTTATATTGTAAGGACTTCTTGCTTCTTCTAATTGCCATACGATGTAATCAAAAAGAAAGTTGCTCATTTTGTTTTATAGTTTTCTGGGCTATTTCGACAATTCTTTGCCGCAGGACTCCTGGCGCAAGAACCTGGACCTGATCACCGAAGCCCAGGATCCACCACGTTATCTCGCTGAGCCCATCAACGCGGAATTCAATGATCGCAGAACCATCGTTCATAAAAGTTACTCTTTGTGTCCTGTGCCATTTAACCTCGGCGACACTATGAGCAACTTTCGGCAGGAACCTAAGCTTGACATCGTAGAGCTTGCCTTCCGGCACCATAGACCAGGCCCGGCCAAGATACTCAGATATGTTAAATTTATTTTCCTCAATGAAACATTTATCCGATATATTTACTTCCTTGATCCGATTGAGCTTCAAAGCGTGGACTTTTTTGTGAAGACTCGATTTGCCAAGCACATGCCACGTATTGTCATTATGAACCAAATGATATGGGCTCAAATCGATTACGCTGTTTTTCTGTTCAAGGGGCGAATAATAGCAAATGTTCACAATTCGCTTCCCCAAAATGGCCGTTAATAGCTGCGCAAATATCCTATCCAGTAAGCCCAAACTCTTTTTGTGGGCGGCCCTTATAGAAACATTTTGCAGAGCTGCATTACAATATTGTCTGACTTTGACTGGCAGAGTATTCTCGATTTTCAAAGTGGCTAACAGGGCTGATCTTTTGAACGGAAACTGAATTTGTTCACTCACTTTATGGACCAGCAAAAGCAAACTCATCACCTCTCGTAAGTTCAGATTCATAGGCGGTAAGAAGAAATCAGGCTCTATCATATAACAACCGGTTTTGATATCGTAGTGGCATGGAACACCGATAGCCTGCAATTCTTTTAAGTTGCGAAATATTGTTCGCCGGCTTGTCCCAAACATTCTGCACAGATCATCGATGGTGTAATATCTCCCAGTTTGTAATGCCGTTAGAATTTCTACGATTCTGCCAATTCTGCTGGGTTTCATAGCGTTTTCGTTGCTAATAAATCGAGCTACAATAGGGTATTGTATTCAATTTGGCATGTATGTCAATTTGGCTTAACTTCAAAATTGGAGTAGAAGGAGAACACTGCAAAATAATTGAAGATGATGCCAGCACTGTCTAATAGTTTTAAGATAGAAAAAAGGGAAATGTCGGGAGATAGAGAAGTTTTCCACAGGGATCACTCCCTATTAAACATAATAATCGAGCTAATAATATAGGGCTAATACGGGGTGGTCGTAGGTTCGAAACGCTCCCCCGCTATTAGGACCTGGAGATAAATCCAGGTCCTTTTCTGTTTGCCACGCTCCTTTGGTTTCCAATCCCAATTACTTCCAATTCGATTGCCAACAAACGGTAGTGTCAAGAAAGTTGCGTACATTTTCGGTGTTGAGGCCAACGTGCTACCCGGATAGGGTTTTTCGGGGAGACAGGGGGCAGAAGACAGTGGTCAACCAACCACCCGGCCGAAGCCGCGAAGCTGCAATCCCCAATCCGAAATCCAGAGGCCCGGCGCTTTGCCAGATGCCTTGAGTTCGCCATCTCTTTTGGTGAAATGGCCATTTAGAATACTTCATTGATTATTCTCCAGTTCTTGCAGTATGATTGTGTGTATGAGCCGTTCGGAAAAGAGTCTTGGTCAAAACATGCGGGAAGAGTTACTTGGTTGTCATCAGTACAATCGAAAGAACGTTCAGATGCAGTACCCTAACGCCATCGTTCTTGCCTGTGTGTTGCCAACGTTCCTACTGGTTCCACTCTACGGCGGTATCACCAAAGCCGGAGATTCCACGGAGGCTCAAGGACAGTTGACAGCAGCTTCAACTGAGAGCGTATCCCAAGAGCAGACTTCGATGGAGAAAGACAACCTGGCCCTTGCGCGGCTTTTTGGTAAGGCTGGCAGGATTGACGATGCCCTCAAGGCGTGCAGTAAGGCCATAGAATCGCAGGACCCTAACATACGTGCGGCGGCTCTGGCAGAAACCGAGAGACTACTCAGCCGAGGCAATCGGTTCGTTTCATGGTTGGCGGTTCAAATGAAGGTGCTAGGCAAGGTGCTACTCCCGGTGCTACTCGCGGTGATCCTTGTGGTTTTGAGGTGGATCTTCGCCCGAACTGTCCGGCCTGTTGCGCGTTGGGTAAGGCCTCGTCGTGACATCGAGGTCCGGCCTTTCAGTTTCTCTCCTTCATCAACGTCAACTTACGACCATTTCCGAGAGATTTTCGTTGTGATGAGCGAGAGACTCCTGTACCAGTCGTCTCTCCGTCAGCGTGTCAACATGTTGCAAGCAGCAACGGTCCTGCCAACAATACGTTCCAGCGCTTTCGTTGCGCAACTTGAGTCACCAATGTCTGCAGTTGCGCCAAAAATGTGGGCTGTCCTCTCCTGGTTCCTTCATTCTCTGAATCCACCACGATTCACTGTTGAGGGATCGGTGAGTGTTGATGACAAGGTATATAACGTTGTCATTAAGCTTCTTCAAGATTCACGTCTGAAGAAGGCTTTGGAACGAAGCATTCAAAAATCAGAGCTGGCAGAGGGACTTAAGGACATGGCCTATGAGGTTTTGGTTTCAATCAATAGGGGTTCGAATCGACTATGAATACTCAAACACTCAACCGAAAAAAGTTCGAGAGTGTCACCTGTGCTCTTGAGAAGATCAACAAATACTACGCGGGCAGAAGGATGGAGGACTTGGAAACAGCAGAGTTGATGCTCGAAAATGCGAGACGCGAGGATCCGGACTACCTGGGCGCCATATTCTACTCCGGAATGGTTATGGACATGATCGGAAGGGCTGCCGATGCCTCGCCATTTTTCGAGAGGATATTACGTGAGACAGAAGACGAGAACTTTCAAATAGAAGCACGGTTCAATCTTGCGGTGTCTTATTACCATCAGTATAGTCATAAGTACCTGGCACTTGCAGAAGAGAATTTTCTGAAGGTCATTCAAGGGACCGGGGATGAGACTCTGCGGAACCTGGCTCGCGCAAACCTCGTGCAGACCTACGCGATGTGGATGCGTCCGAGTCCAGGCCAAAAGAAGGACTTGGAGAGCGGGGGAAAAAGAGATCTGGTCTATCGGCACATCCGATCTAAATTTGATGAATTCAGTGCCTGCAACGAGCTTGTCCGAGACGCGATTTCAAAATGCACTGTCCATGCCCAATCGAATCCTGATATGTGGAAGAGGATTGAAGCTACCATCGACAATGCATGTGGTATGGCGCACATGTATCTAACAGATTATCCTGTGCCTGGGTCGGAGAACACCGACGCACTGTTGAGAAAGTCGCTCAAATACCTCGAGTCTGCCGAGGGAAAACTCCCAGCGGACTGGGCAAATACATGCGATCTGGGGTCCGTTCATCTACGATTGGGTTTCCATCAACGCGAGAATATCGAGGTACGAGATCGGGAGTTCTCGCAAGCGAAGGATCTGCTTGAAAAGGTTGTAAAGGAATTGCGTCCAGAGTACGGTTTCGCTCTCTACGAACTAGTGCTTTGTTACATTTCAATTGATGGATATAATTTCTTTAGTTTTATCCGGGCATCCTTAGTGGTGAATCGCCAGTTTACTTTTGCTTCGGCGGTATTACGAATCACTTGCCAAGCAGC
>Ga0315543_1001653_pt1 | contig 23411 bp, 17 predicted proteins | sample SalMarSW160210MG_2_FD_203098 | JGI IMG/M metagenome (GOLD analysis project Ga0315543, IMG submission 203098) | Salt marsh sediment microbial communities from the Plum Island Ecosystem LTER, Massachusetts, United States - Salt Marsh Sediment SW1601-210 ... | reverse complement strand
GCGAATAACATCCCGGCGGCCGTCGGCGAGCAGCCCAGCCACCAGTGATATTCGAAGTCGGGAGCAGAATATCTGAGGTCGACATCGTTGTAGGGAACAAGGACCGCGGTGTTCCAGCCAGCCGGCGGGTGGGCCGGGTCCACGTATTCCATTTCCCAATCCGCCCCCTCGGAGCCTGTGTCCATGGGACCTTCCCAGCCGGCCCGAGTCGGCGGGACAGCCACCAACAGAAAAAGAGCAACGCATGCCATTGAAAACACGACGCCAGTGCAATTCAACCTGCTCATGGGCGAGTCCTTCCGGTACTTTTCATGACTCCGTGGTAAAGCAACATCAACGTGGCAACCACCGTGCCCACATGCCACGACAAAACGTTCCACCACAGAACATGTCTAAAGTCTAATGAAACTCCTCAAAAATGTCCACAAAAGATACAAAAAATGTCCGGAATCACCCGTGCTGGACCCCCTTTCGGATGGTTGCCGGTAGACGGTTCCGCAAACCTTTTGGAACCCTAAAAAACTCTCATAACCGACCTTAGCGTGATCGCCCCGGGAAGAAGTATAAACCACCGACGACCATCGAGAACAGCAGACCGAGCGAGGAGGGTTCGGGGACGGCCGCGCCGCCCCCGCCGGCCTCGCCTGCGTCGTAGCCCCAATTGGACGCCATGATGATGGCATCGTTGGGCCCCACGACCTGGTCGCCGTCGAAATCACCCATCGCCCAGGTCGCGTCGGATTCGCCCCAGTGGTCGGCCACGATCGAAGCATCGTCCGCGTTGACCTTGCCGTCGCCGTTGGCGTCGCCGGGGATCTGCAGCGGCGCAAGGACGTCGATCGTCACCATCATCGGATCGGCATACGCCTCGCCGTCAAACGCCTCGTATTGAAAGGTCTCCTGGCCGGAGAAACCCGCCTCGGGTGTATACGTGAACGAGCCATTGGAATAGAGCCAGAGCGTGCCGTGCAAGACGTCGGACGCGAGCACCGCATCGAGTTCGTCTCCGTCGACATCCGTGTCGTTGCTCAGAACGCCGTTGTAGGCATAAACGTTCAACACGTCGTCCTCGTCGACGTCGATGCTGTAGAAATCCTCCAAGGCGACTGGGGGATCGTTCACCGGGGCGATGTTCAGCGTGACCGTCGTCGAGTGCGAAGGGTAGATGCCGTCGGTTGAGTCGTAGGTGAAACTATCGATGCCGTTGTAGTCGGGATCGGGTGTGTACTCGAACCAGCCGTTGGGGTAGAGCGCGAGCGATCCGTGTGACGGGCCGGACACTAAACTGGCGTCGAACTCGTCGCCCGGGTTGGGATCGTAGTCGTTGGCCAGCACACCTTCGTAGGAATAGACTCGCAACAATTCGTCTTCGTTGGCGCCATAGGAATCCGGGTTCAAGATCGGGGGCTGGTACATGTTGGGCACATAGCCGACGGCCCAGTCGAAGATGGAGCCGACATTCATGAAGCCTCCTCCGTCGCCGTAGTCGGCATCCCCGGTGCCGTCACGCCACCAATAGGAAGCCGTCACGCCGGCCACGAAACTTCTGCCGTTGATGTCGACATAAACGCCGCCGCCGCTGTCGCCGGGAGCGACGCTTCCTTCGAGATCGAGCGGAACGGACGAGCCCATCGAACTATCGCCGGGATTGAGGGGGTTGTCGAAGTCGGAGCGAAAGGTGTATGGCTCCCTCACGTATACGTCGATCATGTTCTGACAGGCGCGTTTGGTTCCGGACGGTTCAATGTCACCGGTCAGTCCCGTGCCCGTGCGACCATAGCCGACAAGTGTTCCCTCCCGGCCCAGTAGGCTTCCGAAGCTCGGGTGATAGAGCCACGCAGGCTCAATCCCGGGGACGGACTGAGTCAACTGAAACAGGGCGTAGTCCATGTACACGTCGCCCACGTCGGGATGGCGGTGGTAGCTGCTCGTGTCGGCCGAGTAGGTGTGGCCGTTGATGGTAAACGTCTGCCACTCGCCAAGCGGGGCTGAAACGTGCTTCGCCGTCAGCACCCAATCGGGCGCAATAAGGGTGCCGCTGCCCAGTGTGCCCGATTTTCGGACCAGGCCCGAGGCCGGATACTGCGCGGCCAGATTGAGATAGAGTGAATCGCTACGGTCGTGCCGTATCGTAGACGCACGAGCCGACGCTGGAAGTCCGGCGAGCGCTCCAAGAATGCACAAGATGATCGCGCGCCATGGCGATCGCCAGCAACGACCCCACGGTTGCGCGACCTCTGCCACACCACCAACGGCAGGCTTTCTCATCCCGCTGCTGTCTCCTCTCCGACCCCTTCCACCGAATCCCGGTCTCAAGCGACCAGGACATGCCCGTACATGTAATAATACGGGCACCCGGGATTGTCTGCAACACCCTCCTAATATGTATGAGTACCGATTTCATGTCTATTTCCGACAGTCAAGCCCTGGATGCCCCCCGTTCCGAGGTGCAAGCGCTAAACCACATTGGGAGCCGCCCAGCGCCAGCAAGCAGTCTGGTGGGACCGTTGGCGTCCTCGCGTCGGGTAAGACCGCCAGGCTACGTCGAGAACACCGAACCGATGCCGTCGCCGTGCCGTAGACACCCGGACCGGTCTACGGCTGCTCGGAATCCTCGACCGAGCGGATCATCTGCAGAAAATGCTGCATCGAGCCACAGCGGTTGCGGCGCTCCGGCTCGATGCAAGCGTGGATCGCGTCTGCAAGCACCGGGTCGATGTCGGGATCATACTTGCGGATGTCGATCGGCGGCCGGTCGTGGGTCATGGCCGCCATACCGTCGGTACCCCGAATCCAAGGTAGCTCGAACGTGCAGATCTCGTAAGCAGTGACCCCGAACGAGAACACCTCGATCCGAAGGTCGGTCGAACGGCGTCGGACCAGCTCGGGCGCCATGTAGTTCGGTGTGCCGGTCCGGTTGCCCGGCATCATGAACGGCTTGGTCGCCGGCACACTCAGCCCGAAGTCGATCAGCTTCACGTTTTCGCCGTCCCCGGTCAGAAGCAGGTTGCGGGGACAAACGTCGCGATGGAGGAACCCTTTTTCATGCACGTGGGCCACGGCCTCGGCCAGTTCCCGGATGAATCGAACGCGCCGCCGATCGAGGATCTCGTCGCGGGCGACCAACAGCGAATTGATCCCGGCGCCTTCGACGAATTCCATCACCAAGTATTGCTCGCCCTCGGTGGTCAAACCGTGTTCGAGCGTTTTGACGATCCACGGATGGTCCATCTCAATGGCGATGGCGCCCTCGGTCGGCTTGTCGAGGCCGCGGAATCGCGCCATAAAGGCGGCCGTCTTTTCGCGATCGAGGACTTTCAGGCCGACAATCTGATCGCTTTTCCGGTCGCGGGCCATGTAGAACTTCGACATCGTGCCCGAGATGGCTTTGCGCAGCAACTCGAAACGCTTTCGCACGTTCAGCCTGCCGCCGGAGAACAGGTCGGAAATTCGATTCCTGAGGGCCATGATCATGCCTCGCAAGGCGCACTCATGAGAAGACGTGGTAGGGTGGGCATTGCCCACCAAGAGACCATCTCAAAACTCCTTTTGGCCTTTCTCTGTCATCCTGAGCGAAGCGAAGGATCTGCGAAGCGAAGGATCTGCGAAGCGAAGGATCTGCGAAGCGAAGGATCTCAAGTCTTTCAGTGCCGAAGAGATCCTTCGCTTCGCTCAGGATGACAACCATGCACTGGGGGTTGAGATAGTCTCCAAGAACTACCTTAACTTGGACGCGAGAATTCTGCAACGTCCCTGCAACGTTCCTGCAACGTCCAGACGGGTCCCCGGCCGGCTATTGCTTTTCGCAGTAATCGATGGTCCGGGCCAGTTCGCTCTTCAGGTTGCGCCGCTGCACGATTCGGTCGATGAAGCCGTGCTCCAGCAGGAATTCGCTGGTTTGGAATCCCTTGGGCAATTCGATGCGGATGGTCGCCTTGATGGTTCGCGGGCCGGCAAAACCGATCAACGCCTTGGGCTCGGCGAAGATCACGTCGCCCAACGAGGCGAAGCTCGCCGCCACGCCGCCCATGGTCGGGTTGGTCAACACGGAGATGAACAGGCCGCCGGACTCGTGGAATCGGGCCAGGGCGGCGGACACCTTGGCCATTTGCATGAGTGACAGCGCGCCCTCGTGCATCCGCGCCCCGCCACCCGAGCCGGAAACGATGATCAGCGGCAGGCTCTGCTCGGTGGCCCGTTCGATCGTGCGCGTCAGTTTTTCGCCGACCACCGAGCCCATGCTGCCCATGATGAACGACGAATCGGTCACGCCAAACGCCACGCGCCGCGCGCGAATCATGCCGGTTCCGACCACCGCGGCATCCTTCAGGCCGGTCCGCTTCTGCTCTTCCTTGAGCTTCTCCCGATAGGGACGCTTAGCGACGAACTCCAGCGGGTCGGCCGGCTCCATGTCGGCGTACCACTCCTCGAAGGTCCCTTCGTCGAGCACCTGGGCGATGCGATCGCGCGCCGAGAGATACCAGTGGTAGTCGCACTCCGGGCATACGCCCAGCCGGCGCTCGGCTTCCTTTCGAAAGACCGTCTCTTGGCAGCCCGGGCAACGGCGCCAGAGTCCTTCCGGCACGCCTCGCTTGGGGCGCCCGATAAGATTGCGCCAATTGGCCGGATCAGGCTGTGATGAGGACATCGTGACTTCCTGTCAAATGATTGAGCGTTTGATGTCGAGTGGCACGGCGAGAGCTTGCGTGAGCATGCCACCCTACGGCCTCAGGCGACCACCGGTGGCCGAACGTCGCAGAGTTCCCAGTGCCCGTGTCCTAGCGTCGCTTTCCAGAGGTCGCCCAACTCGCCATGATCGAGGTGACTCCGCACAAGGCTTGCCATGGGCTCGGGCAAGACCAGCGCGATCATTCCTTCTTTATGCTTCTTCAGCAGTTTGGCCACGGCCGTTTCGATCCGCCGGGCAGCCTGTTCGAGCGTTTCCCCTTCGGGCGGCTGCACGCTTTGCGGCTGCTCTTGCCACTGGCGATAGGCACGAGGATACTTGCGGCGAACCTCGTTGATACGCATCCCCTGCCAGAGGCCGTGATTCAGATTCTTCATGCGATCCAGTTTTCGACACTTGACGTCCAACGCACCGGCCAGCGACTGGGCCGTCTGATAGGCCGGCTCACAGGGCGGTGCATAGACCGCTACAATCGGCAAGCCACCCAATTCCCTGATGAGTTTGGCCACCTCCCTGTTACCCTGTCGGTTCAAGGGAACGTCCAGGTCGCCTTGAATGCGTTGCTCCTGATCGTAGTCGGTTGAACCGGGCCGAATAAGAATGATCTGAGTCATCTTCCTTCTCACGCGTCTTGGGATGCGTCCGCCAAGTTGGTTAGTTCGGCAAGACGTTGTTGATAATCCTCGAAGCCAAAAAAAGCCGTTCCCGCAACAAGCATGTGCGCGCCGGCGCGGGCACATCGACCGATCGTTTCGTCGCCGATGCCTCCATCGACCGACAGCAGAAGCGACGAAGGTCCCACTGCCCGGAGTCGCTCGAGTTTCTCCAGCGCGACCGGGTCGAACTCCTGACCGCCGAAGCCGGGCATGACGCTCATGACCAAAACCAGATCGCATAGATCGAGAAAGGGCTCAACGCTTGCCACGGGAGTCGGTGGGTTGAGCGAAAGACCGACCGCCGCGCCCAGCGACCGGATTTCTTCGAGCAGCCCTTCCGGCTGCGGCTCTTCCTCGATATGGATCGTCAAGAAATCGGCTCCCGCGTCTCGAAAACGTCGGAGATACCGCCCGGGCTCGGAAATCATCAGGTGGACGTCCAGCGGCACCGTACTGACCCGCCGGATCGCTTCGACCACCGGCAGTCCGAAACTCAAGTTCGGCACGAAACGGCCGTCCATGATATCCAGGTGGAGGACTTTCGCGCCCGCCTGCTCCGCGCGACGCACTTCCCGCTGGAGGTTCGCAAAATCACACGCCAGCAACGACGGCGCAACCACCGGTGCGGCCAAACGAAGTAGGTCGATTTGCGCGGAGGAACCAACCGCCATGGAGGTATCGTCCGAAAGAGGACTGAAGAAGCAGAGTGAGACGACAGAAGAATTCTGCGATAGATATTCAGGCGGGGGTATCCCGTCTGCTCACTAATCTAGAGCGTTCTCGTTTCCGTAACTGCCAGCGGTGACAGAAAGATCTAATTCTAGCAACGCGCGGAGCGGCCGTCTGCGCTGTTTCGGGGTTAACTGTCTAAGTGGCTTAACAAAAACAACTTGCGATGAGCATTTTTTGCCAAAACCCCCCGCGGGAAGGTAAAAACCCGGCTTCGGTGAGAGACGATTTGCCCGGGCCGTCAACTGCGATCCAGTGCTTCACTCTCCGGTAGATCGGCGAGGCTGGCCAGTTCGAAGAGGCCAAGAAAGCGGTCCGTCGTGCGGTAGAGCGTCTTGCGCGGCTTTTGCGCCGGTCGCTCGACACACAATAGGCGGCGGCGAACCAGTTGCGACAGAATGTGATGGCTCGGCTTGTCGCGAAGCCGACTAACCTCGTCCGCCCCCAACGGCTGCCGGTAGGCCACGATCGCCAGCACGTCGATGGCCGCCCGAGAAAGTCGGGCCCGGCGAATCCGACCGTAGAACTTCTCTCGCACCCGATCGTATTGCTCGCCCAACGTCAGGCGAAAGCCCGATCCATCGCTCGTGACGCGATAGGGACAACCGCTCTGCCGGTACGACTGGTTGAGCTCGTCGACCAACACCGGGATGTCTTCCGGCTCAACGTCACGCATCAACGAGGCCGCCTGCTCGCGCTCAAGCGGCCGGTTCTCCGGATCGCCCACGAACAACATCGCTTCGAGGATCGTCCGTGGACTGATCGGGCAGGAATCATCCTGGTCGGATCGTTCGTCCGACTCGGGCGGTTGCTCCTCGGGCACTTCAGCGGCCGGCTCGTGCTCGGACTGCTGCTCGTCGAGTGGCGGTTTCCCTTCCGGCGACGGCCCATCACCACCGGCAGGGGCCAGCGCCTCGGCAAAGGCTTCGCTCAGAGAGCGGAGCGAAAGCTCCTGCTCTTGTGGCTCGCTGGGAACCTCTTCGGGCGTGTCTGACATATCCGGACTATAGGCGGTTCACATGGTCCAAGGCAAGACGGATTTGGTCACACACCACGGCCCGATCAGGCCGTCTGCCGTCGGGTGGGTCACACTGGGACTGCCTCCAGCAAGTCGTCCTTTCGGGCGGCCACCAGCCGTCGCAAGGGCGCAAGACACACCCGAAAGGCGGCCGGCAACGGCGCAAGCCGCACACGGCGGAGAATCTGGTTCAAGCGGACCATTAAGGTGGCATCTTCCAGGTAGTCCCAGAGAAACCGTTCGCCTCGGATGGCCCGGATCATGTCGGCCAGGCGAAGGGCGGGCCGGGGGGCCATCCGGTTCAACGCCTCCTGGAAGCGATCGGCGTCGACCGACTCCAGTGCCCGATAATAAGCTTCAAGCTTCTCCGGTTGTTCGCCGGCTATCGCGGCATCCAAGAGAACCTCGACCAGCAAGTGACCCAGCAACCGAGGACGCATGCTCGACTCGCCGGCCAGCGCGTCGCGGACCGTCTCGGAAATCGCCACGTTCAGCTCCACGAAGGCTCGCGTTTCATGAAACGTCGCATCGTCGCGAAAATGTTGCAGCACACCCCGCGCCACGGCCGACTGCACCGGATCCGAATGATCGACGAACGGGAGCACGTGCTTCGAGCGAACGCGCACGCGCCGGTCGACGACCATGAGCATGTCGGGCACACCGGTGGCGACCGCCATGTACGGTCGATCGAGAAACGGCAGTGCGTGGGCGAGATAGTTCACGGATAGGGTAGATGGGTTTGACGTGCGTTGCGCGCGTAGTTTAGCGGGGCCGCTTGCGGCCCGTTGCCGTTCGTAAAAAGACGACTATGTCATTGCAGCGGTGGCAACTGCCCAACCGGATTGATTGTCGGAAAGAAGGCCCTGCGGGTCAAGAGAAATGCAGGGTCAGCAGTTTCGAATTCCATCGGGACCCGCCATGGTCATTCTGAGCGCAACGAAGAATCTCCTTGGGCAATCGAGATCCTTCGCTACGCTCAGGATGACCTGCTGCGGTGTCAGCCGGCCAAACTTGGGGGGTTATTGAGGGTGGGACGAAGACCACCCCGCCCTGCGATTATTGCACGCCGCGTTCCAGGGAGACGCGGACGACCCGCTCGATCGCGTTTTCGTAGGCCGCCTGGCGCAACGAGACGCCCTCCGCCTCCGATCGTTCGTGGATATCCTTGTAGGCGCTGATGAGCCGTTTGGTCATCCGCTCGATCACCTCCTCGTGGGTCCAGTAGTATTCCTGCCGGTTTTGGACCCATTCGAAGTAGCTCACCGTCACGCCGCCGGAGTTGGCCAGGACGTCGGGCACCACGGTGACGCCACGCTTGAAAAGGATGTCCATGGCGTCCTGCGTGGTCGGGCCGTTGGCCGCCTCGGCGATGATTTTCGCCTGGATCTTCGGTGCGATTTCCGCGGTGATCGCGTCTTCCAAGGCGGCGGGAATCAGATAATCGAATTTGCCGGTCAACACTTCCCTCGGATCGATCGGCTTGGAGCCGGGGAAGTCGGCCACACAACCTGTTTGTTCCTTGTGTCGGATCAACTCCTTGACGTCCATCCCGTCCGGATTGCCGACCGCCGCACGGCTGTCGCAGACGGCCGTCAGGCGGCTGCCGTGTCGACTGAGCTCCACCGCGGCGTACCGGCCGGCGTTGCCGAAGCCTTGCACGGCGTAGGTGGCGCCGGCCGGATCGATTCCCTTGTTTCGCGAGACTTCCAGCAGCGTGATGGCACAGCCGCGCCCGGTGGCTTCGACGCGGCCTAAACTTCCGCCGTTGTCCAACGGTTTTCCAGTGATCATGGCTCGCTGATACTTGCCCCGTGCCATGCGCCAGGCGTGGCTCATCCAGGCCATTTCCCGGGGTCCGGTGTTCACGTCGGGTGCCGGGATGTCGGTGTCTTCGCCGATGTCGTTGGCCAACAGGATGGCGAACTTCTTGGTCAACCGCTCCTGCTCGGCCTCCGAGAGCGCCTTGTAGTCGACGCAGATCCCACCCTTGGCTCCCCCGAACGGAATATTCACCACGGCCGTCTTCAAATACATCCAGAAGGCCAATGCCTTGACTTCATCGAGCGTGACTTGCGGATGAAATCGCAAGCCGCCCTTGTAAGGGCCAAGGTCGTCGTTGAACTGCACGCGATAGGCGTCGTAAACCTCGACCGTGCCGTCGTCCTTCTGTAACGACAATCGAATCGTGATCGACTTGTCGGGAGTGGTCAAACGGTCGGTCAAACGCATGCCCGGGTGTCTTGTCTCCAGCTGCAGCGGCTCGGCATAATGCAGGAATAGTGCTTTTGCTCGATCAAACACAGTGCCTTCTAGCGGCATGTTCTCACTCCTTGGAAAAAAGGTCTGGACCGGGGGAAGCCCAAAAAAGCCAGAAAAGGCCCGCAGGGGTGTCCACGAACCTTTCGCGGAGATTCGATCCGACAAATGCGGGAAAGAGGACTTGAACCTCCACGACCCTAGGGGTCACTAGGCCCTCAACCTAGCGCGTCTGCCAATTCCGCCACTCCCGCCTGCAAGCGATTCTCTCCGCGTCGGTCGGACCCCGGTGGGCCGAAGCCAGACGTTTCAGTCTACCCGCCGCTAACCCTGCGTCAAGAGGGGGTCCGCTTCAGGATGAGAATGGCTCGGTCCATCTTCTCGGGGGCGACGGCGTGCGCGTCGAGACATTGCCGGGCGAGCTGGACAAGCTCGTCGGCTGATGCGCCGGCGTGCGGGACCAGCTTTTCGGCCAGGCCGGCTTCACCCAGCGGCCGACCCTTTCCGTCCAGAGCCTCGCGAAATCCGTCGCTGCAGATGACCAGCGTCTCGCCCGGCTGCAATTCGTAGTGCTGCGGCTGGTACTCCGTCTCGGGACTGATCCCCAGCGGGACCGACGGTTGGCTGAGCGACTCCCAGCCGTCGGGTCGGATCACCATCGCGTCGAGATGACCGGCGGTGGCGAAATGGGCCGCTCCGTCGACCGTTTCGATGAAACCGCAGAAGAGATTGGCCGACTGGTCGCCCGCCGAGCCGGTCCAAAGGGTCATGTTGACCTGGCCCAGCAGACGTTCGGGATCGCGTTGATACTGGGCATGGGCGCGGACGGCCGCTTTGACGGCGCTGGCCGATAGGGCGCCCTCAACGCCGCGCGGCGCCGCGTCGCCCAGCGCGACGACCATCAGCCCGTCGGGCAGACAGAACCAGTCGAAGAAGTCGCCGCCGAGCCGGTCGGCCTGGGCAGCCCAACCGGCCGCCGCCCAGCCACGCAGCAACGGCGAAACGGTCGGCAGCGAGCCGCGCTGCGCTCGCTCGGCCGCGGCGAGTTGGTGTTTCCAGTAGGGTTCGCCGACCCCTCCACCCAGCAGCATCTCGCGCTCGAGATCGGCCGCCAGCCGGCCGGCGACCAACTCGATGACGTTGGTCTGCTGGTCGTTGAAGTCGCGCTTCTGGCGACTGAAGATCCAGAGCGTGCCCAAGATGGTCGTCGGCGAGGAAACCGGCACGCAAACGGCCGCAGCGAAATCCTCCGGCACGTTCCAACGCTGCATGATGCTCGTGTCTTCCAACACCACGGCGTGGCCCAACATGGCTTCCAGGTCGGCCAGCGCGCCGGCCAACGGTCGGGCCGGTTTTCTCAGCCGGCTCCGCGGCAGTCCCCAGCACGAGCGGAGCTTCAACTCCCGGGTCTCGTCATCGAGCAGGTACAGCGCGGCGGCCGTGGCGCCGACCGCCTCGGCACCGCCGGCCAGGGCCGCTTCGAGACGCTCGGCCAAATGACAGCTCTGGTCTTCGGCCCGGACGGGAGGAACGTCGGTGGCCAACTCGGCCTCGCGCCGGCACAGGGCCAACTCCGTCTCGGCCAACTCCTGGAACATCCCATCGACGGCCGCCGCCAGACGCGCGGCCGCGTCTTGCTCGACGGGCGGAGCCTCCGAAGCCGAACCGCTCCGCGCCAGGCTGAGGTGTCCAAGAGTTGCTCCGACGCCCGGGTTTTCCGGGGTGGACCACGTCAGGCTCTTGCGGCGGTTCGGCTTCGGATCGGGGATGTGCTCAAGCGTCCAGCCCGTGGCTTCCTTGAAGGCCGTCAGCAGTCCAGGAAGGCTCTCGATGGCCTCCGGCTCGGGAGGAACCACCTCGGGCGTCTCGTCGGTATACACTTTCAGGTAGTCGTTACGGGTCTTGACCACGCTGTCACACTTGGGGAAAAAGGGGACAGGTCCAATTTGTGCGTAGCACCCTTCGGGCCGCAGGCGGCAAATTGGACCTGTCCCCTTTTTCCTCCTAGTCAGTTGAGTCCGGCGGCAGCAGAATCGCTACAATCGATACCAGGCCACGATCTTCCCGGACATTCTCTCTCTACGCACACTGCCCAGCTTCCGCAAGCGGCAGGGTTTAACATCGGTCAGTTCGTGCCGCGACGTGAGCCGGCCGTCGATAGGGTAAGTCGGCGCGATTGAAACGGTCCGACCAGCCGGCCGACGACGTCGTGCCCAAGCGGTGGGCAAAAAAGGTCAAGAACAGCGAACGGGTAGCACCGATGATTCTCCGCGACCAACGCTCCCTGATGCGTTCGATCCTTTCGGAGAATCGTCGGTGTTGCCAAAGGCAACAAGAGGTAGTAGCCCATTCTGGAGGAAGCCTCTTGTCGCTTGCGCGACACCGACGATTTCGCGGTCCACGCGACGAGGAACGTAGCGCGAAGTCCGCGAAATCATCGGTGCCACCCGGGAAGTTTGGAGCGTCAGACACGGCCTGATCTACGAGATTCGGCCGCGTCGCGCTGGATGACTCGAACGTATTCGGCCGCGAAGAAGAAGATGCAACTGGCAATGTAGATCCACAGCATCAAGGCCATCAACGAGCCGACCACGCCGTAGGCCGTGTACTTCTTGCCCAACAAGATCAGGCTGAGCACCTGGCGGCTGATTTCCCAGAGCAGCGCGGCCAGGACGCCGCCCCGGGCGGCGGCCGTCCAGTGGACGTGGGTCCGGGGCAGCAATTTGTAGATCAGCATGAGCAAAACGCTGTTGACCACCAGGCTTGCCACAAGATGGACCGAGGCCCAAAGCAAGTTGACGCCGTAGAGTTCGGCGACCCAAGGCCGCAGTGCCGAGGCGACCGTGTCGGCAATGAACGCTGCCCAAACCAAGATGCCCAGGAACAGCAGAATCAAGAATGCCCGGAGCCGGTGGGCCAGCGCGTCACGAACAGCCACGAAGAACCGCCGGCCGCGCCGCGGCGCGGTGTCCCAGATTAGATTCATCGCGATGTCCAACTGCGTGAAGATGCCGATGGCCGCCAACAGAAGCATGACCAGGCCCAACGGCCCGCCGATCAACGCGCTGGACTGAATATCGGTCAATACGGATTGGACGTGCTGGGCCAACCCCTCCGACGTGTTCTCGGCCAAGACTTGCAGAAGGCGATCCTGCGCGTCCTGGGCCCCGGTCGAGAACCGCAAGACGAAGCCGAACACGGCGATCAGCAGCAACAGCATGGGAAAGAAAGACAAGACGGCGTAGTAGGCGATCGAGGCGGCCGTCAAGCTGCCGTCGTTATGACGCCAGGCGAGCCAGGTCTGGCGGAGTTGGCGGATCCGGGTCGTGAACCACCGCGACATGATAGTCCTCTCTCCTCAATGCAGTGACGCGACGGACGGCCTCCGCCGATTGCGTCGAGCAATACCGACGATTGTCGGGCAAGTGGCCAAGCTGACTACCGAGAATCAACCGCGTCACGCGTCCAATCGTACCTCTTGTGACGAAGAAACTCAACCACACTTGAGTTTCCGCCCCAACAGCCGTGTCCATCATGGATTTCCGTACCCGGCCCTGCTAGAATACAAACTTCCAGTAGTTCCAAGTTCTATTGAGACTCGGCATTGTCACTGCTGAGCGCAGCGAAGAATCTCTTTCCCGGCGCGCCGGGATCGAGATCCTTGGCTGTGCTCAGGATGACCTGCTGCGGTGTCAGCCAGCCAAACTTGGAACTACTCACTTTCCGAAGGCATCGGTATGGCATTTTGAAGTTCTCTTGTGCTAGGCAAAGGTCCCCATGATTAGACTCCCGTTTTTCTTGGCGAAATCACGTTCTTACCGTTGGCTGGTGGTGTTCGGCATCGGGCTGTGTGCCTCGGTGGCATGGGCCGAGCAAGCGAAGCCGAAGCGAACCGTGCCCAACGTACTGTTCATCGCGGTCGACGACTTGCGGCCCGAACTGGGCTGCTACGGCAGCCGCGTGATCAAGAGTCCCAACATCGACCGGTTGGCCGCTTCGGGAGTCACGTTCTCCCGGGCCTATTGCCAGGTGGCATTGTGCAACCCCTCGCGGGCGAGTTTGCTCACCGGACTTCGCCCCGACACGATCCGCGTCTGGGATCTGCCGACGCATATTCGCACGACGCGGCCTGACGTGGTCACGCTGCCGCAATGCTTTGGATTGCACGGCTACACGGCCGCCGGGATCGGCAAGATTCATCACCAGAATCTGCCCGATCCCCAGTCATGGACCGAGCCGAAACTCGACGCCCAAAAGGACCGTAAAATGTTCTCGCCGGGTGTGCAGTATCTCGATCCGAAAACGGTGGCCCGGGTCGACGAGACCTTCAAGAGATTGCTCAAAGACGGGAAGACGCCCGAGTACGTCTACCGGTTCGGTCATCGTCACGTCAAGTTCAAGGCGACCGAGTGCCTGGACGTGCCGGACAATGCGTACTTCGACGGGGCCCAGACCGACGTGGCCGTCGCGAAACTCGACGCGCTCAAGAAGCAGGGCAAGCCGTTCTTTTTCGCCGTCGGCTATCACAAGCCGCACATGCCCTTCACCGTGCCGAAGAAGTATTGGGACATGTACCAGCGTGACAAGATTCCGCTGGCCGAGAACGATTTCACGCCCAAGGGCGCCCCGCCGATGGCCTTGAACACGACGCAAGAGCTCCGCGACTACGAGGACATTGTCGACTCGCCACGGCCCGACCAGGGATCGGTCAACCCGGATCGGGCACGACTGCTGCGCCACGCCTACTTCGCCTGTGTGAGCTACATCGACGCGCAGATCGGCCGACTGCTGGACAAGCTCGAAGAGACGGGGCTGGCCGACAGCACGATCGTCATTCTCTGCGGGGATCACGGCTGGAAGCTGGGCGAGCACCGAAGCTGGTGCAAGATGACCAACTACGAAACCGACACCCACGCGCCGTTGATCCTCCGCGTGCCCGGGGCCAAGGAAAATGGCAAGCGGTGTGACCGGCTCGTCGAGTTCATCGACATCTACCCGACGCTCTGCGAGTTGGCCGGGATCAAGCCCCCGGCCGGACTGGAGGGAACGAGCTTCGCGCCGCTGTTGGACGACGTCAACCGCCCTTGGAAGAAGGCCGCGATGAGCCAATTCTTGCGCTACGGGAAATGGATGGGCCCCGAGAGCGTTCCCTACATGGGCTACACCCTCCGCACGCCGCGCTGGCGCTATGTCCAGTGGCATCGCTGGGACGCCGAGAAACAGATCCCCGGCCCGCTGGTCGCCCGTGAACTCTACGACGAGAAGAACGACCCGCAAGAGAACGTCAACCTGGCCAATTTACCCGAGCACGGGGCAACTGTCGCGGCATTGGCCAAACAACTTAAGGCCGGCTGGAAGGCGGCCGTGCCGAAGTAGCGTGCGTGCTGGCACGCACCGAGGCGTAGGGTGGGCACCGCCCACCGAAATCCCCTCTGCGGCTCTGCGCCTCCGCGTGATACAAGAAGAATCTCACGCAGAGCCGCCGAGACGCAGAGCAATCAGCAAAGTAGGGTGGGGCGAACTTGTTCGCCTCACCATGATGATTGACATTGCTCGGTCGTGGTGGAGCAACCGCTTTGCTCTGCCCCACCGTACGTTGCTGAATCAAGCGGAGATCCACGGCTACCAGAGCGGTTCTTCTACTTTGTCGGTCCCTGCAACACGGCCCTCGAGATCGCGTTAGCCCGTTGCAATAGGTTTATGGTTTCCTGTATGACGCAGGAGCGCCGTTCCCTATCCATCTGCGTCAATTTGCGTGTCTCTACTGGAATACGCGTGCGAAGTACATAATCGGTGAACGTTGCATATTCCCTTACCTCAACGTCTCCAGTCCAAGGCATGGACTGGAACTTTACACCCTCAGGCATTTCCCTTTTGACCCGCTCTATCATGTTCAAGATCTGGTCCTTTGTCCCGGGCACCTGTTTTGTTTTTGCCAAGGACAGCAATAAGATGGAATCCGCCTCCTCGTCTGGCGCCAGTGTGAAGCCTTCCTCGTTAACCACAACATGAAACTCGTCATGTCCATGGCCCGTCGCATTAAAGGAATCAATATCCCCGTCATCTTTTAGATGGTGTAGCAAATCAGCTAGACCGCCATGGGCTGTAGACATCGCGATTCTCCCTTTTCAAGAAGTCCCTACGGAAACCGGGTAATGTGCTCGCCGAGCCGACCGGGGCGCTCATCCTATTCCACAGGATGGACCCCAAGAGGAACAAACGGATCTGTGTCCATCTGTGTGCATCTGTGGTTTCAAGAAACTCCGTGTTCCTCCGCGTCCTCCGTGGTAAACCCTTCGCGCGTTCGTCGAGTCCCGGCGCGCCGGGAACGGCCAACACTGCCTACTAGAAATCCGCGCTGCCGGGCGTACGGGGAAACGGGATCACGTCGCGGATGTTGGCCATGCCGGTGATGAACTGGATGGCCCGTTCCAGCCCGAGCCCAAAACCGCTGTGCGGCACCGTGCCGTAGCGGCGCAGATCGCAGTACCACCAGTAGTTCTCGGCCTCCAGCCCCTGCTCGGCCATCCGCTCCTGAAGCACGTCGAGCCGCTCCTCGCGCTGGCTGCCGCCGACGATCTCGCCCACCTTCGGCACCAGGACGTCCATCGCGCGGACCGTTTTTCCGTCGTCGTTGCACTTCATGTAAAACGGCTTGATCGTGCGGGGATAGTCGTAGAGGATCACGGGCCGCTTGAAGTGCTTTTCGGTCAGGTAGCGCTCGTGCTCGGCCTGCAGGTCGTTGCCCCAGGCGACCGGGAACTCGAATGACTCGCCCGAGGCCGCGAGGATCTCGACCGCCTCGGTGTAAGGCAACCGGACGAAGTCGCTTTCGATGATGTGCCGGAGCGTTTCGATCACCGTCTTGTCGATCCGCTCCTTGAAGAAGTCCATGTCCTCAGGGCATTGCTCCAGCACGTCGGCGAAGATCCGCTTCAAGAACCGCTCGGCCAGGTCCATGTTGTCCGAGAGATCAAAAAAAGCCATCTCGGGCTCGACCATCCAGAACTCGGCCAGGTGGCGCGACGTGTTCGAGTTCTCCGCACGGAACGTGGGCCCGAACGTGTAGATCTTGCCCAAGGCACAGGCGAAGATCTCGCCTTCGAGCTGGCCGCTGACGGTCAGGAAGCTGGGCCGGTCGAAGAAGTCCTGCTCGAAGTCGACGGTGCCGCCGCGGGTCGGCACCTTGGCCAGGTCGAGCGTGGTCACCTGGAACATCTCGCCGGCGCCTTCGCAGTCGCTGGCCGTGATGATCGGCGTCTGGATGTAGAGGAAGCCCTCCTCCTGGAAGAAATCGTGGATCGAGCGGCACACGCAGTTGCGCACCCGGGCGATCGCGCCGAACGTGTTGGTCCGGGGCCGCAGATGGGCGATCGTGCGGAGAAACTCGAACGAATGGCGTTTCTTCTGCAGGGCGTAGGTCTCGGGGTCGGCCGTGCCGTGCAGCACGATCCCTCGGGCCTCGACCTCGGTGGCCTGGCCCTTGCCGGGCGACTCCTTGACGAGGCCCGTGACCGAGACGCTGCAACCGGCCGTCAGATGCTTGACGACCGATTCGTAGTCTTCGAGCTCGCCCGGGGCGATCACCTGGATACTGCCCATCGACGAGCCGTCGTTGAGTTCAATGAAGCTGAATCCGGCTTTCGAGTCGCGGCGCGTGCGGACCCAACCTTGCAGCAGAACCTCGCGGCCGATCGATTCGGCGCGCCGGGCTTCGGCGACGGAAGTTTTCTCACTTCTCACTTCTTACTTCTTACTTTTTACTTCTTACTTCTTACTTTCGCAGGTGCGTGCTTTTCACGCACTCTACTCTTCTGTCTCGGGTGCCGAGTCGGCGGGCGTTTCTTCCGTTTGGGCAACGAATGACCAGCCGAACCATGCTTGCATCTTTTCGTTCACCTTTTCGTTCTTGATCACGCGGTTGTTGATCTGAATGACCGAGCCGATCGTGGCCATGGCCAGGGCAATGATCAGCAGGATATTGAAGAATTCGCGGCGCGGCCACTTCATCATGCCCTCGCCCAGATAGCTCTCCTTGTTGTTCAATAGGTAGAAGATCAGATAGGCGATCGGCAGCATGGCAAAGCAGACGGCCGAGGCGGCCACAGGAAACCAGAACGGAAGCGGGGCGACGACACCGAGGATTCCGATCGACGGCGCCAGGGCGAAGAGGCGGAATCGGGTTTTCGTGTACTCCAGGCCGAACATCTCGCAGAGCGTAAAGCCGCAGACAACCATGTGGGTCGAAATGGCGGTGCAGGTCATGGCGATCAGCCCCAGGTCGAAGACGACTCGGCCGGCACGTTCGCCGAGAACACCCTTGAGCGAATGGGCGGCCTCGACCGGTCTGATTGAGAGGTTGAGCACGTCCTTGCCCGTGTAAACGTCGGTCACGGTCATGGCGATTATCACCAACGACGTCACCATGGCGAAGGGGAGGAACATCGACATGCCCAGATCCCATCGGGCCAGCTTTTTGTGATGCTTGCCCCAGCCCTTGGCCAACAGCGAGTAGGGATAGAGGAACGTCATGTTGATACCGACCGCCGCGCCGAGCATGCCGAGCACAAGAGTGATATGCTTGGGGTTGGTGTACTCGGGAATTCCATACCAGCCGATGAATCCTTTGCCCAGTTCGGCCCAGTTGATCTTGCCAATGCTGCTGATGACCACGATGGCGAACATGACGATGATCAGGGCGATCACGGTGCGGAGGAACCATTCGTAGAGTTTGATACCCCGGGTGCTACTCCCGTAGCTGAACACCGTGAAGATGTTGATCCCAAGGATGAGTAGGCCGACGGCGAAGCTTATAAGTAATCCGTGGGTGGTGAAGAAGGTCTCGGACTCGACGCCGTCCGTCTTCTTTGCGGCATCCCATTGTTCACTGGTAACGCCGGTTTGGATGGCCGTGGGATTCTCGGCTTCCACTTTGGCGCGAATCAGATCGACCTTCTCGTCGGGCGCCTTGGTCAGGTAGGTTCCGTCGGGCAGTTTGAGAAACGAGAAGTCGGTTTCCACCTCGGCCATGCTACCCAGGTCACGAGCCGCGCCGGAGGCCAATCCGTATTGCGGGAAGTGCCAGATGATCGACGACATAATCGTACCCAGCGCCCAGAGGATCACCAGGGTCTTGCCGATCTCGCGCCCGAACGACTTGTAAGGCCGCTCGCCGGTGGTCAGCACGACGTTGCCCAAGGCGGCCAGCATCATCACGCCCAGGAACATGGCCACCGGCTGTACCCAAAGGAGCTTGTAGCCGAACGAGGCGCCGGCCACGACCGACGCGGTGGCGCTGCCGGCCCCGAGCGTCATCGCGCTTTGGAGCAGCCCGGGCCCGGTTCGCTTGACATAGCCGCCGGCGCGGGAGAACAATGGTTTCGCCTCCAACGCATCGAGTTCGGCAATTTCACGTTGCAGTTTTTCCGGGTCCCATTTGGCCGTCATGGGCAGGCCTTTGCTTGGGTCGGCCATGGCGCGTGTTCTCCTGAGTATTCTGAGTGTTGGCATTGCGGTTTAGCGGGCGGGCTTGCCCGCCGTTTGCATGTTGAGCAACTCGGCGCTGCGACAGCAACGGCGGGCAAGCCCGCCCGCTAAACAGGAACATCCACGATTCTGCCCTATGGTATCAGGCTTTTGCCAGGCATTGTCTCATGTATTTGATGCTTTCTCGGGCGAGTTTCTCCGCGCCCGGTGCATAGTCGAGCGGCTCGACCGAAACCCAACGGTCGTATTTCACCTCCTTCAGGGCCTTGAAGATCGGCACGAAATCGATCTGGCCGAACCCGGGGCCCTGCAGGTTCGCGTCGTTGGCGTGGAAATGGACGAACCGGCCCTTCGAGCGGCGGATCACGTCGGGAATCGGCTCCGGCTCCATCGACCACATCGCCTTGCAGTCGAGCATGAACGCGACACGGGGCGAGCCGACCATCTTGTCTAGCCGAATCGCATCGTCGGCGCACAGAATAAAATTAGTCTCCCAGGTGGCCAGCGGCTCCATGGCAAGGGTCACACCGGTCGCTTCCAGCACGGGCACGACGGCCTTGAGCACGTCGGTCGCGTTGCGATAGCCCTCGACCATGCTCATCTGCTTAGGTCGATTCCGCTGCTTGGGCGAGCCGAAGGTCATGACGTCGCCCCCCAGGTCGGCGCAGAATTGGGCCAGCTCGCCCAGGTAGCGCGACGTGCGGCGACGTGTGTCCCGGTCGGCGCTGGTCAGATTCAGGCCCTCGGTCTTCGCCAACAGCCAATGCAGGCCGCAGATCGTGATGCCGGCCCGATCGGCCGCTTTGCGTAACTCGCTTCGCTGGACCGTTGAGACCCTCGTCACGTCGGTGTTGATCGTGAACGGGGCGATCTCCACGCCCTGGTAGCCGCAGTCGGCGAGATACTGAAAGATCTTCGCCTGCGGCCATTTCAGACCGAGAAACGGTTCATTGCAGAAGGAGAATTTCATCGGGTCCTCCCCGGCGGCGCCCAAGGCTGCCGTCGCCGGGCCCAGGGCCACCACGGCCGCCGCGCCGGTTGCTTGTTTCAAAAATTCGCGTCGAGTCGTGTTTGTCATGGGATGGGTCCTCAATCGTTAGCCTACGGAGGGGGACAGTCCCATTTTCGCTACGCGAAAATCGGGACAGTCCCCTGAATCTAATGAAACCCCTTGGCGGCCAGCCAGCGTTCGGCGTCCAGGGCGGCCATGCACCCGGTGCCGGCCGCGGTGACGGCCTGGCGGTAGTAGTCGTCGGCCACGTCGCCGGCCGCGAACACGCCTTCGACACTGGTAACCGTCCGCCCGGGCGTCGTCCATTTGATGTATTTCTTCTCGGTCATCTGCAATCTACCGGCCAGGAAGGCCGTGTTGGGCGTATGGCCGATCGCCAGGAAAACACCGGTGACTTCCTTTTGCACCTCGGGCTCGCCCTTGGTGCTCGCCAGCCGCACGCCGGTCACCCCATCAGCGTCGTTGCCGAGCACTTCGGCCAGCGTGCGACTCCAAAGAACCTCGATCTTCGGGTTGTCCATCGCACGCTGGGCCATGATCTTTGAGGCCCGAAGCTCGTCCCGCCGGTGGATCATGTAGACCGTGCTGGCGAACTTGCTCAGGTAGTCGGCCTCTTCGACGGACGAGTCGCCGCCGCCGACCACGGCGACCGGATGGCCGCGGAATCGCGGCAAGGCCCCGTCGCAGACGGCACACGCGCTGACCCCGCGGTTCTTGTATTCCTCTTCCGACGGCAAACCCAGATAATTCGCCCGGGCACCGGTGGCCACGATCACGGCCAGCGACCCGTAGGCCTTCCCGTCGGAGGCGCTGAGTTTGAACGGATGATTGTCAACGTCCACCTCCACGATGTCTTGTGTGATGACCCGAGTGCCGAAGTTGCGGGCCTGCTGGCGCATCAGTTCCATCAGCTCCGGCCCACTGACACCCTCTTTCATGTGTGGGGCCATCATCGTCCGCTGGTTCTTGTCGATCGCATCGTCGAGATAGGCTTCGAGATTGCCGGCGGGAAAGCCGGGGTAGTTCTCCACCTCGGTTGTCAGCGCCAACTGGCCCAGCGGCAACGTGCCGGCCAGGCGGTTTTCCTCGGTCAGGGCACCCTCGAAGACCAGCGGTTCGAGGTTGGCCCGGGCCGCATAGATGGCGGCCGTCCAAGCGGCTGGTCCGCTGCCGATGATAATGATTTTTTCCACGTTGGCCACGTGCATACTCCTGGTTGCACTCGGTTAGAAGCTATGCCAAGACGAGTACTATCATGCCACCCATCGAATAGAGGGCGATCAAAAACATTATTATAAGGTTTCCCAAGTACGGGTCCATGCCCGGCCGCTCCAAAAGGGGGAAAGCCGTATGGCCGACACGGCCGATCTTGTGTAAAAATAGGTGGTTGGGGCCGAAAGATCGCCGACGTTGGCTCTTGTATCGCCCGGGAGCAAGGAATCGCACATGTTTGACAACGCTGCGCTGGTCACGCTGCTGGCTTTCGCGGCCTTCATCGTGGCTTACAGGACCTACGGCCGGTTCATCGCCTATCGGGTGTTTCGGCTCGACCCGAACCGCGTCACGCCGGCCAACGAGCTCGAGGACGGACTCGACTACGTCCCGACCAGGGTGCCCGTGCTCTTTGGCCATCATTTCGCCTCGATCGCCGGGCTCGGTCCAATCCTGGGCCCGGCCATTGCCGTCGTCTGGGGCTGGGTGCCGGCCGTGCTCTGGGTGGTGCTCGGGTCGATCTTCATCGGCGCGGTGCACGACCTCGGCGCGCTGTGCGTCAGCCTGCGTTACAAGGGCCGCTCGATCGGCGACGTCTGCGGCGACCTGATCGGCCGGCGCGCTCGCTTCTTGGCGCTTCTGATCATCTACTTCCTGATGGCGGTGGCCATGGGTCTCTTCGTCAACGTCATTTCCAGCTTGTTCATCAGCTTTCGTCCCGATGCGATCATTCCGTCGCTGGGCCTGATGGCGGTGGCCATGGTCATCGGCGTGTCGGTCTACAAGCTCCGACTGAGCTTGGGCCTGACCACGGCCGCCGGACTGCTGGTCTTCGCCGGACTGATCGTCTGGGGTGTCAAACAGCCGATCCCGACCTATCATTGGTTCACGCCGGCCGAGACCCGGCTGGCGCTGCAAGATGCCCGGGAGGCGATCATCGCCGAAGACGTGCCCACGTTCGAAGCACCCTATGGAGCGGCCGGCGCGATAGACCATTTTTCGGCCCGCGGAGAGACAGAAACAGTGAGCCACGTCAGCAGGGCCGTCGAAAACGCCAAATACACTTGGATCGGCGTGCTACTGCTCTATGGATTCGTTGCGTCGGTACTGCCGGTGTGGCTGCTGCTGCAGCCGCGCGATTACATCAACAGCTTCCAGTTGTACTTCGCACTGGCGACGATGACGATCGGCCTGATCATCGCGGCCGCAAGCGGTGCCGCGGAGAGTCATATCGACGCGCCGACCTTCCGACCTGAGGTGTTGCAGGCACCACTCGCGGCCGGTCAAAGCTTTGAAACGGCTCCCAAGGCGCCCTCGTGGCTGCCTCTGCTGTTCGTGACGATCGCCTGCGGCGCGGTCAGCGGGTTTCACTCACTCGTCTCAAGCGGCACGACGGTCAAGCAACTCAAGCGAGAAACCGACGCACTGCCGATCGGCTACGGAGCCATGTTGACCGAGGGCGTGTTGGCCATCCTCGTGATCATGGCGTGCGTGGCGGGGCTTGGTGCGGGGGCCTGGCAGTCGGGCGGCACCTATGGAAGCTGGGAAGGCACCGCCGGGCTGGCCGCGAAGCTCAACGCGGTGGTCCACGGGGGAGGCAATTTCCTCCGCCAGCTTGGCATCCCGGTTCATTACGGTCGGGCCGTGCTGGCCGTAACCATCGTGGCCTTTGCCCTGACCACGCTCGACTCGGCCACGCGACTGCTGCGATTCAACGTCGAGGAGATGGGCCGGTCGTTGCGTCAGAAATGGCTGGCCAACCGCTACGTGGCTTCGCTGGTGGCCGTCGGCGGAATCGCTTTCTTCGGGCTTTCGAAGGCGGGAACCGCGCTCTGGGTGCTCTTCGGCAGCACCAACCAGTTGCTAGCCGGATTGGCACTGCTGACGGTGAGCGTGTTTCTCTTCAAGTTGCGCCGGCCGTTTCGCTACACGCTCATTCCCATGGCCATCATGCTCGCACTGGCCGGTTGGGCGCTCACCGAACAACTCGAGGGATTCTGGGAAGCCGAAAACTGGCCGCTGGTCGCGGTCACGTCGATCGTGTTGATCATGTCCGTCTGGCTGATCGTCGAAGCCGTGATGTCCTTCGCCCGAGGACGCGGCGGGCTCGACTTCGACGCCGACGGGCAAATCGACGTGCCGGTGGAAGAATAGCCGCATAGTGGTTCGTCTATCCTTTATTGTCATGTGTGGTGATTCGATGATTGGGTGCCAGCGGCAGCTTGTCTGCCGCTGCAAAACGAGACTCCGGCAAGGGCGGGCAAGCCGCCCATGCAACAAATTGCATGAACTGATATTGAAATAAAACGGGCGGTCGTCCAGAGTTGCGCCTTTCGTCACCTCAAAGATGAAAGG
>Ga0315543_1001651_pt1 | contig 23430 bp, 19 predicted proteins | sample SalMarSW160210MG_2_FD_203098 | JGI IMG/M metagenome (GOLD analysis project Ga0315543, IMG submission 203098) | Salt marsh sediment microbial communities from the Plum Island Ecosystem LTER, Massachusetts, United States - Salt Marsh Sediment SW1601-210 ... | reverse complement strand
TGGAGGTGAAGGATATCGATTACTGGGAGATTAATGAGGCTTTCACCGTGGTGACACTGTATGCCATAAAGAAATTGGGTATCGACCCAGATAAAGTGAACATAAAGGGCGGTGCCACTGCAATAGGGCATCCGTTAGCTGCTTCAGGCCCAAGGCTTACCGGCACTATGGCACGTATCTTGAAGGAGAAAAATGCCAGATATGGATGTGCCACTCTTTGTGGAGGTGGTGGACAGGGAGCAACAACAATAATCGAGCGAGAAAAGTAACCAAGGTTAAAGACCTAATTGCTGGGCAACAATCTCGCGATGGAAATCGCCTTCGCCAAAGGCAAGCTCCATTGCCTTTCGCTCTGCGGAAATAGAGCCCCATATCATAATCTGTAAATAGTCCTACCAAAAGGAATAACAGTGACGGGAATTGATATAATATTTATCGATTTATCAGAATTAGAAGGTGACATAACTTGAGGCGGAGCCGTTTCATATTATTGGTAATAGTTTTGGTGATTTCGTTTGGCTGTGCTCAACAGGAGGGTGAATCATTAGCGCCTAGTGGGGAAGCTGAGCTGATAATACCTTCGTCGTTAGAACCTATGGAGGTCTTTACAGAAATTGCCAATACTACCGCGCTTGCGCCTATGTTCGTGGGCAATGGTGGTACAGAACCTCCTAATTTCTCTCCTTGGATGCCACCGGGGGGTTGCCAAGAAGGATTTACTGACGGGTTCTCGTGGTTTCTTGTGCCAGAAGCTTATTATGAGGGTGAGATTGAAAATGCCTCATTCTGTTTGGTATTCGTTGATGTGTTGAAATACGAAAACGCGGAGTTCGCTGAAGCAAGCTATAGTGGCATTAGTGCAGAGTGTGAGCTTGAGGACTTTGTTTACCGCGGTGTAGCTTTGAAACGTGGATATAATTCCCTTTTTGAGTTCGAAAAGGAAGAGTTGTTCAGTTCTGAGTCGTCGGATTATGTTATTCATTCCGGTTGTTTCATTATTTACCTTGATTGTCCTTACGGAGGGGAGGATGCTTGCGAGAGTACTCTGGAAAGTGCTCTAAACGGGATTATTGCTAGATTTGCAGCGGATGGGCTGAAATAGCAAGCAAGATTGCCAAATAGCGAACTAGACCAATGACAAAGAAATGAAGAGGGATATAAGTTGAAACAAGGTTATTTCATATTACTGATAATAGCTTTGTTGATTTTATTTGGCTGTACTCAGCAACGGAGTGAGTTACTACCTGGCACAGCACCTGAACAAATAATAGAAGTAGAGGCTGTTAACCAAGTAATAACTTATTATTGCCGGTACTCCTGCTGGACAGTGGAGGAATTTTCCAATATCACAGAAGCCAATTTAGGGAAATTATTCAATGAAACATATACTGTAAAGGCAGGGCATTTCAACTTTACTTTTGATGAAACGAATCATTTCACCATAACTGAATGCCTTGTCTATGACAAAATTTCGAGGAGTGGAGATGAATACATAGCTTATTTCTCCTGGTTTTTGGATCCACTCACGCTAGATTTTATCGACGATAACTTTGAGGAATCTAGAACTGGACTTTCCTGGGAGGGCAACATTAATGGCGTGCCAACAAGCATTAGAATTGAATGTCCTCCACAAAATTCGGTCTATGGACTGGGGCCCTATGGTGTAGGGGTAGGGCATTGTCATGCACATATCTGGTGGCCGGCTTCCAGTGAGGCTTGGTAAGATGCATTGAAATAAGGAGGAAAGAATGAGAATCACAATCGTTTATGACAATGAAGTAAAAAAGGAGGGACTAAAATCTGGCTGGGGATTTTCAGCCTATATAGAGATGGAAAGGGCAGCGCCGATTTTATTCGATACCGGCGCCGATAGCCCTACGTTATTACACAATATGAAAGAGTTGAATATTGACCCTGAGAAAATAGGGACAATCGTGATTTCCCATGCTCATTTCGACCACACCGGGGGACTTTCTGAAATCCTCACAATAAACAAAACTGCGGAATTGTACATTCCCAACTCGCTTAGACTCGCACCTTCGGGGAGAAAGATAACCACCGTTGGAAAGGACGCTGTCCAGATTTGTGAAAATGTCTTTTCTACAGGTGAACTCGAGGGTATAGAGCAGTCACTGGCGATCAAGACATATAAAGGCATTTTCGTGGTGACTGGCTGCTCTCATCCTGCGATGAGAAGCATATTAGGTGCTGCGTCGAAGTTCGGCAAAGTTTACGGGATTGCCGGCGGATTTCATGGATTTCATGACTTTAAGGCATTTGATGATTTATCGCTAATTTATCCCTGTCATTGCACTCAACACAAACAAGAAATAAGCGAGGTGTTCAAGGGAAAAGCTCTGAAGTGTGGGGCAGGGTTGGTAATCGAAATATAGAGATTGATTTGTCATAACCTAGCGGGCGAAAAGAATAATCCCCAAGCAATTTCGCCGCAGCTAACCTTAGCACCCCGGAAATACCGATAACCAACAAAAAGGGGAAGGGGACACATCTATTGACAAGAGTGAGTATAGTGGTTTAATATAAAATTGGTTCGCATAAGAAACCTTTTGCGAACCAAAGAAGTGGATGAAACAAAGCATTCATGCATGACACAAGCCTAGATCTATTAATCACCGAGTTCTTGGAATACCTGGAAATCGAAAAGGGCTGCTCTTTTCTTACTACTCGCGTATATAGACATTATTTGGACCGTTTCCACAACTGGCTCAGTGAAAATTCCCCTACTACCAACCCTGAAGACATAAAGTTAGAGGATGTTAGAAGGTACAGACTATATTTGGCGCATTTTCGTAATAGAAATGGCGTGCCATTAAAACGTATCTCTCAAAGCTACCATATTATTGTATTACGAGCTTTTCTACGTTATCTCTTAGTCAAGCGTGATATACCCACCTTATCCCCTGATAAGATAGAACTTCCAAAACAGAACACTCGTTCTGTTAGTTTCTTGGACTCGGAGCAGATAGAAAGGCTATTGAACAGTCCCCAAATATCAAACGAGATAGGCTTGCGGGACAAAGTTATCTTGGAAACCTTATTTAGCACAGGATTAAGGGTGTCAGAATTAGTAAAGCTAAATCGTGACCAGATAGACTTAAAGCGCCAGGAATTTGGTGTCAAAGGCAAGGGAAATAAACCACGAGTAGTTTTCTTATCAGATACAGCTGTACAATGGATTGAGCGATACTTGCAGTCGCGTCAAGACCATTTTAAGCCGCTGTTTATTCGATACAGTGGTTCAGTAGATACTCAGAAGAATGGGGAAAAGATGCGACTGACAGCAAGGTCTATCGAAAAAATGGTTACCAAGTATGCGAAGAGATGTGGATTATCAATCAAAGTAAGCCCTCACACGTTGAGACATTCATTTGCCACAGACCTGTTGATAGGTGGAGCTGACCTTCGTTCTGTTCAAGAAATGCTAGGCCATGAAAGTATCAGAACAACCCAGGTTTACACTCATGTCACCAACAGGCACTTAAAGGAGGTTTATAGGACTTTTCATAGTAGAAAGTAAGGAATTTGCGTAGAATTGGTGCTGAGCACCACCGTAGATGTTGTTCACTTCTCAGTAAGCTCAAAGGAGATTAAGAACCATGAGAGGAAAATGGGGGAAAACTGTACCAACAGGCCTTAGTTTTTCCATAAACAAAGCCATAGTGGCACTGTTGATTGTCTTGATCGTCTTCGGGGCTCTGCTTTATACACAGGGGTGCAAGCAACCTGGTGCAATTAACACAGCTACTCTCGATGAGCCTCCAGCAAATCCATTTCTGGCTGATTCACCGTGGCCTATGTCGCACGCGAATCCATACTGTCAGGCATCTTCCCTGTATCCGGGGCCAACTGAAGATACGTCGGAATATAAATTCGATTACCTGGGAGAGCTAATGTATTACCCTCCAATAACTGTTGCTATTTCTGGTGCGTACCCTGACGGCAACCACGTATTATGGGGAAATACCCCAACCACGGTATTCAAGGCAGGTCTTGATGGAGGTAGGCTTTTCTACATTGAGAAGATGGAGAAAGAACCTCTAAATGTAACGCTATCTCGCATGGAATGCGGATTGTCCAACGCGTATACACTCGTTGACTGCGAAGGTACGTTTTTTGTTCCCAGCATCCGTAAGATCTTCGGATACGGTGATGAGGTTCCTGGTGATCCCTATTCAAAGATAGTAACAAAGGGCGTTTTTGAAATCCCTGAGGACCAGCTTCGCAGCGAAGATGAATTTATCGCCGGCTTTAATATTGCATATGATGGCATGCTCGTTTTCATTACCAATAAAGCGACTGTTGGGGTTGTATCCCGCAGCTTCGACTCGGCACATTTCCTGCATCTTGGAGAGGACGAAGAAACATCGAATTCAATCGCATGTGATGAAGATGGCGGGATTTATGTGGTGACAAGCAAGCACATGTATCGTGTACAGTGGACGGGAGACGGACTAACAACCAATGAAAGCGAAGGGGGCTGGATTGCCAATTATGAAACAGGTGGTGAGGTGGGTGGTATAAGGCTTGGCATGGGTTCTGGTTCTACACCTACCTTGATGGGGACCGGAGAGCAAGATAAGTTCGTTGTCATTACTGACGGTCAGGACTTAATGCACATAGTGCTCTTCTGGCGGGACAAGATTCCCTCTGACTGGGTGCAGATTCCTAGGACTAAAGACCGCCGTATAGCAGCTCAGATCCCGGTGACATTCGGCAATCCTGAAGCTACTGAGTCCTCCTCCGAGCAATCCGTTTGTGTTAGAGGATACGGCGCACTGGTCGTCAACAATCAACTGAACACCACCTCTGAAGACCCCATCATCAATATAGTGATGTCACAGTATCCAGACGTAGCGCCATATGGCGCCGAGAAATTTGAGTGGGACCCTCAGGCTCGAAAGCTACACTCCGTCTGGGTGAATGAAGAGGTCAGTCTGCCTAATGGAATACCAGCAATGAGTGCAGCCAGCAACCTCATCTATGACATTGGGCAACGATCAGGAAACTGGACATGGGAAGCACTGGATTGGGATACAGGAAAATCGGTTTTCTCCTATGAGATTGGCAGTGATCCACGATATAACAGTTGCTGGGCGGCAACCGAAATCGGCCTTAACAATGACTTATACAGTGGATCCATCACCGGCATGATGTGTCTTCACCCTGATGCTTCATAGCTGTAATGGTACCTGAATAACCGTGTCATAATTGCCCCACTCTACCTCAGCTCTTGTCTAAAGCCTCCCGATTAGTTATTCCCACCCTAAGTAGCATCTCTTTGTTGCGGTTTGCTAGTATTATGTCAACTAAAGCCTTGTTTCACGTGGCTAATAGGTGTTAACTTTCTACCATCGCTCGAATATTCGAAAGGAACTGTAATGGCAATATCCTCCCTTAAAAAAATTTTGGAACCGATACAGATTAACTCCTTGGAGCTTAAGAATCGGCTGGTAGTTCCTGCAATGGGGACTGACTTTGCTAATTCCGACGGTACAGTCAGTGAGCGCCTTAAGGACTACCTCGTAGCCCGGGCTGATGGTGGGTTCGGTCTGATTATCACCGAGATAACCGCTATTAGTCGCTATGGCAAAGGTATGGCTAACCAACTCAGCATCTGGGACGACAAGTTTATCCCGGGATTCAAGAATTTAGCCATGGCAATACATGCTAAGGAAGCTAAAGTCGCGGTTCAACTATATCATCCAGGAAGACAAACTTTTTCGTTCCTAACTGGTCGACCCGTGGTGGCCCCTTCAGCAATTGCCTGCCCTGTTTGCAGAGAAATCCCTAGAGAACTTAGCGTGGAAGAGATCCTGGAGTTGGAGGAACAATTTGCTGAAGCAGCTAGAAGAGCTAAAGAGGCAGAGATGGATGCCATAGAGATTCACGGGGCCCATGGATACCTGGTAGCACAATTCATGTCAGGGTATGCCAATCATCGGTCGGACGCTTACGGAGGAGATCTGGAGGGGCTGCTACGGTTTCCCATCGAAATTGTCCACAAAATCAGGGCAAAGGTGGGAGATGACTATCCTATTATCTTTCGCTTAAGTGGAGATGAGAGAGTCGCCGGTGGAAGAACCATTCAGGAAACCAAGACAATAATCCCCCTTTTAGAGCAAGCTGGGGTGAATGCCTTCCATGTCTCCACCGGTGTTTACGCTAGTTCTGATTATATAACCGCTCCCATGGCAATTCCTCCGGGCTACAATGTAAGTGCTGCTGGTGAGGTTAAGAAAGCTACCTCTGTGCCAGTGATTGCTGTAGGTAGAATTAATGATCCTCGCATGGTTGAAGAGATCTTGAAAGAAGGTCAAGCTGATCTGGTTGCTATGGGTCGAGCCTCACTGGCAGACCCCGAACTGCCGAAGAAAGCAGCAGATGGAAATTATGAAGATATCCGATGGTGCATTGCTTGCAATCAGGGTTGTATAGATAGGCTTCTTGATTTGGAGGAGACAGGCATATCTTGTCTGGTTAATCCCTCGGTGGGCAAGGAAAAGGAGATGGCACTTACTCCAGCTTCTCGAAGTAAGAAAGTTCTGGTTGTCGGAGGAGGCCCTGGTGGTATGGAAGTGGCTCGTGTCGCCGCCCTAAGAGGCCATGAAGTTTCCCTATATGAAAAGGATGAAAAACTAGGAGGTCAATTTAAGCTTGCAGCTATGCCTCCATGTAAACAAGAAATCACCAAGATAATAAATTACCTGAGTATCCAGATTAAGAAAGCTGGGGTGAAGGTAGCTTTAGGTAAAGAAGTAACCGAAGAAATAATTGATGAACTCCAACCAGAGGTAGTAGTAATTGCTACAGGAGGGACTCCTGTCATTCCTGACATCCCAGGGATAGAACAGGAAAGGGTGGTCACAGCTTTTGACGTCTTGGAAAGCAAAGTGACACCGGGACGCAGTATTTTGGTAATCGGAGGAGGTATGGTGGGATGTGAGACAGCGGACTTTCTAGGACAAATCATGGGATGCAGGGTAACTTTGGTGGAAGCACTACCCAGAGTTGCACAGGATGTTGGGGATGCGACAAGGCATTTCCTGCTGCAGAGACTTGCCCAAAGGAGAGTGAAGATCATCACCTCTGCCGCAGTAAAGCAGCTCACCAATGATGGAGCAATCCTTGAGCGAAACGGCAAGGAAGAAACGCTTTCAGGCTTTGACACCGTTGTTCTGGCGATGGGAGTTGCTCCCGTAAACGGACTTGCTGAAAAAGTCCGAGGTAAGACAAAAGAAATGTATGTTATCGGTGATGCTAAACAGCCTCGAAAAGCTCTGGACGCTATCGCTGAGGCCGCAGAAATAGGTCGCAAGGTCTGATCCCTGCAAAGTGTGAATGATGAACTATGTGCGAAGAAATCGCGTGCGATATTTATAGAGGTTAAACAGGGTCTTGATTGCTCCCTCAAGCGTGGGATATACCGGAAATCCCCTGCTCTCAAATTCTTTCTTAACCATCAGGTGGCATTTCCTATCCTCTTCGTCTTCTGAATAAGTCTCTAACGAAACACAGATCATTACAGGCTTCTTAATTTCATCTCGGGCATACTCGCACGCATCCATCATAAAGCTCAGGACTTTCCTCACAAAGCCCTCAAGTTCTCCGCCCAATATTTGCTTCCAATATTTCAGCTCATCGATGTGCAACACCAGTGAATGTATGTTTTCATCAAGAGCTATAGCCTTAATGGTATCGCGAAGGGCTGATAACCTATAATATAGCGGCCAGGCGTCTAAGGGATTCCTGATACTTGTTCCTGCCACTGGCACTAGTTTCTCTAGTTTTTTCAGTGTTTTCTTCCCGAATTGAGGAACCTCTAATCCTGCCTTTACACAGATATCGGTTTCCAGCACACTAAAACCACCAGAGTGAGTAATAATTGAAACTCCATTTCCAGAAGGGAGAGGTGAACAGTTAATTGCTAAGATGGTATTCACTAATTCATCAAAACTTTCTACTTGGACTACACCGGCCTGCTCAAAGAATGCTCTCCAGATTTGGGGAGAACCAGCTAAGGAACCAGTGTGAGAGGCTGCTGCCCTACTGCCATGCTCTGTTACCCCTCCCTTTAATGCTACTACTGGTTTTTTACTTGCGGCTTTCTTCAGTGCTGATTTAAGCCGTTCTCCATCTCGTATGCCCTCGATATATAACGCTATGACTTTTGTCTCATCGTCTTTTGCCAAATATTCCAAAAAATCGGGACAATCCAGGTCTATACCATTCCCATAACTGATTACCTTGCTAAACTTGATGTTCCTTATCTTTCCAATGTCTAGAAATAAATCGGCAAATGTTCCGCTTTGCGAAATGACTCCAACAGGTCCCTCTTCAGTTGATGCCTCGGGGTTAAAGGATAATCCCGATTTAGGGCAATAGATTCCCAAGCAGTTCGGACCGATCAGCCTAATTTTGCCCTTCGTTATCTCCTTCAGCTCACCCTCTAATTTTATTCTTTCTGCTATCCCGGTCTCGCTGAAGCCTGAAGAAAAAACATGAGCCACCTTTACTTCTTTCTCGATGCAGTCCTTTAATACCTGGGGGATTAGCAACGCTGACACTGCTATGACAACATAGTCAATTTGCTCTTCGATGTCCAGGATGCTGGGATAACATCTCTTGTCAAAAAGCTCCTTGTGATTTGGATTGACCAGGAACAGATTGTCTCTTGTCTTTTTTGTCTTCGTTAGGCTTCTTGTGAAACCATCAGTCTGCGATGCTCCTATTACCGCAATAGATCTGGGGTTAAAAATATAGTCGAAGTCCTTTAGCATCTTTGCTCCTGTAGTAAGCTTATCGTTATCCTGCTATCTAGATTAAGAATTAAGTGGGCTCGGCAGGATTCGAACCTACGACCAACCGGTTATGAGCCGGCCGCTCTGCCGCTGAGCTACGAGCCCATAAAAGCGGGAGATCTGACCCACTCCTGTTTCCTTTCGGATATTGATGAAAGCTTAACACATTTGCAATGAATTAGTTAATCTATGTAGCTGAGCTGTAAGCGACGAAGTCGGCGACTGGCTACTAGTCTAGTATACAACCTATAGCTTGAATTGAATCTAGTGTTTTGGCTGTTAGCAAAGCCGTCGGAGACAGGTACCGCAATCAAGTCTCCTGTAATATAGGTTGCAAGTATTGCAACAGGTTAAATTCCCGCAAGCCTATGGGATACTCTCTCCTCTGTTATCCCTAATCTAACCGCAATGTCTTTTTTCTCTAAACCTTTTTCTCTTAAACTAAATATGTCCCTTGTCTGCTTACCCTTTTCCCTTTTCCTATCCGCTATCTCCTTTAGATAATCCAAGTTCTGTATAGGTTTTGTCTCTATAACCTTACTTGTTTCAAACTGTGAGAAAACGTTTTCTCCTTCCTCGGTTCTAACTATGACAGTTGACCATCCTTCTGGAGAGCCATCGCTTCCAATTGATATGTCTGCTAATTCACTGGCGAAATCATCACAAATAAGGCAGTGTTTAGGCACGCAACTCTTTACCTCAGTTATGGGAAAAGATAATTTCTTGCTATTTGCATATACATTGAACTCCTCGGAAACATCGAACTTGTCTATCTCCTCAATGTTTAACCCCCTTTCCCTCATCTTCCCTTGCATGCAGTGGTATTCGTAATTTTCACGGCAAAACAAACCTATGGTAAGTTTTACTGCCGACGCTAATGGCAGGTTCCTGTGTTGAAGGTATCTTATGGACTGGATATGGCAGGGTGAGCCGACAACGCAAATTCTGCTGAGACCGTGGTCTACAACAGCAGCTCTAAGTTCCTTTAGTATAGGGGCTATCCCATATTTAGTCATTGCTGAGGAAATAATCTCACCTTTGGTTTTCGCTATAGAGGCTATAGGCATCCACCCGTCTCTTCCAACAACCAAAGCTCCATCTATGAGATTTTCGTTTAAGGCGTAAATTAAGAGCGAGGTTACGATTCCACCGTCCTGACAAGCTTTTTCTATGCTCTGTTCTTTTGTTCTTGCAGCCAGAATGCGCTTACATATCCCGATACTCCCCTTTTCTCCCCACCTTAAAATGCTGCCCTCTATATCCTCCATCAATCCTCGCCTGAGCATATAGCAAGCATCGTAGCATGTGGTACAGCTTACGCAGTCCAGGGTCCTTTTGGGCCTCTTCGGCTTGCCTTCAATAAACTTGATGTGAGAATTGGGGCATGCCAAAATGCATGCCCCACAAACTGTACACATGCCGGTTTCTATTATCTGTGCTTCTAAATCTTCGTAACTCGGCATCTTCCATATGTAGTATCACAAGGGCGGCGCTTTCAGCTTCGGTCTGGTTGAGCTTTAGTCCTTCAGCAGTCCTGCCTTCTTCATCTTGGCTACCTCCTCCTCCCTTAATTGCCTCTTGAAAAGCTTTAGAGTAACAGTGAGAGGCAATTCTTTTCTGAACTCAACGAACTTGGGAACAGCATAGGGCGGGAGTTTCCCCTTGCAATGGCTAATTATATCGTCATCGGTTACCTTTCCCTCCTGTTCCTCTTTTAACCTTATGAAAGCTTTTATCCTTTCGCTGCCGGGACGTTCAACATCCGGGATTCCAATCGCCACGGCATCGGCGACCGCTGGATGTTCGTAAAGCACGTCGTCAACCAGCCTGGTATAAACTTTTAGGCCGGAGATATTTGCCATATCTTTAACCCGGTCTGTGATGTAGAAATAGCCCTCGTTGTCCATTTTTACGACATCACCGGTAGGAAGCCAGCCATCCACCAGTCCTTTGCCGGGTTCAGGCCAGTAACCTTTCATAACCTGCGGCCCACGAACATATAGCTCTCCCTCTTTCCCCGCCGCGGCTTCCTCACCTGTCTCCAGGTCTATAATTTTGACTTCTGTATCTGGCATTGGTACCCCTATGGAGCCGAATTTCTCAGAAGCCGTGAAGCCGGTGATTTTGGAAAAAGATGAGAGATTGATGTGGGTACCCCCGGCCGTTTCCGTTAGGCCATAAGCCTCTGTTATCGGCACACCGGTTTGCTGCCTGAATTTCTGGGCAACTTCTGGAGCGAGGGCAGATGTAGTGGAGATGAACGTGGTCGTTATCCTTCCAAGTCCTTTCAAGATCAACCTGTTATATTGAGTAGGCACACATGCACACATGAAAGGACGATGTTCTGTCAACATCTTCACGAAGGTGTCGGTATCCCTTGGGTCAAGCAGGAAGTACATCCTAAGACCCCAGTAAACAGCAAAGTGCATTATGCAATGCCCATACTGGTGAAAAAGCGGAATGGGCATCAATATGGAAGTTTTCCCCCTGATTCCTACTTTCAAGGGTTCATAAGACCAGGCAACCTGAGTCACCGCTGCCACCCGGTTGTAATGAGTCAGCATTACGCCTTTGGGTAATCCGGTAGCCCCCCCCGTGAATACGAGAATTGCCAAATCCTCCATCGGATTGATGTCAACCTCCGGGGGCCTGGGCTCGTGATTGGCTATTAAATCACGAAATTGATATGTGCCCGGTATTTGTTTTAGTTCCGGCTCCTCTAATGAATAGTCCATAAGGGAGGTAACGATTATCCTCTTAATTTTTGTCTTGTCTTTTATTGAATCAACAAGCTCTAGAGAACCATCAGAGCAAATTACCGTCTCGGCTTCCGAGTCGCCAATCTCGTATATCAAATCAGCGGCTTTGTGCATCACACTACATGGAACATGCGTGGCTCCTGCCTTCAGTATCCCGAAGTCGCTTATGACAAACTGTGGACAATTTGGAAGGATGGTTGCTACCTTGTCGCCTTTTCTTACACCCAGGTCGGCGAGAGCTGCTGCTAACCTATCTGCCTCGAGCTTCAACTCTTTGTAGGTTATCTCATTCCCTAGATAGGAACAAGCAGCACGGTCCGGGAACTCGGCTGCCGCAGCATCCAGAAGACTATGAACAGTCACCTTCGGATAGGGTTCTTTTGTCTGCGGAAGCTTATACGGCCCTAACCTGTAACCTTTAAGCCAGGGCTTTTCGGCGATGGAAACCATAATCTTGCCCCCCTTTATATTTTGTTGACTATATCACCTAGCCCTAGCTCCTTGAGCTTTTCCGGGGTTGGTTTGCCGGTTTTCTTGTCCCATCCTCGGAATGTGTAATAGGCATCCAACATACCGTCTAAGTTCTTTACTGTATGTCCTTGGGCGGCACCTTCAGGCAGTGGGTCTTCCAATAGGCGCTTGGGAAGAGTGTCATCAGCTCTGGTCAATCCTTCTCTTACACTGAAAGCCCTTGCCAGATTGTAAATCCTCTCTCCAAGCTTTCTGAAATCACTAACATCAACTTTCCAGCCCACGCAATTGGCTATCATATCGACCCAATCTTCCGTAGCCAGGGCCATTCCCATGAACTTACAAGTTCCCATGGAATCAAAAACGGTAAGAGCATCCTCTAGATCCTTTACAACTTTTGTCTCGGCGGGGTTTTCTACCAGCAGGTCTTCAATTTTGCTGTTCTCGACACAGAGGAAAGGAATGTCCAGGAAGGTCGGGCCTTCAATATAAGCTGTGATATGGTCACCGCCACGATTTGCGGTAGCAAATGCCAATCCGCACATTTTGGCAGCTCTGGGGTCATAAGCCGGCATCTCCAGCCCTTTGACATTCATAGCGAATCTCTCCGTTCCCTTGCCCAGTTTTTCCGCCATTCTTTTTGTTCCTTCAGCTAACAAATTTCCAATGCCTTCCTTTTTGGCTATTTTATGTATCAGCTGAATCACAATATCGGGGTCTCCAAATTTCAGCTCTAATCCATCGGTTTCAGACTTTGTCAATATTCCCTTTTCATAACATTCCATGGCGAAAGCTATTGAACTCCCTGTAGAAATTGTATCCAGGCTGTAGTCATCGCACAAGTTATGGGCGTACGTTATTGCTTCTAAGTTTTCAACTCCGCACATGCCACCACAAGCCCCGATTGTTTCATATTCTGGTCCCTCTCCCTTGCAAGCGTAGGGACCGCTTTTTACTACAGTTACTCTTCCACAGCTGATTGGGCAGGCATAGCAGTGTTTTCTGTCTACCAGAAGTTCAGACTCTGCGAGCGTAATCCCGCTTATTTTGTCTATCTCTGGAAAAACCCCGGTTTGCCAGTTCCTGGTAGGAAATCCACCTCTGACATTCACCAGATTTGCGACCATAGCTGTTCCAAAAGTCTCAAGGGTAATCTTCAACATACTTTCATTAGCCAGGTCATAGTTTGTCTTTGAGACTTTGGCGAAGACTTCCTCGTTTGCCACCTCGATTCCCTTTGCACCTCTCACAGCGATGGCTTTTAAGCGCTTCGAGCCCATTACAGTCCCCCCCCCACATCTTCCAAGTGCCCGGTGAAGGTCATTGATAACGCAGGCATACCTAACTTGATTCTCACCACCTATACCGATGCAAGCAACATTGAATTCGTCACCGAGTTCTTCTTTGATTAATCTGTTGGTTTCAGAAACACCTTTGCCCCAGATATTCCTGGCATCTTTAAGCTCGGCTTTTCCCTCGTCGATTACCAGGTAGACCGGCTGTGGTGAGATACCTTTAAAAATAATCCCGTCAACGCCTGAGCCTTTGAGATACACCCCCCAATTGCCGCCTGAGTTTGCCTCTCCCCAAAAACCGGTAAGAGGGGACTTGAAGACTATGGAATATCTTCCAGCGCTGGGAGATTCTGTCCCTGTTAAAGGCCCGGTCATAAATATGAGCGCATTTTCTGGGCCTAATGGGTCGGCACCTTTTGGCACCTCATCGAAGAGGTATTTTGTTGCCAGGCCACTCCCGCCGAGGAACATTTTCCGCGCATCCTCTGAGGGGACTTCCTCTGAGATGTTAGACTTTGATAAATCAACCCTTAAAATCTTTCCCATATAGCCGAACATTTTTGCACCTCCTTTCCTTTCTATATTTTTGAAATCTTACCCTAATTCTCAGGAGATTTTCCCCAGCTTCGGCGTGTCTAATACGTAACGCCACTGCCGGGTCGGCCTGACCACTGCCAGATTCTCATAACCAGCTCCTGTATATAGCTAGCTTATGTCTCTTCTAGGTAGCAGCTATGGCCCTGGTCACTCCATACCGTCGCTTCTAATAAACTAAAAATCTATTGATTTGCCTTCATAGGCATAGCGGAGAAACTTTTGGGTCTCTTCAGTAGTAGGCACTCTGGCGCTAGTAACCAGTTGAAAATCCGCAAAGGCATTGTCTACCAGCTTCTCCATAGAATTGTTAAAGCTATCCGCTGGGATACCTGTCTCCTTGATGCTTAACGGCTCCTTGATACTGCGGGCCAGTCCACGTATCGCCTCAACTAGAATTGGTCCTGCTTTTTCCCCTTTAGGTACCTCCAATCTGATGGAGTAAGCTATCTCAGCCCAGAGTTCTTCACGAACATCGCCAATAAACTCAATAGTGTAGGGCAGAAATAGCCCCACTGCTCTGCCGTGGGGTATGTGGAATACGGCTCCCAGGGAATGGCCGGCAGCGTGTGCCATTGCGCACATCGAGTTGATAAACCCCATCCCGGCAATACAGGCAGCATTGGCCATCTTTTCCCTGGCTTCCATGTCCTTCCCATTCTTGTAGGCTCTGGGTAGATATTGGAAAACAAGCTGGATAGCCTTAATGCAAAGCCCATCGCTGACATCATTCTTCCAGCTACTGGTAAATCCCTCTACGGCATGGGTCAGCGCGTCCATACCTGTCTGCGCGGTGAGCCCAGGAGGCATTTCAGTCGCAAACTGGGGGTCTACGATAGCAATATCAGGCATAGTCTCACGGGAGCCAACACTCATCTTCCTCTGCTCGGCTTGATCGGTGAGTACTATTCCCCAGGTTGCCTCAGCGCCGGTACCCGAAGTTGTGGGAATGCAGACAAGCCTGGCCTTGTTCTGGAGGCCCAATCCGGTAGTAAAGGGATTTATCTCCTCGGCCTTCATACCTGGCCCTGCATATTCCACCCACATTGCCTTAGCGGCATCCATAACTGAGCCTCCTCCCAACGCTACTATCAAGTCGGGCCCAGACTTGGTCATTTCGGATGATCCCCTCCTTACCGTTTCAAGTAATGGGTCAGGCTCAACTTCATCAAAAACGGTGCTCCCTATCCCGGCCTTGGAGAGCTGTTCCTTAACCTTGTCAACGAAGCCCAACTTCACTATATTAGCATCGGTAACGATAAAGGCAGACTTCCCCTTCAATTGCCCCAAACGACTCACCGCATCTTCGCCGTAAACCACCTCAGGAGTAATAAAATACCACATAACTACCTCCTCTCCAAAATCTGGAGCTTGCTTAAAATGTTTTATGTCAGCTGCGTTCAGTTCAAGGTTGCCATCATTTCTTGATGCTGGCTACGCACGGAACTCAATTTCGATAAGAACCATGCAGTTCACCAGGGGAATTCAGTGTCGACGCGCGTTGTGCACTCCACCAGCTCCGCGGCGGCCCTGGGCATCTTCATAATTTGCGCCATGTCCCCCTTGAGATTGAGCTTGCCGGTCATCATCGCCTGGACAGGGTCGAGCTTTTTTTCCAATATGTTGCGCCATACGCTCAGCGGAGCCCAGAAGCGATACGCAGGGGTCTTGCCACTCTCGTCTGCGGGTGCCGAAGCAGAGCGACATTCACCATGCCACAGGTCGAAGTACGCAACGAGTGTCTCCTTCAACCCGCCTTCTGGCTCAACGATAAAATTCATGTCCCCTTCCCAGTTCTTGGCCGCATCCTTGTAGGCTTGGCTCTTATTAAGCTCTGCGCACGCAGCCTTTACCCATTCCTCCGATCCAAACCTGATTGCCATTTCTTAGACCTCCTTCTTTTAGATTTTGCCTCAGTTAGTACCTTCTTGTTATTCGGTACCTAACTCATAGCCATTTGTCACTTTCGTTTTTTGAATTTTACCACAGATTTCTCAAAAGTCAATCAAAAATACTCGCCAGAGCGGATGACACAGTTATCAATTACAATTTTCCCACAGAAGGTTGATTTTCCACTTACCCCTCTTCCATAGAAACAATTACCTGCGCCGTTGCTTGACTTTTTTGTTCTATCCTTTTAGCACCATTAGTGGTGCAATCTTCATTAGTACTAAAAGATTACCTCTAGCCTTCACTTTCCTGGTGAGCAAAGCCATTGTTGGGCTAATTTGGCCGGAACTAATATGTGCCATGTTCTCAAATCCGGCTTCCTGATATGCGTTAGGCTTATCTATGGCATCGTTTTGTATCTCTATCTCACCCTGTCTAAAGTGAAGTGTAACAGCTACACCGGAAGTGCTCTCTTTTATAACTACACTAGCTTTTAACTTCTCGATGCGCTTGTATTTCTTGGAGTCCTGGAGATTTGTGTCTATTGTTTCCTTAAGCATCCTCCCCAGACCATTGAGCTTCTCCCCTGCTTTTACCTTTACTTCTGGCATATAGCGCCTCCTTTGACTATTTAGCCCGGTTTAACTATTTAGCTTGTTTGACTCTGTGAGGTTAGCCACTATCCTTCCAAATCAAAGTCAGCTATGACGCCGCTTCTGTTCACGAATTCCCAGTCCCTTTCGAAATCACTGTATTTCCAGAAATGTGTGTTGCAGATCTTGATGTCTGGGAAAAGAAACTTGAACATACAATTGTCCAGGCGCACAGGGTTCTCAAAGTCTGCACCGAGCGTTAGTGACAACTTTAACTCCCCATAAGGCATGGTGATATGATAAGTGTTGCCTTCCTGGCTCAAGTTGATCCTGGTGAACTTGACGCCGAGGCACTTATTCAGCAGGAGAAAGCCGGGCACATTTTGAGCGAAGAACGGCTCCAAGACCTTTCTTTGTTCCTCGGTGGTGGTGTCACTTATGTATACGCCTCCCTCTCCGCCTTTCACCAATAGGTCAGCGAACTTGCGGGAGAAAAGATCAACCACCTCGATTACTAAGATCCCGTCTATGTTTACATTGTTGATTTGGCCTTCTTTGATCTGAAAGAGCTGAAACGATTTGCAGGGCTCGTCCCTATCCCTACCAAAGTAATAAGGGCATTGGCCCTCTGCGGCGCAACCTTCGTACCAAACTCCTTTCATCTTCCAAGCCATGACATCCCTCCTTTCTTTTCCCTGATGCGTCTTCTAGCAGTATTCCGTCTCGCCCTTTCCTACTCCCTTTGTTCTAAGCCGGGATTTCCCATTTCAATTAAAAGGATCATCTCCCATGAATTCGAAGTTTATTATTCGCCAAGATAAGTTACGTCTGGAATAGCTGTTATTGAATCAGCCACTGCTCTTATGAATTTAGCGTTCCGCATTATCTTGCCGAAATCACCCTTAAGCTTCAAAGTTCCTTTCATGGTCACCTCTATAAAATCCGCCTCTCCCTTGACGACTTTCTTAAAATTCTCATAGGGTCCGGTTGAACTAAAACCTACATCTACCTCTGAAGGGTCGTTGACTAAACGAGCATCGGTGCACTCTCCGGCTTTATAAGCAAAGTACACGTATGTAGCCTTTTCCAAGCCTGAACCTGGTTCTAGCACAAACAAGAAATTGCCATTAAAGTCAACGCCCCAGTTTTTCCCGGCTTCAACACACGCTTGACTAGCATTTACCACTTTGCACCATTCTTGTGCCCACTCATTTGAAGGGTATACAACTGCCATTTTTTCTACTCCTCCTTATATTTTCCCCTAGAGAAGGTTAGCACCTTCTGAGCCTGATTATAGATTCTCGATGTCATACCAATACCTGGCGACCTGCATAAGGTTTCCTTGCCTGCTGCCCAGCCAAAGGCTCGTCATTTTAACATCGCGCCAATGTTTCTCAAGGTCATAGTCCCTGCAATAGCCGTAAGCACCCATAAGTTCCATTGCCCTATTTGTAGCATGGGTTGCTGCGTCGGGTACAAACAAGCCGACAGACCTGGTTTTGTATTGCATTGCATCATCCCACGGCATTATCCCATATATGTCAGGGGAATCTATTTGTCTTGCTATCATGTAGAGCATGGCAGATGATGCCTCAATGTCTATGACGATCTCCGCCAGAACAGCGGCATTGACGCTATGCTCTTTCAATGGTTTCCCATAAATGACCCGCTCCGAAGCCCACTTCTTGATGATTTCATAGGTGTTTTTCATCGGTCCCATCGCTAGGGCAGCACCTCCCACATTGCCGTAAGCAACGACCTCTCTAAAGTACTTAGCGTCATCATCAGGACCATGCGCTCGATATCCCTTTGGCACCCTTACATTATCAAACCAGATATCAGAGTTATAATCTGCCGCAAATCCTGCCTTTTGGTATGGTGCCCCTACAGTGACTCCTGGGGTATCGGCGGGGACATAAATGTAGGCCAAATCCTCGTCATTTGATGATCCTGGATTGGTGGAACAAACTACACCGTATATATTGGCGTCTGATACCGAGGGCCATAATTTGTGACCGTTAACTACCCATTCATCACCTTCCAATCTAGCTGATGTCTTTATAGTTTTTCCATGCATAAACCCTACATCTTCTATTTCCGAACCGCTCGAAGGTTCAGTCATAGCGTTGCAGCAAGTATACATTTCATCGCCGCAGAACCTCGGTCCGAACTCTCGGCACAGCTCCATATTTCGATGCGGCCTCAGCATAATTGGCAGCATTGGCCAGCCAGCGCTGATTGCCGCACTAACAGCAAATCCAGAGTCAAGCCTCGAAAGCTCCTCACAAGTAACCACAAAGAAAATTGCTGCATTGGAGATATCCATACCGCCGACTTCGGCTGGCCAAAGACCCCTGCTGAGTCCGAGATCGACTAACACTTCCTTCATTAAGGGCTTGACGAGCTTATGCTCTTTCCAGTCCTCATCGATTTGCCGCCTGACAGGCATAAGTCTGTCCTCCCCCCATTCTCTAATGACTTTACCTACCTGTAACACCTCCTCTGGAATCCATTCGGGTCGCATGAAATCATCTATTGTAGGCATCTTTTAGCCTCCTCTTGGGAAAACTTGCTTTCGACCGCATAAGCATCGCCTCGCCACGGTAACCGCCGTCTGTTGGCTTATATTTTTCTATCCTCTTACAGGCTGTCTAAAAACCTTCTTTTCACAGGTTGATCACCGACCATTGACTGTCTCCGGCACCTTAAAGGTTATCTCTCGAAGACTACCACCTCCTTTCAGCTACTTCCGTTTGTTTTTAACGCTAACGTTACAATCAGCTCCGACTAATGTCAATACTCAGCACAGTTCACCAAAACGAAGGGCATAGTTATCAACTACAATCTTCTAAGGTATAACCGAGGCCCCAATCTACCTTTTGGGTACCGTTATTTTTGGAATCTTTAGTAGTGTTAAGAGATTACCTCTACGCTTTGTTTTCCTGGTGAGCATGCCGATAGTTGAGCTAATTTGGCTAGAATTAATATGCGCCAGGTTCTCAAATCCAGGGATCTTGTTGTCTACTCTTGTGAAGAGATAAAGGGATCTGTAAATGTCGTCGGAATCAAATCTCAAGGCGATAATGAAAGCCCGAAGGTAGCCACCGAGTATCTGACGAACGTCATCGACGCCCACGAACAGATTACCAAAACACCGCGTGGCAAACTCACAAGAGTGATTGTTTTAGGGCTCAGGTCTTGTGCCTAAGCAGCTACAACATCGCATTGGGTAAGGTGTCGAGATTCATTTTTTGGTGAGACAAGCCGTCTCTTATAGTAATGGAGCGGGAGACGGGATTCGAACCCGCGACACCCTGCTTGGAAGGCAGGAACTCTACCGCTGAGTTACTCCCGCAAAAACATTATCTCAAAGCTAAAAGTTCACAAGCCAACTACTTAGCGATTTTATCACTTCCAGAGCATCTGGAACAACTCACTATGGTTGAACACTATTCTAAATCCCTCACCTTTGATGATGCCTTACGTGTCTATCATAAGGTCAATCAAGTATCATAAGATTGAACAGGCAACATAAGGTTGCTACGACTTGATTGAGGTTTTATTACTTTGCTGCACTGTAGTTAGAAGGCCCATCATCAGAATCTACCTTACGTACAAGCTGGTCCTTAGCTATTTCATAACCAGTCTCTAATATCCTCGTTAAGCGTCCGATAAAATTGCTGCTTACAATAGTAAGGGAGATTAACACAATCAAGATTAGATAAAGTAACATGAGTAGGATTGGAAAGTGAAAAGCCTCACCTAGAACATGAATACTGACCAATATTGTGAATACCAATGAAAGTAGAAGTATAACTGCCAAGGTGAGAAATAACGGTGGGAATACAGTAATAGACCGACTAATCCTTTCTACTGCACTAAGATGAGCCAACTTCTGTCTTACTCGGGTAATACGCAAGCTTGCATCCAATAGATGTTTTTCAAACGATTCGTAGGTAGACAAGTCACCGAAGTCGAAGGTCTTGTTCGCCTTATGTGCTTCCTCCGCTTTGGTTTTCGCCCATTTATCAAATACTGCGCTTGCTTTGTCGAGCTCAGAAGGGTCTATTGATTGCCCAGGTGTGTAGTACGCAAATTTCATATATATCTCTGTCAACCTCCGTGAAATCTCAGGGTGCTGTCTAGCTGACTTAGCCATTTGCGATTCGAGTTCAGCCTGACTTCTCTCGAGTCCATCAATGAGCCTATCTCTCCAATCCGTCACGTATCTACTGAAGAACGTTGCCAAGACAAGTGATATTGCCAACAGCGCACCAGAAGCTGCAGCCATTGCAGACGTAACAGTGACAAAGTTATTAGCAGACATAGTAACCTGAATATCTAAAAAGGCATACAGTAATACAAACACCACGAGTAAAAGAATGGCTATGCCGAAATGTAATAGGACACGCTTAAACGAAGAAATTGCTGACTTTTCGAGAAAGCTAATTATTCTATATTCTGGGAGGCTTTTCCCTTGATTTTCAGGCTCTTCCATATGGGGAACTTTAACAATAGTGGCTAGGTTATGCAACGAGAGGATTTAAGAGTAAATTCAAAAACGTTTTACCTCGGAACTCTCTATCTCCCAACCTCTGTATATAGGCCAGTCTCGCCAAGGGACTCGAACCCACGACATCCTGCTTACTAGGCATATACTCATAGCTAAATGTTCACAGCTAAAGGTGTTAGCAGCTTCAGATTGTTCACACAGCTAGGGTATAGGGGTATCCTACCCACCAAGCAAAATTGAAGCTGGGAAGATGATTGAATATCCTCTCATATAAAACTTCCCCTAAAACTTTTTGGGAGAAGTTAATCCCGAAACTCTCAAACAGACGTTTGTCTCTAACGTAGACCGATTATGCTACAATTGCAATATATTAAAGATACGGTATAAGGCAAGCGGAGAGAGTTCATGTGTATGGATGTTAGGTGAAATGCCTTTATAGTGGTTAGGAACGATGACAAATAAAGCCAAGAAAAGCAAAAAGGCCAAATCTGCTGTGAGCATTCCGACACCATTCCACGAACGTTTTAACATACGATTGGATGTTAAAGAAGCAAGAGAGCACTTTTTGAACAGGGTTGAGAACCTTATATTTTCTAATTTTTTTGATGCCGAAGTCGACAAAGATGAGAAAACTAGAGTTGTTCTTTGGCAGGTTGCAAATGCATTGGGAGTAAAGTTTGAACGGGATTATGACTTTGATGATTATGTCAACGGTGATTTCCATAAATGCTTACAAGTAATTGAGGCCTCATACAATGCCCTAAGAGATGCAGCACAGAAGGAAACGCTAACTTATTTTATCAAAGTGATTTTAGAAAAAAGTGAAATTGACTTAGGAGTAAGTTGGGAAAATAATAAGTTTATACGTACTGGAGCGAAACTTTTAGACCAGCAACTGGTGAATGAGCCGTTGCGTTGGCTATCAGCCCCAAGGTACAAAAATGTATATGCTCCTTTTGCAAAGGGTCTTTCCTATTTTCTTGAGGCTGAGAAACACCCAGAGTCACTTTCCGATGTTATCACAGACATGTATGAAGCATTGGAAGCTTTATCAAAAGTAGTTACAGGCAGAAACAAGGAGCTTTCTGGAAATGCCGAACTGTTTATCAGGAAGATAAATGCCTCTCAACACTATAAACCAATACTCAAAAAATATATTACTTATGCTTGTGAATTCCGCCACGCTCTCGAAGAGAGCAAGGAAAGGCCAACATTATCGGTAAGTGAAGTAGAATCCTTCGTATATCTAACAGGCCTGTTTATCAGACTTGCAATTGGGAAGACGTAGGCAGTGAGTGCTGCAGCACATCAACCTCAAATAATGGGGTACATCTTGGTTGCCTTTTCCAAATCCACATAGCTACTCATCAGGCAAAGGTGGAGTTCGCATAATTATCGTAATTGTAGCATTTGCAGAAAGGGGACTATCAGTTTGCTTCACACTGCTAGTTATCTCATTACCGGGGACGCTGGTATCAGCGGTTGCTGCTAAGCTATCACCTGATAAGAGCAAGCCTGCAAGCGCATCCTCACCAAAAGCTACCCCAGGACTTACAAGCCACCATATCTCTCTCTACTATTGCGTTTTTTCTTACTCACCGCAACCTTCTAACCACATTCCCACGCAAAGCTCAAAATCCGGTGAGGGTAATACTTCCTTGTCAATTATCACGTCTAGCACAGCGGGAAGATTGGAGTCGACCGCCCTTTGTAAGGCAGGTTTGATCTCGGAAGGCTTCACCACTCTTTCCCCATAGCAATTCATACCTCGAGCGACTTCATCGTATCGGATACCATCAAAATCAACCCCGATGTATCTTTTGCCAAAAGACGCTGTTTGTCCGCCTCTTATCATTCCCCAAGCACCGTCATTGTGAACTATGAATACGATGGGCAACTGCAGACGGCTTGCTGTTTCCAATTCCTGGATGTTAAACCCGAATGAACCGTCCCCAGTAACACAGTATACTTGTTTCGAAGGGAATGCTAGCTTTGCTGCAATAGCGTAGGGGATACCGGCTCCAAGGTGGCCTGCGTCTCCAGATGAACAGCTTAAGAATGTATTTGGTTCATAGATACGATTTAGACGCACACACCAGACAGATGTGTTTCCCCCATCAGTTACCACGATAGCATCCCGTGGAAAGAAATCCCGTGTCTCTTTTGCCAGTCGCGCTGGGTGGATTGGCACACTATCCGACTCACACATTCCCTTGAAGCCTTCAAGCCAATTCTTCTCCGCTTCCTTGTAGGACTGAAGAACCTCACGTTCCTGTTTTTTCGGCGTATATTTCTTCAACGCTTCCAAAAGGGCATGAAGGGTAGATTTTGCGTCACCGACTATCCCAATGTCTACCGATCGGTTAAGTCCAATCATGTCGCCACTGATATCTATCTGGATAAGTTTCTGTTGTGGTGCCTCCCCCCAAGCAGGCGGTTTGCCCCAGAACTCAAGGTCCGCTAGTCGCCCTCCAACCAGGAGTACGACATCGGCAT
>Ga0315543_1001648_pt1 | contig 23445 bp, 15 predicted proteins | sample SalMarSW160210MG_2_FD_203098 | JGI IMG/M metagenome (GOLD analysis project Ga0315543, IMG submission 203098) | Salt marsh sediment microbial communities from the Plum Island Ecosystem LTER, Massachusetts, United States - Salt Marsh Sediment SW1601-210 ... | reverse complement strand
TTAGAGAGCAACCGGATTGACGTGCACAGCGTGTCGGCTCGCAAACCGTTGTTTATGGACGAAAGTGCTCACGATTGGAAACTGGTCAGGCTGGGGCGAGAGCTGGGCTGGACCGGCGTAGCCTTGAAGACGTGCAAAACTCAGACCGGCGCGCTACTAAGTTTGTGTTGGGCTAAAGCCCACGGCATGACCTTGATGGTACAGGATTTGACCAACCCGATGTTGGCCCAAATCCCGCATTTGCTACTGGCGGCCCACGCAGGTACGATTATGGGTGTCGAAACCAACGCGATGCAGTTTTATCCCGATGCCTCGTTAGCTGAGGAAACGATTCACCCGGGGTTGTACCGGAGGCGGGAAGGTCAGGTAGATCTTTCTTCTATTTGCGGGCCGGGCTTTGGTTACCGGCTGGTAGAGATCGAGCGAGAGTTGCCAGAACCCGTGGTTACTTCTAATTAAACTTAGTAGTTCCAAATTCTCCTAAAACCTAGCATTGTCATTCTGAGCACAGCGAAGAATCTCCTTGGACAGCCGAGATCCTTCGCTGCGCTCAGGATGACCTGCTGAGGTCTTAACCGGCCAAATTTGGAACTACTGAAACTAATTAAACAAGAGCCTCATGGCTGCTCTTCCTTATTCCCATCCCGGCCTTCGATCCGGACGACGAATGGTTCGACGATTGAACACGACATCGGCGGACACATTGGGATAAAAGAACTCTTGGTCTTCCGCTGCTAAGGAAGGACGGCAAATGCATCGACTCGGCATCTCGTGGCATGGTTTACTGAAGGCCGCGGCCGCCGCGGTCGTCCTGGTGGCCGGCCTGGCGACCCCATCTCGTGGAGACCGTCGGCCGAATATCGTTCTCATCATGGCCGACGACCTGGGCTATGAGTGCCTCGGGGCCGACGGCGGGACCTCCTACAAGACGCCCGTACTGGACCGGTTGGCGGCCGAAGGCATGCGACTGGACCACTGCTATGCGCAGCCGCTGTGCACGCCTTCGCGCGTGCAACTCATGACGGGAATCTACAACGTCCGGAATTACGTGAGGTTCGGGGTCCTCGACCGGAAACAGACCACCTTCGCGCAATTGCTCAAGCGGGCCGGCTACGCCACGTGCGTGGTCGGCAAGTGGCAGTTGGGCAAGCAACCCGACTCTCCGCGGCATTTTGGATTCGACCAGTCGTGTCTGTGGCAGCACACACGCGGAAGAACAAGAAAGGGCGGACTCGACAGCCGCTATCCGAATCCGTCGCTGGAGGTCAACGGCCGGCCGGTCGACTATCACGGTGGCGAGTACGGTCCGGAGGTGGTCAGCGACTTCGCCTGCGATTTTATGGAGCGCAACAAAGACAAGCCGTTCCTCGTTTACTACCCGATGATTCTCACGCATTGTCCGCTGGTGCCCACGCCCGACTCGGCCGATTGGGACGCCCGAAGCCAAGGCTCGAAGCACTACAAGGGCGACCCGAAGTGCTTTGCCGACATGGTAGCCTACATGGACAAGATGGTAGGGAAACTCATCGCCAAGCTCGAAAGGTTGGGGCTCCGCGAAAACACGCTGATCCTGTTCACCGGCGACAACGGGACGGACAAGCCGGTCGTTTCCGTGATGAGCGGTCGAAGAGTCGCCGGCGGCAAAGGCCACATGACCGATGCCGGGACCCACGTCCCCCTGATCGCCAACTGGCCCGGCACGATTTCCAAGGGTCGCGTCTGCGGGGACCTTGTCGACTTCAGCGACTTCCTGCCGACCTTGTGCGAGTGCGCCGGTGTGCCGGCACCGCCGGAGCTGAACGTCGACGGCCGAAGCTTCCTGCCGCAACTCGAAGGCAAAAAGGGGAATCCGCGGCAGTGGATCTACTGTTGGTATTCCAAAACCGGCCGTATCAAACAAGCCCGGGAATTTGCGCGTAACCAGCGCTACAAACTCTACGCTTCCGGCGAGTTCTACGACGTGGCCAATGACGTGCTGGAGAATAAGAGCCTCTCAAGCGAGCCGCTCGACGCAGAAGCAAGCCGCGCCCGGGCAATGCTGCAGCAAGCGATCGATCGATACAAGAATGCCCGTCCCGCGCCGCTACGGTCACGTCGCCCGGACAACCGTCCCCGAAGCCGGTAAACTCGGGCCTATTCTTCCTTGGCCTCGTCGGGCCCGTGGTCGATCATCACGCAGGCGGCCAAGAGGCGATAGACGATCAGCAGCGCGAAGGCACCGGCGGCGGCGGCCAACATGCCCACCGGGCTGATCGGGTTGAACAGGCGGCCCTCGGACGGCCCGATGATGAACCGGTAGAAGACCAGCAGGCCCACGGTGCTGCCGGCCACGCCGATCACCACGGTGCCGACCGTGCCCGACGGATCGCGGCCGGGCAACACGGCCTTGGCCAGCAGTCCGGCCAACGTGCCGAAGCCGATCCAGATCAACACGATGTTGACCCAATGCTGGGCGGTCTCGGAGAATGCAAGTTCGCCCATCGCGCAACCCCTCTCGGCTCGCGGTCCATCCTTTGGCCACCGACGTCCGAGGCGTGCCTGAGGGCCAGACACATGGCACCTCGGACGTCAGCAACCAAAGGTGCCGCCCCCCCTCACGTGGTCCGTCGTCCCCAGACGTCCTGGTGCAAGATCTTGGGGTGTGTCCTCGGGCGCGAGCGGGCCCGCGGCATGAGTGTGCGTGGCGACACCGCCGCCACGATTGGCTTCTCTAAAGAGGACTTGTGAAACAATCAAGTTGGCCGTCCCCGGTCCCGATCCATCGGGAGGGCACGGCGTCTAGAAAATACGTCGAGCTCATCTCGACGGCTAACGACGATTTTGAGAACGCTGCTCTAGGGCTGCGCTTGCTGGGCGGTCATCTCCTGTTTGTGGGCTTTCATGGCTGCCGCTTCGTGGGCGAGCTTGAATTCGGGGCCGGGTGGGAAGAACTGGACGTCGTCGGTTAGGTAATAAGGACTAGGGAGGGTCTGTCCACCCACTTGTACCTGACACCCGGTCGTGCCCAAGCAAGCCACCAGCGCCAACCCAATCAGCAAGCCGCAAAGGGGACGAAGCTCCTTCTTCGAGTCGCTCATCCACCACCTCCGTTCGGTCGAGAATACGCGTTTTGCTCCGCAGTAGGGCGACCACGCCGAACCGGCAACGTGGTTTTCCCAATGGCAAACACACGCCGGGAAGCTGTCGCGGTCGACGATCGGCAAAAACCCTGCTGCGGCCGGCCCACTGGACACAAGGCTCCCGCAGCCGACATAGTCATCACGACCGTTATCGTCCGCGCTGGTCGGCAAACTTTAGCTGGCTCCCAAAGTCGCGGTACTGCAACAAGACAGTACCCTAAACAGGGGGGTGTCGGGACGAAGGGCGGTGGTTTTGTAGCAACGTAGTATTATATTGATTGTGGTTTTAACGGCGCCGACGGTGGGCCTTGCCGGTCCACTTCCGCGGCCAAGGAACAGGGATGATGCTCCCTACGGAACACGAAAACGCCGAAAACACCGCGGTCCTCGCCCCGCGGGCGTTTTCGCTCTTGCGCGGGCCCGGGACGTGGGCCGCGGCGCGAGCGACTCGATCCCCGGCCAGACTCGCCGTGGCCTGGCTCGCGCTGCTATTAATCTGGAACTCGGCCGCTGCTTGGAGTCACGCCCAGTTCGCCGGCCAGCGCGTCCCGACGCTCAGATACCAGGCGGCCTTCCGCGAACTCTACGAAGGCGAGTATCGCGACGCACTCAAGTCGTTCCGCAGCGAAGGGCGTGGGGCGATCAAGACCGCGGCCACGCGATGGATCGACTCGATCTGCTATCACACGATGACCGCCGAGTGCTACTACCAGATGGGCCGACTGCCCGAAGCGCTGGAACACTACACCGCAGCGGTCCGGCTCTACCTCGCCTACTCCGACTGGATGGTTCGCGTCCGTTTTCCACTAACGCTTCAACCGGCCCGGCCACCGAACGTGCGGCGTCGGGTGACGTGGGGACAGAGCAAGCGGCGGTCGCGGCCCGCCGCGTTGCGCGACTCGATGATGATCAACCAAGGGCGGCTCGACGCAGCCCAGGCGTTTCAACAGGGAGGCGTCGTGCGGCCGCCCATGGCGTTTGGCATCGACGTCGTCGAAATCGTCCGCTCGACGACGTTGGCCATCCGCCGCCGCACCGAGTTGCTCGGCCCAAGCGGCAAGCACGATCCGTTGACCGGCCAATTGATGATTACGTTGTCCGAGCAGCAAGGGTTGCTCAATCATTGGTCGCAGTGTTGGATCGACGTCCAGCGTGGCCTGGCGGAACTGGCCGCCGGCAAAGAAGGACAAGCTCGGACGAGCCTCCAGCGCGGTTTGCTGGCTGCCGGGCAGTACGATCATCCGATGACCGCCGTGGCCCTGTTCGAGTTGGGGCGCATGGCCATGGCCCGGGGCGACCTGCGGGCGGCCGCCGATTACTTCGAGGAGGCCACGTACCCAGCCGCGTTCTACAACGACGTCGGCCTGCTCGAGGAAGCCTTTCGTTACGGGACGATCGTCCATTTGGTCGCCCATCCGCGGAGCGTCTATCCGCCGCTGCCCGAAGCACTGTCCTGGGCCAAGAGAAACGACTATCGAGAGCTCTCATGCTCACTCTTGCTTTCGCTGGCGGAGTGCCACGCGGCCCTGGGCCAGACGACCCTGGCCGAGAAGAAGCTCGCCGAGGTGTCCAGACTGTTCGTCCGTCGCGACATGGCCGCCGGACGGATCGGCGCGCGACACGCTTTCTTAATCGCGCTGGTCTCCTTTCAGAAGAAGAATAGGGTCGCCGGCGACGCGGCCGTGGCCAGGGCCATGGACTACATGCGGCATGGATCACACTGGCTCTTCCACATGACGTTGGCCGACCGGTTGTACGTCGACGGTACGATTACGCCACGGGTGGCCATGGAACTCTACGCCGAGGTGCTGCGCGATCCGCAGCCGGAGGACTGGTCGTTTCGGCCCGCCGAATCGCTCGCCACCCTGGTCACACCGCACATGACCCCGTTGGAACACTGGTTCGAAGTGGCGATTCATCGCAAGGAATACGAAACGGCGCTGGAGATCACCGACCGCGCGCGACGCCATCGTTTCTTCAGCTCTTTGCCTTTCGGTGGGCGACTCGAGTCGCTTCGTTGGATCCTCGAAGGTCCGGAGGAGGTGCTCCCCGCGCGAGCCCAACTGAATCGGCGCGATCTCCGTGTCCTTCTACCGGCCTACGACGCCTTGACCAAGAAGGCCGCCGCCGTCCGCCGACGTTTGCGGCAGGCTCCCGCCGTGGCCGAGAATCCCGAGCAGGCCGCGCTGCAGAAAGAGGAATTGGCCGAACTGGCCGCGCTCAGCACGAGCCAAGAGGCCCTGTTGCGCCAGATCGCCGTGAGCCGTCAGCCGGCCGACCTGGTATTCCCGCCGCTTCGAACCACGGCGGAAGTCCAAAAGGCACTGCCCGACGGCGCTGCACTGATGGTGTTCTTCAGCACGCGGCGCGGCATGTACGTGCTCCTTCTGGACAACGCCCGATACGACTATTGGCGCATCGGCTCACCGGCCGTCCTGCAGAAGAAGATCATCGTGATGCTTCGGGAGATGGGCCAGTTCGACCCGAACCGGGCAATCGCGATCGACGACTTGAGCAAGACGCGGTGGGAGGATGCGGGCAAGGACGTCCTCGGATTGATTCTCGAAGGCTCCAAGGCCGATTTCACGACCAGCTTCGACCAACTCATCATCGTGCCCGACGGCTTGCTCTGGTACGTCCCGTTCGAGGCGCTTCAGGTCGACCTCGACGGCTCCTCGCAGTCGCTCATCTCGCGACTGAAGATCCGCTACGCGCCGACGGTGGGCCTGGCCGTGCCCGACGCCCGACGCCGCAAGAGCGTGGGCCGAACCGCGGTCGTCGTCGGCCGCCTCTTCCCGCGCGACGACGAGGAAGTCGCTCGGCGGGCGTTTGACGAGCTTGCCAAGGTGGTGCCTCATGCGGTGGCACTGCCGGCGATGTTGCCCGCTCCTTCGTCCGTCTATCGCGTATTGTTTGACGGCCTGGTCGTCTACGACGATATTCCCGTTGGCAAGGGGGGAGCCTACGGCTGGCAACCGATCCGGGCCGATCGTCCCAAGCAGGGCGGCACACTGGGGGACTGGCTCGCGCTGCCTTGGGGTGGCCCGGAAACGGTCATCCTCCCCGGTTTCCACACGGCCGCCGAGCGCGGGCTGAAACGGCTCACCGCGGGCACCGCCGGCCAGGAGATGTTTCTCTCGGTCTGCGGACTCATGGCCACCGGTGCGAGAACCGTGTTGCTCAGCCGATGGCGCACCGGCGGGCAAACCGGTTACACGCTGGTCCGCGAATTCGCCCAGGAACTCCCCCACGCCACGGCGGCCGAAGCATGGCAACGGGCCGTCCTCCTGACGCGCGATTCCCGCATGGATCCGCACAAGGAGCCCCGCGTCAAGCTCAAGTCCGCGCAGAATGATGCCCCCAAGGCGGAGCATCCTTTCTTCTGGGCGGGCTACATGCTGATCGACCCGGGCGAGGCGCCCCGAACAACTCGGCAAGAAGCAGAGCCGGCCCGTAAGCCGTAGCAACCCTAAAAAACACACTCGGCAGTGGCTGGTGGCCGGCCAAGAGGCAATGATTTGGCGTAGCATTATTTGGGCAAACGCGGCATAATAGAGCACCTTGGTGCTCTAGCCCAGGATTGGGTGTCATGCTTGCCGGGCAAGCGGAGCGAGACAGCAAGCATGTTGTCAACCGTCGGACAATAGAAGGAGCGTCCCATGTTGCGTGCGGTGATCCTGTTCTCGCTTTGCACGTTCGTGCTTGCTCCCTTTGCCCGGGCGGAGAACGAAGGCCTGGCCGACCTGGATCGGGCCATGGACCTGAAACTCCGCGCCGAGAGACAGCGTGACGTGACCGAGGTCATCCAGTTCTGCCGCAGCGCCATGGAGAAAGGCCTCGACAAGGCGAACACGCGGTATGCCAAAAGCCTCTTGGCCTCGTCACTCTTGCAGCGGGCCGCGTTTGCCGGCGACGCGGTTTTGTCCGGCGGCGGCACCGATTCACTCTGGCGCAACTATCGCACGTTGGCCCTGAAAGATCTGGAGGAGGCCGTCAAGCTCGCCCCCAATCTGCCCGACGCCTTGCTCTTGATCGCGCGGCTGAACCTTCTGCCCAAGGGAAACAAGGAGCGGGCCGTCGCGGCGCTCGATTCGGCGCTGGCGCTGGACGGCGTAGAACCGAAGGTCCGCGCGTCGCTCTTGCTGCTGCGCGCCGACGTGGAACAAAACCACAAGAAAAGTCTTAAGCTGCTCCATGAAGCGATCAAGCTCTCACCGGGCAACGTCGAGCCGATCCGCGCCCGGGGCATCGTCTACGCCGAGATGGGCAAGCCCAAGTTGGCCGTGGCCGACTTCGCCGAGGTCCTCAAGGTGAATCCCGACGACGTCGAAACCCTCGCCGACGAAGCCCGAGTATTGGCCGAGTTGAAACAGTACGATCGCGCACTGATCAGCGCCGACAAGGCACGCCAGTTGGCGCCCCATTCGGTGGTGCCTCTGACGCTTCGGGCACAGATCCACGTCGGGCAGGACAATCTGAAAGCCGCCATGTACGATCTGAATCAGGCGCTCTCCATGCAACCTGATAATCCGGTCGTGCTGTGGCTCCGGGCCAGCCTCTACCACGAGATGCACAAGCCGGAGGCGGCCCTGGCGGATCTCGATCGGGCACTCAAGCGAAAACCTGATTTCGAAGAAGCTCGACGCCTGCGCTGGGCCGTGCTGATCGACCAGGAGAAGTTCGACCAGGTCATCGCCGAGATGGAAGAACAACTCAAGAGGACGCCCGGCGACCCGGTTGTGCTGTTGCTCCGGGCCGGTCTCTACCACCAGATGCACAAGCCGGAGGCGGCCCTGGCGGATCTCGACCGCGCGCTCAGGCGAAAACCCGACTTCGACAAGGCCCGACACCTGCGTTGGGCCGTGCTGGTCGGCCAGCGGAAGTTCGACCAGGTCATCGCCGAGATGGAAGATCAACTCAAGAGGACGCCCGACGACCAAGACACCCTTATCCAAATGGCCATGTTCTGTACGGTGCAACACCAGCCGAAAAAGGCCATCACAATCTATTCCTCGATCCTGGCCAAGGACCCCGACAACGTGGCCGCGCTCGATGGCCGGGCCAACGCCCTGTTGGGAATCGGCAAGCACGCCGAAGCCATCGCCGACTACAACAAGGCGATGAAGCTCCAGTCGGACGACTCCGGCACACTGAACAACCTGGCTTGGGTCCTGGCCACGTCGCCCGAGGATAACCTCCGCGACGGCCGCCGAGCCGTCGAACTGGCCACCAAGGCCTGCAAACTGACCCACTACGAACGCGCCCATATCCTCAGCACGCTGGCAGCCGCCTATGCCGAGACGGGCGACTTCCGCAGCGCGGTCAAATGGTCGAAGAAGGCCGTCGAGCTTGGCAACAAAGACGGCCAGCCCGACACCCAGCAGTCGCTCGAAAAAGAGCTCCGAAGCTACCGGCAAGGCAAGCCCTGGCGGGAGCTGCTCAGCGAAGGCCTCGAACCGGGACCGGAAAAGAAGGCCGGTTCGCCCTGAGAGCCTATCCCCGAAGCGTCTCCGGTGCTGCATGTCATCCTGAGCACAGCGAAGGATCTGGTTGACATTCGAGGCATTGAGATGCTTCGCTTCGCTCAGCATGACGAGTTCAGCCGGGGTCTGGGATAGGCTCTAAGTCGTTATATCCCAAAGCCTTGTGTCAAGGGAGCGTTCGCTCCCACAAGGCAGCGCGGCCGCCGGAATCGCGAAATCTTCAGGCCAGACCAAGATTCCCCATTGACAACGTCCAATTGAACGTTATCATGACGTTCAATTGAACTTTATTGGGCGTCGGCACTGACTCCGCCGACGTCGAAACGGAAACGGAGGTTCACTGATGCCCAAACGGCCCCCACTGCCTAAATCGGAACTCGAAATCGCCCGGATCGTCTGGGATCTCAAGGAGGCAACCGTCCGACAGGTCCTCGAAGCACTGCCCGAAGACCGCCAACTCGACTTCTGGACCGTTCAGACTTATCTCCGCCGGCTCGCGGCCAAGGGTTACTTGAAGACCCGGCGAGAAGGGCGAACGAACGTTTACAGCCCGCGGATCTCTCCCGATCGGGTCGTCGGCGAGGTGGTCGGCGATCTGCTCAACCGGGTGTTCGACGGCGAGGCGCTACCGTTGCTGCACCATCTGATTCACGACCGTGGACTGACGGACGAGGAGATCGAGGGACTCCAACGAACCTTGGACAAATTGAAGAGGCGCAAGTCATGAGTTTTCATTTCAACGCATTCCAACGGATGGCGCTCAGTCAGCTTTGGCAACTGACGGTGGTCATCCTGGTTGTGGGACTTCTGGCCCACTTTCTTTGTCGTCGTCGGCCCCACGTGGCCTACGTATTGTGGTTCGTCGTGCTGCTGAAGTGTGTGACTCCGCCGATCTGGAGCAGCCCGACGGGAATCTTTAGCTGGACCGACAAGAGCGTGGCAAAGCATAATCCGGTACAAGCTTCGGAGCCGACCACGTCCGAGCCGGACCAGGCAGAGACGGCGAAGTCGGGCGCCACTGGCGACTCGCCGGTGCCCGGGCAAGATGCCCATGGCACCGTGACGCAGCCCGGCAACCATCGCCGCACCGAGCTTGCGCCGGAAGACTTCTCCGAATCGGCCGCCGGGGCAGCCGAACCCGTTTCGGCCGAGACGGTCGGACCCTTGAGAACCAGCAGCGTGCTGGGGATGGTCTGGTTGTGTGGTGCCGCGGCGTTGGCCGGGCTGCTCGTCGGGAGATGGAGCTACTACTACATCTTGCTGCGACACGCTCGCGTGGAGACGCATGAGAGCGTCGCCCGCCTGGTGGCCGACTTGTCGCGACGGCTGGGCCTGCGGCGCCGGGTCGACGTGCTGGTGAGCAGGCGGCCGTTCGGACCGGCCGTCTACGGCGTGTGGCGTCCCACGCTGATCCTTCCGCAAGCGTTGGTCGAAGAAGAGTTGACCGATCACGTCCGGCGGATCATCGCCCACGAGTTGATCCACATCCGCCGGGGTGACCACCTCGCGGGCATGCTCCAGCTTCTTGCCCAGGTGATCTGGTGGTTTCACCCGCTGGTGTGGTGGACCAACCGGCAGATGTGCGTCCAGCGCGAGCACTGCTGCGACGACGAGGTTGTCGGCAGCTTGAATTGTGATCCCGGCACGTATGCCCAGAGTCTATTGGACGTGCTGAAACTCCGGCGGCAGTTGCGTCCCGCGCTGTTGCCCGGCGTTGACGCACCCCAAGTAACCAAGAGAAGATTGGAGAATATCATGGACCGTCGCAAGATCTTTCATCGTCGTATGCCCCGCGTTTGCTGGGCCATGCTCATCGTCGGCATTCTGTTTGTGGTGCCCGGCGCCGGATTCACGTTCCCCGGCACCGGCGCCGAGGAAGGGCCCACTGAAAAGGTAGTGGCCAACGATGAGCAGGACGTGTCGGCCGGCGCGAATCTCCAGAAACTTATCAACCGCGCCAAGTCACGTGCCGTCATCAACGTCGCACCGGGCACCTACACCGAACCCATCACGATCAACAAGCCGATTACGCTGGTGGGCAAAGACGCGAAGAAGTGCGTCCTCGACGTAACGGCGGACCAACCGGCAATCATGGTCGCTACCCGAGGACCTGTCACAATCGACTCGCTGACGATCAAGTGGCAGCGGGCCACCAGTAGCGGCAGGCCGAGCGGCCCGACCGCCGCACTGGCAACCAAGGACAGCAAGGCCACCATACGGAACTGCCGCGTGATCGCGCCGAGCAACCCCAAACGGTGCCCCTCGGCGGTGGATTGCATGGGCTTTTCGAACGTCAGCCTGAAGAATTGCCGTTTCGAAGGATTCGAGTTCTGCATCAACTACACCGGAGGCGCCGACGGGAAAATCACCGACTGCGTGGTCCTCAATCCGGGCCACTGCGGCATCACGGTCTACTCCGGTTCCGAGATCGACGTTTCGAAGACCATCATCACCGGCTCGCACTACCACGGCATGCGTTGCACCGGCGGAAAGCTGTTGGTGCACGACAATCTGATCATCGACAACCGCAATCGCGGGATCTACCTCGGCAATAAACCGGCCAACGGCGTGATCCGCAACAACGTGATCATGGAGAACGGCGTTGGAATCAGCGCCTTTCCAGACGCCAAAGTCACGATCATGAACAATCTGTTTCTCAAGTCGGGCTACCGCGGATTGGACGGCCGCGACTCTTCTCAGATCACCGTCAAGAACAACATCTTTCTGGACAATCCGAAGGGCTTCGTCCTGGTCCGCGAGGCCGGAAGAAACAAGGCCAAGCTGCTGAAGAACACCTTCTGGAACAACAAGACGAATACGGAGAACACCCACTTGCCCCAGGGCTCCTTCGTCGTCGACCCCGACTTCAAAAACCTCGAACAGGGCGACTTCACGCCCCAGGCGAAGGAAATCACGAAGAACAGGCAGGGATTGACCAATCCGAAGGTCTTCATCGCCCTGTGGAAGAAATGGAAAGCACTCTCGGAAGAGGAGTAGCATACGCCGAAAGCAAGCATAGGGTGGGGTGGCTTCCGCCCCATCAAGATCAGATACAACCAGAGTGAACCACTCATTGCGATCGTGACGCTTCTCGAACGCGTCCGATCATTAGGGCCGTCGCGCCGCTCCACCACCAGCGGACGGCGGCCTCGCTTTTTTCCTGAACGCCGGCACGACCGGACAAGCCAACAGTTGGTAGGGTGGGGCGGTTGCCGCCCCACCAGGATTCGGCCAATTCCGCGGTCTGTTGACTGTGACACACAGTCGGGCGGTCTACCGCCTTGACCAGTAGCAGTATCCAGGTCGACAGCAGCACAATCATCGCCACGGCACGGAGGGATAGGGAGCGGAGCATAGTCAGGTTTTCCTTCTTCCGGCTATCCCCTTTTCTCGGCTTCGTTACGCGACGTCGGGCTTCCGCCCGACGCTATCAATCCCGGCGCGCCGGGACTGCCTGCTGCCTGCTGCCGTCTATTCTTGCGCTTCACCGGTCATCGGCACGAACGCCACCGGGGCAACTCTTTTCTCCACGACCGATCCGTCGGGCCGCTTCTCGATGAGCAACAGATCTTGGAAGAAACGCCCCACCGGGATCACCATGCGGCCGCCCTTGGCGAGCTGTTCGACCAGCGGCTTGGGGACGTGGTCGGCCGCCGCGGCCACGATAATCACGTCGAACGGCGCGTGCTCCTTCCACCCGCCATAGCCGTCGCCGTGGCGAACCGTGACGTTGTTGTAGCCCAACGCGGCCAGCCGCTTCTTCGACGAGGCGGCCAATTCCTCGACGATCTCGATGCTGTAGACGTCCTTGCACAACTCGGACAGGACGGCCGCCTGATAGCCGCTGCCCGTGCCGATGTCCAGCGCGCGGCCGCTCGGCTTCGGCTCGACGAGCTGGGTCATCAGCGCGACGATGTACGGCTGGGAAATGGTCTGGCCGTGACCGATCGGCAGCGGCCCGTCACGATAGGCCTCGTCGACGAGCTTCTCCGGGACGAACCGCTCGCGCGGCACCCGGCCCATCACCTCCAGCACGCGCTTGTCGCGGATATCGCGCCGGGCCAGATCGTCGCGGACCATCCGTGCTCGTGCTTCCTTGAAGCGGGTTACCTCGGGCGATTGCGGCTCGGCCACCGACGGGCCGGCCGACGAGGATGGCTCGCTGGAGACTTGCATTTCTGGTTGTCGGTTGAAGAAGGCCATCGCAAGCATGATCACGGCGAGGACCACCAACAGTGGCCCCAGAAACAGATTATAGCGACAAGCGGCGCGGCGTCGGCTCATGGCATGCTCCGTGGGATAAACCGGACACACCACCCTAATTCTACCACGTACGTCTCCTAGAGCCACCGGCCATTGGGCCCCCACGGCACGGAAACACAGGCCGCCGTCTCCCACTATCGGGTTATCGAGTCCGCTTGGGTCGATACAGGTCGGTCGCCGTGCCGAAGTGGACCTCGGCCGCGGCGCCGAGCGTTTCGGTCAGTGTGGGATGGGGGTGGATCGACTCGGCCAGATCGCCGGCGGCCGCCCCCATCTCGATGGCCAGCACGGCCTCGCCGATCAAATCGCCGGCGCCGGGCCCCACGATCCCGCAACCCAACACGCGATCGCTCGCCGGATCAATCAGCCATTTAGTCAACCCTTCGGTTCGCCCCACCGCCTGCGCCCGACCGCTGGCCGCCCAAGGAAACTGGGCCACGGCAACCCGGCGGCCTTCGCGCTTGGCCTGCTCCTCGGTCAAGCCGGCCCAGGCAATCTCCGGATCGGTGAATACCACCGCCGGAATCGCGCGCGGCGCAAAGGCAACCTCCTTGCCCGAGAGGGCTTCGACCGCTACCTTGCCTTCGTGAGCCGCCTTGTGGGCAAGCATCGGATCGCCGGCCACGTCGCCGATGGCCAGAATCCGCGAGTCGGTCGTGCGAAGCTGCGCGTCGACCGTCAGGAAACCCCTTTCGTTGACGCTCACCTGCGTATTCTCCAGACCCAGGCCCTCGCTGTTGGGCCGCCGCCCGACGGATACCAACACGCGGTTGAACGTTTGGGTCTTCTGCGGCACGTCGCCGTCGAACGTGACCTCGATCGATTCGCCTTTCTCTTCAAGCGAAGCTACCTTCGCATTCAGATAAATCGCCTCGAAATCCTCTTCGAGTCGCTTGGCAAGCGGCTTGACCAGGTTGCGATCGGCCCCGGGCAGCAGCCCGTCGGTCATCTCGACCACCGACACACGGGCGCCAAGCGCGGCATAGACCGTGCCCAGCTCCAGCCCGATGTAGCCGCCGCCGACGACCAACAGCGACTCAGGCACCTCGGGCAGCTCCAAGGCGGCGGTCGAGTCCATCACGCGATCACTTTGTAAATCCAGCCCCGGAATCGTCATCGGCGAGGAGCCCGTTGCCACGATGCAGTGCTCGAACTCCAATCGATCATCTTCCAGCGCGGCTCCACCGATCGGGTGCAGCTTGAGCACCTCCGAGCTTTCAAAGACCGCCCGAGCCTGAACCACCCGGACTTTGCGACGTTTGGCCAGTTGCGCCAGCCCACCGGTCAACGTGGCAATAACCTTCTCCTTGCGCGAGCGGACCGCATCGACGTCAATTCCCGGATCACCGAACGTGATACCCCACTGTTTCAGGTGTTTTGCCTCGGCCAGGACCTTGGCCACGTGGAGCAAGGCTTTCGAGGGAATGCAGCCCCGCAACAGGCAGACGCCGCCCAAGCGCGGCTGCATCTCGACGAGCGTGACTTCCATTCCCAGGTCGGCGGCCAGAAACGCGGCCGCGTATCCAGCGGGGCCGGCACCGATGATGGCCAGTTGGGTTTTCATTGGACCTCAGAGTGTAGGTGTTTTCTTTTTGGAACCACAGATGGACACAGATAAACACAGATGGAAGTATGTGTTCTGACTGGCTTGGTTTAGTCCATTCTCAGTAGTCCCAAGTTTGGCTGGCTGATACCACAACAGGTCATCCTGAGCGTAGCGAAGGATCTCGATTGTCCAAGGAGATTCTTCGCTGCGATCCGGGTGGGCATGGCACCCTGCAAACGTTTCACGACTCCCCCCTTTCATCCTTTCTTATCTGTGTTCATCTGTGTCCATCTGTGGTTTCAAATCCTTAACGTCGGGCAAGCCCGACCGCTAAACGACTGCCTGCTGCCTGCTACAACAGCAATTTGCCGGGCGATTGGAGTAGGTCGATCACCTCGTTCAGGAAGCGTCCGGCCGTAGCCCCGTCGACCACGCGATGGTCGTAGGAGAGGCTCAGCGGTAGCATCAGCCGGGTCTGGATCTGGCCGTCGCGCACGACCGGCATCCACCGCGAACGGCCCACCAGCAGCAGGGCCACCTCCGGATGGTTGATGATGGGCGTGCTATAGGTTCCGCCCACCGCGCCGAGATTGCTGATGGTGAAGGTGCCGCCGCGAAGATCCTCGATGGCAAAGCTCGCGTCGCGCGCCTGTAACGCCAGGTGTCCAAGCGCCTCGGCAATCTGCGGGATGGACATTTGGTCGACGCCGCGCAACACGGGCACGACCAGCCCCCGGGGCGTGTCGACCGCCACGCCCAGGCTCACGTACTCCTTATAAATAATCTGCTCGTTCTCCTCGTCCAGACTGGCACCCAGCGCCGGATGCCGCCGCAGGGCAAGGGCCACTGCTTTAAGAACCATCGGCATCATCGTCAGCTTGACGCCCGGGCCGAGATAGCCCTTCGGCACTCCCTTGCGAATCGCCTCCAACTCGGTCACGTCGGCGTCGTCGAAGTTGGTCACATGCGGAATCGTGCTGGCCGAATGGCTCAGGTGCTGGGCGATCGTCCGGCGAATCTGCGAAATGCGATCCCGGCGGATCGGTCCCCACGCGTCCCGGTCGGGTTGGCCCGGCGGAACGACCGGCTCGCGCGTTTCGTCAACGGCACTGCTGGGCAAGCCAGCAGTGGCACCCTTGGGCAACACACTCTGAACGCCCGCGGCACGTTGGACATCCTCGGGCGTGATCCGGCCGTGTGGACCGCTGCCGGAGACACGGGTCAGGTCCACGCCCAGTTCCCGGGCCAATCGTCGGGCGACCGGCCCGGCCGGAATGGAACTTGCATCACGGGGTGGTTGAGCAACGTCCGCCTGTGCTGTCGAGGGTGCCATGGGCCCCGATGATATCGGGGCCCTTGTAGTGGAGTCGGCACTGCTGGGCAAGCCAGCAGTGGCACCCTGCGTTTCCACCGGCTCTTTGTCTGGCTCTTCCTCCGACGGCTCCAGCGTCAGCAGCACCTGGCCCACGTTGACCTTCTGGCCCTCGCCGACGTGGATTTTGGTCACGGTGCCGCCGTCGCTACACGGGATTTCGATCACGGCCTTGTCGGTCTCCAACTCGAAGACGCCCTGGTTCGGCTGGACCACGTCGCCTTCGTGGACCAGGACCTTGACGATGTCGCCCGATTCGATATTTTCGCCCAACTCGGGCAGTTTGAATTCGATGGTCATGGTCGAGACCGATGCCTCCATTGCTCAAACTGAGAATGAAACCACAGATGCACACAGATGGACACAGATGAAAACAGATAACAAACTATGGCAGGGTGTGCGAAGAGGACGCGCCGGCTGGATTTGTTGCAACTTGGTGCGTGCAAGCACCCTACAGGGCTTTCCCATCTGTGTCCATCTGTGTTCATCTATGGTTCCCTTCAAACCGTCACCGGGTTCGGTGCGTCGGGGTCGATGCCCAACGTCTTGATCGCCTCGGGCAATTTGTCCTGGGGATATTCGCCCTCGCGGGCCAGATTGTCCAGCGCCGCCAGGGCGACGTGTTCGGCGTCGACCTCGAAGAAACGTCGCAGCTCGCGCCGCGCTTCACTCCGCCCAAAGCCGTCGGTTCCCAGCACAGTATACCGCCGCCCGATCCACGGGGCAATCGAAAGCGGCAGCGCGCTGACGTAGTCACTGGCGGCCACGACCGGACCTCGGCGGCCCTCAAGCGCCTGGGTAACATAGGGCGTGCGCGGCTCGGCCTCGGGATGCAACCGGTTGTGGCGCTGGCAGTCCTTCGCATCGAGCAGCAATTCCTTGTAGCTGGTCACGCTGTAGACGTCGCTGCCGACGCCGAATTTTTCATCGAGGATCTCTTGTGCCCGAAGGGCTTCGCGCAAGATCGCCCCGCTGCCGAAGAGTTGGACCATCGGCCGCTCGGAGCCCAAGTCCCGCGAAGAGAGACGATAGATTCCGCGGCAGATTCCCTCGGTGCTGCCCTGGGGCAGGATAGGCATCGCGTAGTTTTCGTTCATCAGCGTGATGTAGTAGAAGATGTCTTCCTCGTGGAAGTACATCCGCTTGAGTCCCTCCAGGACGATCACGGCCATCTCGTAGGCGTAGGCCGGGTCGTAGGCCTTCAGGTTGGGCACGGCCAGCGCCAGCAGGTGGCTGTTGCCGTCCTGGTGTTGCAGGCCTTCGCCGGCCAGGGTGGTTCGGCCGGCCGTGCCGCCCATCAGAAAACCTCGGCAGCGCATGTCGCCGGCCGCCCAAACCAGGTCGCCGATCCGCTGCAGGCCGAACATCGAATAGTAGATGAAAAAGGGAATGAGGTTGATTCCATGGCTCGAATGGGCCGTGCCAGCGGCCACGAGCGACGACATCGAGCCCGCCTCGGTAATGCCCTCTTCGAGGATCTGGCCGTCGGTCGCCTCGCGATAGTAGAGGATCGTGTCCGAATCGACCGGCTCGTAGAGCTGACCGACGTGCGAGTAGATGCCGACCTGGCGAAACAGGCTTTCCATGCCGAACGTGCGGGCTTCGTCGGGCACGATCGGCACGATGTAGCGGCCTACGTTCTTGTCGCGCAACAGATGCGCCAAGAGCCGCACGAAGGCCATCGTCGTCGACACCTCGCGGCCGTCGCTTCCGGCGAAGAACTCGGCCAGGTCGTCCCAGTCCGGCGGCTTGAGCTTCGCGGTCGGCCGACGGCGGCTGGGCACCGGTCCGCCCAGCGCCCGGCGACGCTCGCGGAGGTATTGTATCTCGGGGCTATCCTCTGGTGGGCGGTAGAACGGGGCTTCGGCCACTGCCGCGTCCGAGACCGGAATATCAAAACGGTCGCGGAAGTGGTGCAACTCGGCTTCGTTGAGCTTCTTCTGCTGATGCGTGATGTTGCGCCCCTCGCCCGCCTCACCCAGGCCGTAGCCCTTGACGGTCTTGGCCAGGATCACCGTGGGCGAGCCGCGGTGCTCGACGGCCGCGCGATAGGCCGCGTAGACTTTCACCGGATCGTGCCCGCCGCGTCGGAGCCGCGCGATCTCGTCGTCGGTCAGGTCGGCCACCAGGGATTCGAGCCGCGGATCGGCGCCGAAGAAATGTTGCCGGGTATAGCTGCCCGGCATGACCGTGTACTTCTGGAACTCGCCGTCGACCACCTCGCCGAGCCGGCGGACCAGCACGCCGTCGGCGTCTTTTTCCAGCAACGGGTCCCAGTCGGAGCCGAGGATCACCTTGATCACGTTCCAGCCGGCCCCGCGAAACGCGCCTTCGAGCTCCTGGATGATCTTGCCGTTGCCACGGACCGGTCCGTCGAGCCGTTGCAGGTTGCAATTGACCACGAAGATCAGGTTATCGAGCTGTTCGCGCGCGGCCAAGGTGATAGCGCCGAGCGTTTCCGGCTCGTCGGTTTCGCCGTCGCCCAGGAAGGCCCAAACCCGGCTGGCGGCCGCCTCGGGCCGAATCTTGCGGTCGACCAGGTAGTGGTTCAGCCGTGCCTGATAGATGGCCATGATCGGCGACAGACCCATCGAGACGGTGGGGAATTCCCAGAAGTCGGGCATCAACCACGGGTGCGGATAGGACGAGAGGCCGCCGCCGGGAGCCAACTCGCGGCGAAAGTTCTCCAACTGCTCCGCGCTGAGCCGACCTTCGAGAAACGCCCGGGCATAAATCCCCGGCGCCGAGTGGCCCTGGAAATAGACCTGGTCGGGCGGATGTTTGCCGTGCTTGCCGCGCAGGAAGTGATTGAAGGCCACTTCGTAGAGCGTGGCCGACGAGGCATAGGACGAGATGTGCCCACCGATCCCGTGGCTGTGGCGGTTGGCCCGAACGACCATCGCCATCGCGTTCCAACGCACGATGCTCTTGATCTTGCGTTCCAGTGCCCGATCGCCCGGGAAGTCGGGCTGCCGGCTGACGGGGATCGTGTTAACGTAAGGGGTTGTGGCGCTGCAGGGCAGTCGCACGCCCCGGCGAAAGGCCTGCTGGCGGAGCCGGGCCAGCAAATACTCGGCCCGGCGCGCTCCGGCCGAGCGAATCACGTGGTCGATCGCGTCGAGCCACTCGGCCGTCTCTTGCGGATCGACGTCGTGCGCCAGCTCGGGCATGACGCCGCGGGGTAACTCGCCGGTCTTTGCGTCTTGGTTCATCCCGTTGTTCCCGTCGTGAGGGAATGCCTACAACTGGGTAGCACCGATGATTTTCCGCGATTGGCGTTGCCTTTGCCTTCCGGTCTCCCGGAAAATCGTCGGTGTTGCCAACGCCAACAAGAGGTTAGATCCATGTCGGACGCCTCCTGTCGCTTACGCGACACCGACGATTCTGCGGTCGGAGCCAATTCGAAGCGCTAAGCCCCATTCCGCAGAATCATCGGTGCCACCCTGGGTCGTGACGCACCCTACACCAATTATGTGTTCGGCCAACGAGGGCATATCCCTCAATTCTAGGGCGAGTCGGCCGCTCGACAAGCACGCCCCCTTCGACCGGAACCCCCCCCGGTCAGTCCATAACAGCCTGTTCCGGGCGACCAGCGAAGGTAGGCAACGGTTCGCGGTCTGAACGACTACAGCCCGAAGAGTTGCCTGAACATCTGTGGGCCGTTCTCGCAGAAGATCAGCATCACGCCCATCAGCGCACCGCCGGCGATCACGCCCGAGGCCACCGGAAAGGTAAATTCCTTGGACAGCTTCGGCGCCTTCTTGTCGAATCCATAGCCGATCAGTGCGCCGACGAAGAACAGCAGGCCGTAGTACCAATGAAAAGTCCATGCAATGCCCAATCCGGCCGGCGAGGGTACCCATGGCTTGCATCTCTTGGGCAGCCATTTCGAAAGCAGCGGAAGGATGAGCCCAATGAGTCCGCCGACGGCCATCGACCAGACCTTGACCGGCGCCAACTCACTGAGACCTTTGCTCAGCGCTTCGGCCACGGCCTTCCAGGCCTGGGCCGAGGGGGCGGGGAATTGGTCGGTACCCAGCACCGAAGCGTCGGGCACCATGACCCGAAAGCAAAGCACCGTGACCACCGTGCCGACAAAGATGCCCGAGAACTGGGCGAGGAACTGCTTCCGCGGGTTGGCGCCCAGCAGGTAGCCGCTCTTCAGGTCGGTCAACAGGTCGGCCGACGACAAGGCGGAGCCAGCCGTGATGTTGGCGCTCATCAGGTTGACGTTCATGGCGGTCACGAGGTTCGTGCTCGTGCTGGCCAGATGGACGACGCCGAAGATCAACTGGGTCACCTTGCCCATCGCCCCGACCGGCGTCATGTCGGTCTCGCCGGTCACCCGGCAGGCCACCAGCGCCAAAAAGAATGACAGAACAACCGCCAGCGCGCTTTGCCAATAGGGCATGCCGAATGACGCATGGGCCAACCATGCCAGAGCGATCAGCGACACCACCTGCCCGGCGAAAAACCAGGAGCCGGGCGTTTCAATGGCCGTCATCTCATCGTCGATCTTTGCGCCGCGGGAGAACATGTTGCCCAGGTCTCCAAAGGCCCGGACCACGCTACGCCACTGGAGGACGAAGAAAAGGATGCCCGAGGTCACCATGCACGCCACGCCGCCCCAGAGCGTCCACTGGACGAGTTCGTCATATCCGGAAGCGGTGGTGACGCCTTGGTGGTGGAGAATCGGCACGAAGACGGCCCAGCAGAGCGTACCGCCGAGGAACATGCTGGCCGAGACGCGCAGTCCGGTGAGCACGCCGGCGGCCAGGAAGATCGGTTCCCAACGGAATTCCACGGTCCGACCCATCCAGAGCTTGCCGAAAACCGTTTCATTGAGCCGTTCGACCATGGAACCCAACGAGTAGCGAGCAATCCACTCGTCGAACAGCCGGAGACCTTCGGTCCAAAAATGGCTTGCCGCGGCCAGCACACCGGCGATCCCCAGCGCGCGGGCAGCGCGAATTCCCCTGGCGCCATGGGAGTGCAGCGCGCGGAGCGTTTCGGCAGCGGCGATCCCGCTGGGAAACCGGAGCTGCTCGACGTTGATCATCTGGCGTTTCATCGGGATCGCCATGGTCACGCCGAGGACCGCCAGGAAGAAAACCCAACCGAGCATCAAGGGAATCGGCAGCGACTCGTCGTGGAGCATGATGTAGGCGGCGAACGCCGAGATGAGCGTGCTGCCGGTCGAATAGCCGGCCGAGCTGGCCGTCGACTGCATGCAGTTGTTCTCAAGGATCGTCATTTTCGATCCGACCAGGCCGATCTGGTACAGCGCGGTCCAGATGGCATAGGAGAGGATGCACGCGGTGATCGCCACGCCGAAACCCCAGCCTGCCTTCAACCCGATATAGAGATTCGTCAGCGACAGGACGCCACCCAACAGCGCGCCCATCACGACCGCCCTGACGGTCAACTGGGCCATTGCGTCGCCGCGGCCTCGGTAGACCTGCTCGAACCACTGCCGCTCGATCTCCTCCGGAGTGCCTTCGAAACCGGCGATCGGCAGCTCGAAGTCGTCGTCCACCGGCGGATCGTGGACGTCGGTCAATTCAATATTATTGTCTTCCGGATGCTGATCGGTTGCCGACATCAATCAGGGTCTCCCCGGCGAAGTCCCACCACGGGACAGAGAAGCCCCATTTTCCGGGCAACCCCCGGGCTTGTCCAGGGCGTGGAACCGGCGCGTGGTGGCGAGATTGAACGGTTTGCAGTCCGGCGCCGCGCCGGGTCAGCAACCTGTTTCCGATATTGGATTGCCTAAGAACAGATTGCAGACCGACTCCCTAGACAAGACGATGATCGTAAAGACGCCCAGCACGGTACCAAAAGGCCACAACAGGCACTCGATGCCTGCGATGACAAGACAAAACGTGCGTGCTCTGCGGCGGTGGAGTTTTCGGCCCGCCACGATGATCAGGCCCGCCAGAATCCAGCCCGTCAGAACAAAGACGGAACCAGTAACGATTAATATCCACCCAACGAACTCGGGCGGCGGATTCGGCCCTTTGTCAAACGCCCCGGCAACCATGGCCAGCCCCATGGCGACGTGCACGAGGAAGAAGCACGAGAACAAGGCCGTGAGCCCGCCAACGACGTAGTGGAACACGGCCAACAGGTCCAGATGCTGTTCATCCTGGGTCATTGCGTTCTCCTTTCGACGTGGCACACAAAGCGACCTGGGTTTGTATACCAGCTACAATGCCGGCTACCATACGAGTTTGAGGCTGCGCGAGGCGTCAGCGCGGCGCCGGCTGTCGGTGCCGCCCGCCTTGGGTGCGAGACATCGCCAAGCGCAACTAGCCAAGAATACACGATTTGCGTAGGACCGGGCAAGCCTTGGCCCGGCGGCAGCCACGTGTATCGTCCTCCGGAGGCCGCTTCCGGTTTACAGACAGCCTAGGACACACTATACTTGTTCCTAAGTATCCGTGTTTGCGGTGTTTGCGCCGATTGTAGATCGAGATGACCGGTTGCCCTTGGGTGCCGCCGGGCGGGCAGTCAGCCGGTGTGAGCGTAGGAGAGCCAAGCCTGTTTGCATGCAGCGGTGGATGTCGACGCAGCACCCGGCCGAGGGCTTTCCGGTTCGAACAACCGCGAGCAGGAAACCGACCGGGGCGTGGCGCAGTCTGGTTAGCGCGCCTGCTTTGGGAGCAGGAAGTCGAAGGTTCGAATCCTTTCGCCCCGATTTTTTACAAAACCCGCCGAATCAACAACTTAAGATACCTGCCGGCGGTCGACAGTGCGGCCTGTTCTTCCCAAGAAATCCGGTAACTACCGGATTCCGGGGAAAGGGAGGTTGCAATGTCCAGTATTCTTTCTGTCGGTCGCGTGCCGGCTTATCGACGGCACAAACCTAGTGGGCAAGCGGTGGTGACGCTCTGCGGAAAAGACCACTACCTGGGAAGGTGGAACACCAAGGCCAGCCGCAACGAGTATGACCGACTCATCGGCGAGTGGTTGGCTGCGGGTCGGATGACTCCCCAGCCCGACGACCGCGACGATCTGAACGTCAACGAACTCTTGGCCGGCTACTGGCGGTTTGCCAAGAGCTACTATCGAAAAGACGGCCGGCCGACCAGTGAGCTAGACGAATACCGTCAAAGTGCTCGCCCCCTTCGTACCCTCTACGGTCATACGCCGGCTCGGGACTTCGGTCCCCTGGCCCTCAAAGCGGTTCGGCAGAATATGATCGACGCCGGATGGTGCCGGGGCGTAGTCAATCATCGGGTGGCACGAATCAAGCGTATCTTCAAGTGGGCCGTGGCCGAAGAACTCATCCCGCCCGCCGTCTTTCAGGGACTTCAGGCGGTCGACAGGGTGCGCAAGGGTCGCACTGCGGTACGCGAATCGCATCCCGTCAAACCAATCCCCGACGCCGTGGTCGACGCCACGCTGGCCCATCTGCCCTCGGTCGTGGCCAATATGGTCCGGTTGCAACGGCTGACCGGGTGCCGGCCGGCCGAGGTCTGTATCCTTCGCCCTTGCGACGTCGACACCTCGGGCGATGTTTGGGTCTATCGGCCCGAGAGCCACAAGACCGAGCACCATGGGCGCGAGCGGGTCGTCTGCATTGGTCCCCGGGGTCAAGACGTCCTGAGGCCCTACCTGTTGCCCGAGAAGACGGCCTATTGCTTTTCGCCGGCCGACTCC
>Ga0315543_1001647_pt1 | contig 23446 bp, 18 predicted proteins | sample SalMarSW160210MG_2_FD_203098 | JGI IMG/M metagenome (GOLD analysis project Ga0315543, IMG submission 203098) | Salt marsh sediment microbial communities from the Plum Island Ecosystem LTER, Massachusetts, United States - Salt Marsh Sediment SW1601-210 ... | reverse complement strand
TACTGACCCTACAAGCCTTCAATCTATAGCGACTTTGCCCCAGTCTGTCCATATCGTCCCGGTGAATTCCCGGCGAAAAAGGCGAGCCTTGGCGACTTCCTTTGGCCCCGGTGACCAGCCGGGCCAAGACCCGACCTACATCTATGTCTAGACGGTGATCCCCCCATCGACAGTAAGGACGTGACCGGTGATGTAAGATGCGGCGTCACTGGCCAGAAACAAGACGGCGTCGGCCACGTCGCGTGGTTGTCCCAACCGACCCAGCGGCACCCGGTCTATGACTGCCTCGACGATCGCATCGCCCATCTCGGCGGTCATGTCCGTTTCGATGAACCCCGGGGCGACCGCGTTGACGGTGATGTTTCGACCGGCCAGCTCCATGGCCACGGTCCGTGTGAGTCCGATGACGCCGGCCTTCGACGCGGAGTAATTGGCCTGGCCCGGGTTGCCCATCAAGCCCGAAACACTAGCAATATTGATGATTCGGCCACGACGCCCCTTCATGAGGGGTTTGCAGGCGGCTCGCGTGAAAAGGAAGGTGCCGCGGAGGTTGATGTTCAGCACGCTGTCCCACTGATCGTCTTTCATCCGCATGATCAAGCCGTCGCGTGTGATGCCTGCGTTGTTGACCAGGATTTGGAGTCCCCCCCACTTGGCGACCACCTCGCCGACCACCTCGCCGACCCGCTGGCTGTCGGTCACGTCGCAACCATAAGCGGCCGCTTCGCCGACGCCGGCGGCATTGATCGAATCGACCGTTTCACTCAGCAGATCGGTGTTTACGTCGACGCAAGCGACCTTGACCCCGCTGTCGGCCAGCGTTTCGGCGATGAGCCGCCCAAGCCCGCGGGCGGCGCCGGTGACGATCGCGATCTGGCCGGTCAGGTCGGTGGAAATACGACTCTTGTTGTCCTTTGCCATGGATCCGTCCTTGTATCTGGGTAAGTGTGCAGCCTAGTGCTGCGTCAAGGCTAAGAATGAGGGTGCCACTGCTGGCTTGTCCAGCAGTGCCAATGAGTTACGTTGCATCAAACCCATAATTTTAGCTTTGACACAGCACTAGGCTATTCTCGCGATTATGGGCCGATTATATGCCGGAACGCAATAAGGGGACCATCCCGTTCATGGCTGGGGACTGTCCCCAGACGTTCACACGTCCACACTTTGACACGATACCTTGCGGTCGATGCGACGGAGCAACCCTCGCAACACGCGGCCGGGACCGACCTCGTAGAATTGATCAACCCCCTGGCAAAGAAGATACCGCATCGAGTCTTCCCAGCGGACGGGATGAAGGACTTGCTGGATCAGAAGCTGTCGGATTTCTTCGGGGTCGTCGTGCGGCCGTGCGTCGACGTTGGAGATGACCGGGATTTTCGGCCTTTGCATGGTCACCTCGGCCAGCGCTTCGGCCAATTGCTCGTCGGCCGGCCGCATGATCTGCGTGTGAAAAGCGCCCGCTACCGGTATTGGTACGGTCCTCATCGCTCCCATCGGCCGGGCCATTTCCGCCGCCCGCTCGCAGGCCGCGTTGGTGCCCGAGATGACGATATTGCCCGGGCAGAGCAGATTGGCGATCTCCAGGATCTCGTCCTCGCGAGCTTTCTGGCAGAGGGTCTCGACCTGGACGCGTTCGAGCCCGAGGATGCTCACCATGCCGCTTGGGGTTGCGTCGGCGGCCTCTTGCATGGCGGCGCCGCGGCGCCCGACCAGCGCCAGACCGTCCTCGAACTCCATCACTCCGGCGAAGACCATGGCCGTGTATTCGCCCGAACTCAAGCCGGCGGCCGCTTCACAGGAGAGCACCACCTCGGGCGATTCGTGCCGCAACCACGCAAGCGCGGCCAGGCTCGTGACCAGCAGCGCCGGCTGGCTGCAGACGGTCGAGTCGAGCTGCTCGGCCGGTCCTTCAAAACACAGCTTGGCCAGATCGTAACCGAGCACGTCGGCCGCCCGATCGTAAAGCTCGCCAGCGCTGGAGAGCGATTCGGCCAATCGTCGGCCCATGCCAACCATCTGTGCTCCCTGGCCGGGAAATAGAAAGGCGATTTTGCTCACGGTAGTCGGCCTCGCAAGACGGGGTGCGGAATCGTCTCGGCTCTACACCTCGGCAAAGTGCATGGTGTCTGTCAGAAAAGGGGTTCGGAGCATCCCGGCGAGCCGGGACGCGAGCTCTTGCCATGCCATCTTCGGACTTACTCGGTAGCCAAGGATGCCCTGACACGAAGCTCACAAAAAGGGGGGACTGCCTCGGTGTCGGACGAATGCGCAAACCCTAGGATTCAACCTCGACAACGGTTCGGCCCATGTAGTGACCGCAATTGGGACAGATCACGTGTGACGGCTTGGCGGTGCTGCACTTAGGGCAGTACTGGATTTCCCGAGGTTTCTTGGCATCGTGCGCCCGACGGATGCCGCTGCGGTGGTTCGAGTGTCTTCTTTTCGGAACGGCCATGAGACTACTCGGTTGGGACGATGGAACCCCACGAGGGGCGGACAATCGACGCGATGCAAAACGCGCGAACCCTTCATGCTAGACGCTCTCCAGCGCCCTGTCAACCTGGCCGGGAGCCGCAGCGGCCGGCAATGGGTCAATTTCAAACTGACCCACTACCCGACGGTGTCCCCGCCCACTTGGGTTGCTCACACGTGTGGTAAATGTCACAGAGAAAATGACTTATAGCGATTGCAGTTGATTATTGCCAGCGGTTGCATTATACTAAAGACGATTCTCCTCTTGGTATTGACGACAAATACTCTTAGTGCTAGCGTACTAGGTTCTTTGCACGCAAGAAGCGTATAATATGAGTGGGACGGACCAATACTATCTGGGGGCCTACAAGTGAAGCCAGTATTGCAGGCTCTCGTCTTGGCGGAGCACGTTTACCAAGACGTTTCCGGCAAGAAAGTTATCGCAGGTACCTTTAACAGGATCAGGTTCTCACGGAAACCGCCCGTCAAGAAGGTCGAGAATCCCGATGGCACAAAGCAAACACTGGTCCAAGGTGGAATGCACGGTGGATCGCCGTTCGCGTACGTAAGTTTGACTGACGTATGTGATGACACAACACTACAGCTTCAGTTCGTGAACCTCACGAAGAACGAAATTCTCTTTGGCACAGCAGTTCTTGTGAGCTGCAATGATAGGCTTGCAACAGCCGAACTGGTTTTTGCGTTACCGCCACTTCCAATCAAAGAGCCCGGCGTCTATGCGATTGAGGTTGTGTGCGAAGGAGATATTCTCGGCTCCTGCCGAATAAAAGCAGAGGAGCTAGACGTAGAAAACGAGGGGAAAGACGATGAGCATAGTTGATCACGAAATCGAACTCGAAAACACCAATCCGGCCCATGCATCGGGTGATCCCAAATGGGACAGCTTGGATGCTTATCGTTGTCATGTTTGTACCATCAAGGAAGACGACGGTATGTTTTCAGCGATCGTCCTCAATCTCCCGGGTTGTGGAAGCTGCGGTGAGACCGAGGAGGAGGCTATTGCCAATGTCCGCGAGGCGGTCCTCGGTGTGGTACAGTCCCATAGGGCTGCACACGAGGACATTCCGTGGCGAGGCACTGAATCTGATGACATCCCGAACGGCGCAAACCAAAAATGGATTTTGGTTAATGCCTAGCAGAGTGCCCCGGGTGTCTGGAAACGATGCTGTGTCGGCATTCTGCAAAGCGGGTTACGAGCTTGACCGCATAACTGGAAGCCATCACATATTGCGACACCCGGACAAGATAGAGCGCCTATCCATCCCTGTACACAGCGGCAGGACTGTCGGAGTTGGTTTGCTATCCAAGCAGATCAGACTTGCTGGACTCACGGTAGAAGAGTTCATCGCCCTCTTGTGAATCTCTTTCACTGATTGCTCGTCTCCCTTGCGGTAATTCTTCTAGCTATAGTCTTGGGAGCGTTGGGAATTGTGCAGCCCCACCTACCGGGGCGGGAGAATGTTCTGCGTCTTAAACTGACCCACTACCGCAGCGGCCCGCTACGAACGAATCATCGTCAGGAGCATCTTGAATCGCTGCGTGGCCCGCACCGCGTGGGGCACGTCGGCCGGCATGACCAGCATTTGCCCGGCCACTAGTCGCACCGGCTGGCCACCAACGGTCAGCTCGGCGGCGCCCTCGACCAGTTGCACCAGGGCGTCAAACGGCGCGGTGTGCTCGCTGAGCTCCTGCCCGGCGTTGAAAGCGAAGAGAGTGACCGTGCCGGTCGATTTCTTGATCAACGTCCGGCTGACAATACTGCCCGGCTGATAGTCGACCAGAGCGGCCAAGTCGGTGGCTTGCTGAAGTACTGCGTCGACGTGTTTCTCATCGTGCGTCATAATGCCAAGGCTCCAGGTTGTCTGTAAGGTCGACCGTCGGTGAAGAGATTCAGTGGCTCCAGCGCGGGTGCCTGGGCCATCCCGGCGCGCCGGGACAGCGGTGGCCCAGAACTTCGGATTTCCGGGCCTTTCCCGGTCCCGATAGATCGGGAGGACTCAGACCCGGGCACCCGATACGGAAAGTCGGTCCTGGGATACACTAAGAGCCTATCCGAGAACCCGGCGGAGCACGTCATGCTGAGCGAAGCGAAGCATCTCAAGTCGTTCCGTGCCAACGAGATCCTTCGCTTCGCTCAGGATGACCATCAGAGGTTCAAGAGGTTCTCGGATAGGTTCTATTGACCCTTGCATGGCTAATGAACCCAGGGCGACCAACGGGAGCCCGGCTTTCAAGGCAGTTCGGCCATGGCCAACCGTTCAATGGCCATGCAAACATCAATAAGTGTCACCCTGACCATAATCTTATGCGGCGGTAGCCGAGAAGTGAAGCCACGGAGACTGCGTCAGGGGTAAGGGCTTCAGGTGGTTGGCGGCGTCTGGTGGAGAATGCCGGCGGGTCTGGCTCGCCGGGCGAGGCCTTGCCGGCGGGGTACCTGTCGCAATAATTATCCGAAGGCTATAGTTGAAAAAACGGTCGAGTTGCTCGGGTGCAACTCAAGATTGTCCTTGCCCGAGGATCACGGTCCTCGGTTTGCCTCAACTCAAGGGAGAGAATCATGCTCAGTGAAAAAATGCAAGAGGCGCTCAACGCGCAGATCAACGCGGAATACTACTCGTCGTATCTCTATTTGTCCATGGCGGCCCATTGCCAGGCGATCAACCTGGAAGGCTTTGCCAGTTGGTTGCGGGTTCAGGCGGACGAAGAGATGATCCACGCGATGAAGATCTACGATTTCGTCCTGGAGCGTGGAGGTCGGGTCGCTTTGGCCGCCATCGAAGCTCCGCCGAGCGAGTGGGAATCGCCGCTGGCCATTTTCGAGGCCACCTATGCCCACGAACAGTACGTCACCGGGCGCATCAACAAGCTGGTCGATCTGGCCGTCGCCGAGAGCGACCATGCGACCAATGCGTTTCTTCAGTGGTTCGTCAACGAACAGGTCGAGGAGGAAGCCAACGCCGACGCCGTGCTGCAGAAACTCAAGCTGATGGCCGACGCCCCCGGCGGCCTGTTCATGCTCGATCAGCAGATGGGCCAGCGCCCACCGGCCGCCGCGCCGACACCGACCGCCTGATCGACTGTCGGACAAGTTGGAACCACAGAGGAACACGGATGAACACAGATAGGCGCGGCTGGCATCCAACACGGCCAGTTGGTGTTTTCAGAAGTGTCCCAGATCCGTGGCTGGTCCCGTGCACACGAAAGGAGTTTTTCCATGCGGGAAGTCTTTACGTTCGCCCTCGTGTTTTTCTTTCTGTCCGGCCTATTGGCAATCGCGGCGGGATTCTCGGGGGTGAGCGAGCCATTATTATTGAACTTTTGGGCAGGTGTGATTATCCTCCTTCCTTGCATGATCGCTGCCATCCTATTGCGCAACGTGCCGTGGACGGAGAGGGATGAACCGCCGACGGAACGAAAAGACCCGAACCAACCGAGTCAATGAAACCGTGAAGCAGACGCAGGGTGGAGGGAGCACGGGCTCCTTCTATCTACGTTCTTCTCGGTTCTCTGGGGCACCGCTTCGCTATGCCCCAGCCACCCGTCGTGATGAAGCCGGAATCCGTGAGAAGGGGAGTCTACGGTAACCACTTGCAAGCTTTCATCTGTGTGCATCTGTGTTCATCTGTGGTTCCCTTCCGTCGTTGGCCGTTTCACTTACCAGAATTTCCTCGGCATCAGGCCGCGCATCCGGTCCAAGAGGCTGGTCGAAGCGGCCGGTTTCTCCTTCGGTTTGCCTGACGATTCGGCCTTCGGCGGGGTGCGCCGGGCGATGCTGCTGCGCAACGGAGCGTTGGTCTTAAGAAAACGCAGCCAATAGCCTTCCAGCACGTGGATGCAATCGCTGATCTGGTTCGCCTGGAGTTTCATTTGGGCCGACGAAATCATCCAGGAAAGCAGTTTCAATTCGTCGGCGTCGAACTCGAGGTGACCGAGTTCCACGTCGTCGATCCAGACCTCGCCCGATCCGACAAGCCGAACACCCACCCGCAAGTCGGAAAGGCCTTCCAGCGGTAGATTGTCGACGGGCAGCTTAAACGGTCGCCAATCCTCGCCGATCGACTTCGCCGGAGATCCGTTGACGGCTTGCCCCAGGATACGGGCGTACCAAAACGGCTGGTCGTGTAACCGCCCTTCCAAGACGAGTTCCACCAAGGGTTGTTTCTGTTCATCGGGTACTCTCAGCCAGACGAACATCGACAACCGACCGGTTGACGGTGGTGGAAAGGGCTCGCTTACGAGGGAGACGGGCAACCCGGAACTGGTCAACCGAACGACCTGAGGTCCCTCGGGGCGCTTCGGATCTTGACGCAGCTCCACGCTGGCGCCCTCTGATTTCCGCACCGTCCAGCCGGGGATCGTGCCGTTGCCCCCGGCCGGTTTTTCAAACCCCGCGTTGGACAACGAGTACCACGACGGAGGGCTCCGCAGGTCTTCCTTGCGCGCTCCCAGGTCGTGAATGTGTGCCCAGAGCGACTCACGCACTGCGTCCGGCAGTGAGACCTCGGGCGAGGAAAACGTAACCCCGGGGGCCGTCAGTCGCGCCGCGACCAGATCGTAAGGTGCCAGGTCAACCCGCCAGTAGGTCTTGCCGCCACGGTGAACCAAGTCGGGGACCGGTTTGGTCTCGACGAGCGATTCCAGGCGGCAATTGGCCGGAGCCGTGACCTGCAAACTCAGCGACACCGCGGCGGGGCTATCGTTCACCGCGTAGACGTAGGTCTTGCCCGAGTGGCTGCCGTAACGGATCGTCACCGGCTGCATACTCCGCGGCGCTGCGGGCCCGGCCACGCGTCGCATCGCAATGCTCGGCAGCCGGCGATAGGCGGCCACCAGATCGGCCAGCGCGTCCTGCTGGCCCATCGGCAGCAACCCTCCGCCGTCGAAGATGGCCTGCGAGTCACACGCGGCCAACTGGCGGACAAAGCGACGTCGGTTCTGATGGCTCGACGGCACGAGTTGTGAGTGGAGCACCGTGTAGCTGGTGCGATAGGGGCTCTTGTGGTCGAACGATTCGACGCGGAGCTCGCGCGGCTGGTGAAAGAACAGGCTGCCCGAACATGGCTGTCCCCGGTCGCCCTGTGGGGAGTCCGCCGGCGGCTGCAATGCCAAGGCAACGGCCTGTGCGTCCAGCGAATCCAGCGGTGTGACGCGTTGCGTGTGTATCAGTACCGGGCCGTCGGGTTTGCGGAACCGGGCCGGATCGATGCCCGCCTCAAGCAAAACGTCGTCGGGGGCTACCTGCCGAGACAGCGTCGGCTGCAACCGCTGCTCCCAGTGCGGGCCGGCGAGCAGGTTGGCCGTGGTCAGATATACTCGGGCATCGCCGCGGACCGCCGAGATCTCCGATTGAACGCGATGATAAAACCGCGCAAGACAGTTGGCTCGCCACGACACCCAATCACGACGTCTCTCGCGCATGAGAAACGCCGCTCGCTCGGCGAAGCGCCTCGGTCCGGTGCCGGCCAGAACGGGGATCTGCGTCTCGCGCTCGAATCGGGCGATGGTCACGTCGTCCATTCCCCACTCGACCGGAGGCAGTTGCCCATAGCCGTAGCCGGCCAACTGGATGGCCACGCCCCCGAACGACTTGTGACGGCTCGCATACTCGTCGACCACCTCGCGGACCACGGCGAGCACGGCGGCCTGAACCCGGGGATGAAGTAGATTGTAATACGGCGCCTTGCGCTGATGCGGCCGGTAGACCTGTTCCCAGGTGAGTCCCTCGGGACCGACCCAGCGAATCCCCTCGGCCTCGGGGCCGCCGGCGCGGAGGAGTTCTTCAAGCTCGGGCAAGGGCGCGGCGAACTCCATCGCTGGAATCAGCTGCATCTGTTGGCGATCGAACAGCCGGAAGAGCATCTCGAGGACGTCCTTGCGCACCGGATCCTGCCCGGAGGTAAAGAACGGCCCCTTGTCGTATCGGGGCGTCGGCTCGACGAGCTGGCTGGGATAGAGAGTGCCGCCTTCGGAGAATGCGGAGATCATCATCCCGTTCATGCCGACGTGCTTCAGGTACTCGACCAGCCGGGTCCCGCCTTGGTAGAAGGTTACCCAATCGTCGAGACTGCGTCGGCTCCAGACGTCGTAGGCCTCCGTTGCGCAAAAGCTTTCGGGGAACCAAGGCCGATCGAAGTAGGCCCCCAGCAACCGGCGAGGCTTCTCATCGTCGAGATGCTTTGCCGGGAGATGGTTCCATCCGTCCGATACACGAATCTTGCCGTAGACGGCCGGCCGACTCGAACTCTGGTTGGTGATCAACACCAAAGGCGCCTTGGTGTGGGGCCAGAAGATCAGTCGATGGCGAAGCATCCGGGGCGGCTGGCCGGCCGTGCCGATCTCCTCGGCTAGGCTCACGCCCGAGTCGAGATGGATCGGCATGAGTGCTTCGGCCGAGTTCGGTTCCAGCACGCTGACGCCCAACTGCTGCGGCACGTCGCTGGGATACTCGACTTCCAGTACGTGAGGCTTGCCCGGCCGTTTGATCGGCAGCGTGTATGCCTCCCAACTGATGTCGTCCGGCGGGCGGCTTGGAGCCAACTGGGCCAACTTGCCCAAGGGATGTTTGCGCGACTGCATGTCGCCGGAGCCCAAGGGTCCTTGCCAGAATCGAGACAAATTGCCCAGTTGGAGCTTGGCCAGTCGTGGGGGCGGTTTGGCAAAACGTTCCCACCACTTCGGATTGGCCGGATCGATCTCTTCGACCGTCCGAAGCGACTCGGTCTCAGCTGGCCGCTCGGGCGGCTGTCGGTCGAGCACGAGCAACTGCACCTTCCGCTCGGCGATCACCTTCGGCTTGAGACTCAAAGGAACGGAACCGACCGATCGCCAGTGGAGGCTTGGCGTCTCGACGACCGAAATGGCCAGGTCATAGACGCCCTCTTCCACCTGTAATGGGACGTGCAGTGGCAGGACGTCTTGCAGCGTCGACTCCTGTTCCCAGACGACCCGATCGCTCCGGGCCGCCAGCAACTGCACCTTGAATCGACGCCGACCGCCGCTTCCGTCGGGCAACAGATTCGGGCGCACCTCGAGCGAGAAGGCTTCGCCCGGCGAGAAAACCAGATTACGCCGATCGAACTGGACACGAAGGGAGTCGCCCGGCGTGCAGCGAACGAGCAGGCGTGTCCCCTTCTGGTCCAAATCGGTGCTCACCGAGTTGGCCAGCGTGTCGGCCAACGGGATTTCGACCTCGACCGGTGTGGTCTCGTCGTCGGCCCGCAGTTGCACGCGCAGCTTAGCGTGCTTGACCGGTGCGCGCACGAGCACGTCGAGACCGTCGTAGAGTCGAGGGCTTCGCCCACGGATGGTGACGGCTCGGCCGTCGAGCCACATGGATCCCGGTTCGTCGGCCTGGATGCCGAGCGGATGCAACTCGTCGAATGTGCCCTCGTCCAGAGTGATCGAGCCTTGCCAGAGTCGTGCGGTGGGGCCTCCCCAGGCAATGCGGATGCGGATCGAATCGTTGGCCAACGCACGCGGAATAAGCAGCAGAGAAAGAAGGATCGGCGCGCAGCACCACCCGAGGCCGAGCCGTATTCGGCCAGGCCACACCGGCCGCCCGCGCGATGTTTTCGGACCTCCCTGTCCGACCATCATCGGCTCAATCGAGAGTGAAGGGCTGTGGCTCCAGATGTTCCCACAATCGGGGCGGATTATAGACAAAACCGCGCCGGCGCATCCATGCCGGATTAGGCCCTTTTTCACGCGAAGTGGGCCGTTTTTCCGTATTGGTCAACCCCGGCAGCGGAGGAGAGACGATTTGCAGAGTCTGGAAAGGACAATCTGACATGGTTTTGGAGGGATGCGCAGACTGCGATGCCGGGGGAAATTCAGTGGTCAGTAGTTCCAAATTCCATCGAGACCTGGCATTGTCATTCTGAGCATGGCGAAGAATCTCCTTCCCGGCGCGCCGGGATCGAGATCCTTCGCTATGCTCAGGATGACCTACGGAAGGCTGCCGTACGGAACCAGGGGCGGAAAGATTTCCGCGCGGCCGGAGAAGAACTGCAGTCCTCGAATGACCACCTTTCGGCTGGGGCCGGCCTGGAAAACGAGCTTCCACTTCTTTGCCTTCGTCGGCCTGAACGAAACGTAATCGTCGACGCTTTCGAGGTTGCGCTGGGTCACGGTGCGGAGTTTCTTGCCCACCAGGGCTTGAACACCGACGGCGCGGGCCGCATCGTGCCGGCCGCCGTACTGGCAGTGGACGCCGATCTTGTTGAGCCGCACGGGCATGGGAAACTCCAGCTCGACCGAAACCAAGCCGTCCGCCGAGGGCGCGGAGGACCACATCGTTCTGCGGTCGAACCGGTCTTCCGGTCCGCGACTCGGCTTGATCTGGCCTTGGACCACGCGGGACACCGAGCTTCCGCCTATTGCGCCGGAGGGCGTCGTGGCGAGGACTTTGCAGTCCAACTCGCCGGGAATCGTCATCGGTCCCAGGCAGACGATTCTCGGTCTGATCGAGTAGCCTTGCGGGATATCCTTGGCCGGGTTGAACTTCAATTTGCGGAAGACCCGTTTGTTCAGCGCCAGCGCACGAATGTCTTCGGGAATCAAGATGGCCTGGTTCTCGGCCGGCTGGAAGCCCTTCGCGTGGTGCTCCGGGTTGTACGACATGATCGAAGGGTTGCTCTTCATGTTGTAGCCGTAGACTTCGACGTGAGGCAGCCCGAACGCATGTCCGAGTTCATGCTGGAGGGTTGACTGAAAACGGGAGTCTTTCCTGAAAAGCCCGTGGGCCGACACGATGACGATCCCGCCGCCCGTGTTGATCCCACCGTCCAGCGGACGTCCTCCGCCGACGGGAAAGCCGTCGTGAGGATTCATCACGATGGCCAACAAGATCCAAGGGCAGGTAAAGCGATTGAAGCCGTAGTGCCGCAGCAACTCGCTCGTCCATTGCGGCGCGCATTGCTCGCGTTGCTGGCGGTAGAAAGCAAGATCGTGTTGGCCCCGATAGACGTGTGGCCGGACGTCGGCGATCTCGAAGGTGTCACGGCGTCGGAGCATTTCAAAGAAGCGCTTCTGCGCCCACTGCACATGGCGCATCAATAGTACCATTTGTTCGGCGGTCGGTGGTTTCTCTCCCTGGGGAACCACGAAAATCGGCAGCACCTTGACCCGATCGGGCGGCAGATACGACTCGGCGCGGGCGGAGTGCCCGCTGCGGCGCCACTTGGCCGCCGGGTCCGCCATGGCCAAGGCGTCGCCTGAAAAGTGCGGTAGTCCAACGGCGGCTCGTGCCGGCGTTCCGGACTGCACCGTCGGGCCTTCTGCCGAGACCTGACAAGAAAGCAGAGTCAACACCACCGTAGATAGAAGCCGCAGCATTTTAGTCTTCAGGGCAAATACGCTTGCCAAAAAGGCGAACTGGCAGGAACACGTTGTCGGGAAACGGTGCGATGATCCAGCCGACGGCGCTGGCCACGCCAAAGCGACCAACACGACCAGCATCGCCACCGAAGCAGCAACCGCCAATGGGTATGTCTGTTCCGCAACGGGGGATCTTGGTCGCGACAACCCCGATAGTAATTCTTGACGGGCGCCGCGGGTCCGTCAAGCCCCCCAAGCCGAGCCGCGGCGCGTGAGGAAGCGGAATAGCGGAATAATTGGCGAGGTTGAAAGACCGCTTCCTTACACGCCGCGGCTCGGTTTCTTGCGAAGTCGGTTTTTTTGTCACGTTAGCCTTCCACAAAACTTGTCTTGACGGCCCCCGCTCGGGTCACTATCATCCTCGCCCTCATCCAAACGGCCAAGGATCCACGTCCGAGCGGCGAGACTCCGACCGATCCTGCTTATCGGCCTACTATTGTTGGGAGTATGGGACAGTGCACGTGGCACAACGGTGCCGAAGAGCGTTCACTGTTTTCCTGCTTCCGCCAGAAAAGTCCGGCTCGACGGGAGCCTCGCCCTCCCGTCGCAGCCGACGCCCGACGAGTCCGTCACGCCACTCCACTGTGCAGAATCTCGCCAAGCGGCACCAGCCGGTTGAGCTGATCCGACTCCAGACAGCTCTGGAAATCGTCGGCTACCTCCTGAAGCTCCTCGACGACCTCCGGGCAGCGGTCGGCCACGTCGTTGACTTCCCAACGATCATCCGGCTTGACGTAGAGCCGAGGCGCCTCCAGCAACTGCATGTACCAGGCCGGTGTTCGGATGGCCGTTTCAAAGCTGGGACTACCCAGCAGAAGCCGATCACGGATCGTCTCAACTTCACCCCGGACGATCGGCATCAGACTCGCGCCGAATGTGGCCGGCTCGGTGTGCTCCAGCGACCACCAGTCCAAGAGCGTGGGCCGCAGGTCGGCCGGGGTGACCAAGGCCTGGCTCCGCCCGGCCGCGCCGAGACGGTCTGGAAAACGAAGCATCATGGGCAGGTGCACCAGTTCGGCGTGCAGGGCCTCGTCGCAAGCCCCGACCCGGCCGTGCTCACCGAGCGGAAAACCGCGCGCCGAAAGAACGGCCAGGAACGTTTCTCTTCCAAGAGGCATCTCTTGCAGCGACTCGAGAAGCGCCCCGAGGCAGACGTCCAAGAGCGACACTTGGGCGGCGTAGGACTGGGTGATGCCCAGCAGCACGTCCGGATCGAAATCGTCGGGGAGCGTCATTCGCGGGACCTCGGCCGATCGTGGCGGCGCGGGGTCGCCCGGCTCGGCGTAGCGCCGGCGAAATTCGTAGGGCGCGTCCCAGCAGGCGCCCATGCTCGAAAGGTGGACCCAAAGCAAGAATGGCCCCCGGGCCGAAGCGAGCCAGTCGATGATCTGGGCAAAACAGCCGGCTAGGTGAGTGCTGCTGAGCTGATCGGCCGCCGCGATCCTCTCGGGCGGATCCAACTCGATCAACTCGTCGAATGCTTCGGCCATCGGATTGCCGGCCACGACCGATTCGTCGGTCAGAAGCGTGGTGGCGATGCTTGCCTCGGTGAGCCGTCGCGGCAGATTTGCCGCCCGCGCAGGGGAGTCGCCAAGCAAAGGATGCCGGCCTTGCCAAACGCTCCTGTAGAATTCCTCGGTTCCGGGGCAGCCGACCAGCGCCTGGTCGAACGTAAACGATTCGCACGCCAACGAGTCCAACGATGGGGTCTCGATCCAGGCGTTGCCGTAGGCGCCCACGTGACCTACGTGCCAACGGTCGATTGCCAGGCAGATTGCGTTCATGCCTCCATTCTAGCCCATGGCCGGCATTGACAACAGAGCGTCTTCGAGTGGGTGCCGGCATCGTAGGCCGGGTGACAACCCAGCAAGACTTGCCGACAAGAACCGTCAATCGTCGGCCCGGTTGACGATCATGTCTCCCGACGGGAGCATGTCATCCGAAGGCAACTCTCTGTGTTCGGCGCGGTATTGCTTCCTCTTGCAGATTTCCTTTTTTGGGCCTCGGCAATACAGCTTGATGAATCCCTTGCACGCCAGATCTTTCATTGCCTGGTACTTCTTGAAAAAGCCGCACGTTTCAAGTAATTCGCATTCTTCTGTCATAAGCGATCTCCTGTCGATTATCGGCAACTGTCAGTAGTTCCAAATTCCATCGAGACCTGGCATTGTCACTGCTGAGCGTAGCGAAGAATCTCCTTGGACAATCGAGATCCTTCGCTACGCTCAGGATGACCTGCTGAGGTGTCAGCCAGCCAAACTTGGAACTACTGACTGCACGTATAATGATCGGCCCGTTCACCGACGGGAACCTGCTGTTTTTTGCCCGTCGGGCGGTGCGGTTCGGACTGCCGGACGCTGGTCGGCCGATTTCGCCTGGTAGAGGCTCGAAATAAGGTCTTCCCAGCCGTGGACCATCCGGTCTATCGACCCATGGGCAAGGACGTGCTCCCGGCCCGCTCGACCCATCGCCGCGGCTTGCCGTGGGTTGCCGAGCAATTCGATCACGGCGGCCGAGGCGGCTTCCACATTGCCGGGTGGAAACAACCGGCCGGTCTTGCCGTCGAGCACCGTCTCGGGCACCGAACCGACGCGCGGCGCAACGACCGGCTTCTCCGTGGCCATCGCCTCAAGAATCGACACCGGGTTGGATTCCATTTCCGAGGTCAACAGCATCACGTCGAACAAGGCGAGCAACTCGGGCACGTCCCGGCGGCTGCCCAGCAGCCGGACCGACTCGTTCAGACCGAGATCCGTCAACAGCGATTCGAGCCGCTTACGTGCCGGCCCGTCGCCGACAATCAAGAACCGCGCCGCGGGAACCTGCCCGAGGATACGGGTCGCACAACGCAAAAACAGATCGTGACGCTTCTCCGGACGCAGCGCTGCGACGATGCCGACCACGGGCGTCTCCTTTTTCAAGCCGAGCTGCTTGCGTAACCTCTTATCTGGCCAGCGAGGACGGAACCGCTCGGTATCCACCCCGTTGGGAATCACGCGAACCTTCGAAGCCGGGCAGCCTTCGTGCTCGGCCAGGTATCGACCGTGCGGTTCGGCCACGCCGATGAAAGCATCGGTCACCGGTGAGAGCAGCCGATTGGGCAGCTCGACGCAATCGGGCAGTCCCGTCGAATGCAGCCAGGAGCAAATCACCGGCACGCCCTGGAGCCACGCGGCCAGGCGACCCCAGAACATCTTGTCGCCGCCGGTTCCCACGGTGAGGACCGCGTCGATCCGGCGACGCCGCAGCAGGCGTCTTAAGCGACCGAGCACGGCGAAATCGTACTTGTGCGACAGTAAGCCGGTCCAGGTCGGTACCTCCTCGGCAAGCACGTCGCCGAGCGGACCACGGTACTTCAGACAGCAAAGCTCGGGGACGAATCGCTCGCGGTCGAGCCGGCGAATCAACTCGACCAACAACGTCTCGGCGCCGCCGGTGGGCATGCACGTAATGATGAACATCACGCGCAACGGCCCGCGGTCTTCCAAGGGAATCAGTTTTCGGTGGCGTAGCAACATGGCGTGGTATCACAAAAGGAAGGAGTCAATATCGGGTGGCTGGGTCTGAGCGAAGCGAAGGCCCAGTGTTCAGCTATCTGGGGCAGCGCTTCGCTATGCCCCAGCCACCCCTGTCGTCGTCTTAGGATAGTCTCCAAATGGTCGAGTGCGAAATCTCGGCGGTTCCAACCGCCGCGGATCGATGGTTGCACGGTTTCTCAGGCGAATCATGTCGCCGTCGGCATGGATCCGCTGCAAGTGGAACGGATCTTCGCCCGGCAAATTGTAACCCCCGTAGCCCGAGCAGAAACCCAAGTAGCCCGCCTCTCGGGCCAGCGCCAACGCATCGGTTCGGATACTGAGGTAGTGGCCGAAGGGAAAGGCGATGTAACGGACCGGGTGGCCGACCAGATGGGCCAACTCGCCGCCGGCCGTGACTACTTCGTCGTAAAGCCGGTCGCGGTCATCGATCAGCGCCAGATCGTCGTGATGCCGGCAGTGAGCGCCGATTTCAATGCCCGCGTCGGCCATCACGCGAAGTTGATCGATCGTGTTGACCGGCAGTTCCAGCCCGAGAGCCCGATCATGCGCGAACGGCTGCCCGCTCTCGACGTTCCAGAGCGTGGCGAAGTAGGTACACGGAATCCGCCGCTTGATCAACGTCGGGATGGCGTGCCGGCAGTTCTCGGCGTAACCGTCGTCGAACGTGATGGCCACGGACGGGCGCGCATTGTGACCTTCACGAATCCGCTGCTGGGCTTCCGCCAGGGAGATCAGTTCGAAATGGGCTTGCAGCCAGTCGATCTGGCGCCGGAACAGGTCGTTGGAGACGGTCCACTCGGTCGGATGCTCGTCCGCCACGCGGTGATAGAAGAGTACGACGATCGGCAGTTGCCCTCGGGCCATGGCGCGGCGACGATACCATGTACGATAGGGACTCGACCCATGATAATAAAGGCTCAACAAGAATTGCTTCCACGGCGGCATGGTGGTTCTACTCCCAGGGCATTCGCAAGTGGTCCAGTCCTCGACGAATCCATTGTTTGGCTTCCGTGCCGGCCGCCCAGACGGCGTGGCGCAGTTGCGCGCCCGGCCGACGAGCCACGACGCGGATCTCCAGGCTGTCGCGGCGCTGGGCGTTCCAGTGGGATTTGTACGATTCGTCTCCTCGCAGAAAGTCGTAGGCCCGATATCCGTGGCTGATGGCCCAGGCCAGCACGGCCAGTTGCATGGCGCAGCCGGGCTGCAGATCGAGCCGCGTCGGGTCGATTCCCGACTGGTAAGCGTAGATCACGCCGTTGCCGACGAACTGGTATTCGGCGGCGGCCGGTTTCCGGTCGATCCAGAGCGTATGGAGCTGCAATTGGCCGGCGGCCAGCATTCGAGCGGCCACGTCGCGATGGAAGGCGGTGAACCGCGCCGAGGCGAAACAGCCCGGCCGACCCAGCATGTGCTGGCGCCGCTGGTGCAATTCGATGAGCCGGTCCATGGCCCGATCCAACTCGCCCAGGTTGGCCACCGTGCTCAACTCGGCTCGGCCCGAATCCAAGAGCGCCCGCTGCAGCCGCCGGGCCTTCCGTCGACTGTTTCGCGACAGGCTCCGTAGATACGTGTCCAGGTTTCCGGGCAGCTCGGTTCGGCGGCAAGGCGGACCCATGCGGTGATGAACGGTACAACCACCCAAGGCCAAATGCCCGGAGAGCCAGTCCACCAGCACGTCCCGTGAGTCGACGCCGGCCAGTGCGATCATGTCCCATCGAGCCGGGGCTTCCATGCCGGAGTCGTGCGCCTCGGTGTCGGGGCGAAGCAGCCGGTGGGCCAACGCGCCGGCGACGGCCTTTTCGAAGCCGGGCTCGGCCAACAAGCTCAAGTAGTCCGAGCAAACCTCCCCGGATCCCAAGAACCGAAGCACGCGATGCCGCCGGCCGGCACCGTCAAGATACCACGGTGCGGCACCGATCAGAGCATGACGATGGTCGAAAACGCCCAGAACGAACAATCGGCGCCCGGCGACCGGCTCTCCGTAGTGTCGCCACCACGTCGTCGCCCAGGTCCAGCTACGAAAGGGTACACCGGCGGCCAACCGGTCCCAATCGTCGGCCCAGGGAGCCAACTCGTCGATGTCGTCGAAGCGGTGAACTCGCATCCGGCGTGGGTCCGTACTAGAAGTTGCCGGGATGAAAATAAAAAGGTTAGCCGCGGGTGCCCGGGTCTGAGCGCAGCGAAGGCCCGGCTCTTCAGCCTCTGGGCCACCGCTGCGCTATGGCCCAGGCACCCGGCCCACGACAAGCGTGGGCATGGCACCCGGCGTCCCGTCCCCATCCATCAAGTCTCCGTCAGAATCGCTTACTAGGCAAATGACATTTCATCACGATCGAGGCAACGTTTCCGCTCCGGGCCGAGAGTCGCCTGGGAGCAACCGACGTGATGCTTTCCGGCAACAAGGCCCTGCATTTCGACGTCCCGAAAAAGGGGCACGTCACGGCGTAATTCACGGGGCGACAACCTATTGGCGTCTTGCGTCGCGCAGCGGGCACCGACTGGCATCCGGTTTGCAGCGATGAGGTGGCATATCGACAAATGCGATTCGGCAGTCTCGTCAAAACCGTTTCAACCCGACCCCAATCCACCGGAACACGTCCATGAACACTTCGCATCCGGCTCTAAGTCTCGTTCAACTGATCCGCTCGGTGTGGGAGTACCCGTATCGTTGGGCCGTGCCCGCGGCAATCGTCGCGACCGCAGCGCTGGCTTTTGCCCTGGTTCGCCCCGCCACCTGGCAAGCCTCGCAAGCCCTGATCATCCGCAACGAAGCGACCAGCGGTCACGACGAGCCCGGCAGCTTCAACCACACCGACGAGATGAAAACGGTGCAGGAGACGATCCTCGAATTGGCCAAGAGCCGCGGCGTGCTTCGTGGTGCGTTGGTCGAGGTGGGTCCTCCGACCGACTACGCGAAGTCGCCCGAAACGTGGCCCTCCGAGCGCGACGTGGCCGACCTGCGCGAGGCCATCGCCCTGGAGCCGCCCAAGGGAGCCGAGTTCGGCATGACCGAGGTCTTCTACCTCACCGTCAAGGACCACGGTCGAGATCGGGCCGTGGCGCTGGCCGGCGCGCTGTGCGATCAGCTTGAAACCCGATTCCAGCAAATCCGCGACGCCAAGGCGCAGAGCATGATCGGCGAATTGACCAACGCGGTCCATCTGGCCCAAGTCGATCTCGACGAAGCGACCGCGAAACTGTCGGTCATCGAGAAGGAAGTCGGGTCCGACCTGGCCGAACTGCGGATTCTCAACGACGCGACCAACGGCGACAGCACGCTGCGGCGAACCGCCGGTGAGATCCGCACCGAGCTTCGCCAGTCCCGGGGCAACTATGCAACCAGCAAGGAACTTCTCACCCTGCTCCAGCAGGCCCAGCACGACCCGGGCCAACTGCTGGCCGCGCCGAACCAACTGCTCGAGTCGCAGCCGGCCCTGCGGCGCTTGAAGGACGGGCTGGTCGACGCCCAAATCCAGACAGCCCAACTCAAGGGCCGGATGTCGAATGCCCATCCGTTGGTCCAAGCCGCCCTTGAGTCGGAACAGGAAATCGGCCGCCACTTGCACCACGAACTGGCCATTGCCGCCGCCGGCGTGAAGGCCGACCTGCGCTTAAGCGGCGATCGAATCCGGTTGCTCGAAGAGCGATTGGCCGAAACCACCGGCCGGCTCGAGCGGCTCGCCGAGCTGCGTGCTCCGTATGCCAACCAGTTGGCGGTCACCACACACCGGACCCAACTACTGCAGCACGCCCAGCAGCAGCTTGCGCAAGCTCGCGCGTCCCAAGCCGGTGCCTCCGTCACCAGCTTGATCTCGCGGATCGACACGCCCGATGCGGGCACCAATCCGCTGGGCCCCGGACGCTCGATCATCGCGCTGGCCGGCATCGTCGGCGGCCTGTTTATCGGGTTGGGCGTCCTCTTGGTGACCGTGCCGACGACGACCACGGGCCAGCCGGACGACGCCGTGCATGCTTCCGAAGCGTCCACTTCGCGCCCGTCCAGGCCTTGTCCGCCGACCGATCCGGCGGCGCCGGTGCGGCTGCCGCGGGAACACGAAAGACGCGCACCGCAAACCGCGACCTTCCTCTCGCTCACCGCGGCATTGAAGAAACTCAATGGCCGTGCAGCGACGAAGGCATAATACTTATCCCAGAACCACTGGTCGAACGAAAGGGTGCCCGGGACAAAGCGCAGCGGTGTCCCGGAACGTCAGGGAGCTGGGCCAGCGCTGCGCTACGGCCCAGGTACCCTCAAAACCAAGAAGATCCGGTGCGTGTCAACACGCACCCTCCATCGCTTTGACCGACCATCCTCTCCAGGCTGTGACAGACCCATGATCCGACGTGCCACGGCGATCCCGCCTCGTCGTTCGACCCGTGAGACCTACCAGCTCGAGGTGGATGCCCGGGCTCTTCCACCCGTCGTAGAACTGCCCGATGTTTCGCTGGACAATCGACTCACCGGACTGCCCCTGGCGCCCGCAGCGCCGTTTCGGTTGCCGCGTCGGCGGGCGCGGATTCGTCCGCTGCGGCGGCGCCCCGTGTCGCTGGCCCAGCGCCACCTGGCTCGCGGCGAGCCGTTTGTCGTGCCCGAAGGACACCCGTCGAGGCTCTATCACATATCGAAACGGGCATTCGATCTGGCGGGAGCCACGCTGGTGCTTTGCCTCTTGGCGCCGATCCTGCTGGTCGTCTATCTTGCCTTGGTCGTGACCACCCGAGGCCGACCGTTCTTTTCCCAAATACGATTGGGCCAGCAGGGCAAGCCGTTTCGGATGTTCAAGTTTCGCACCATGACGCTCGATGCCGAAGCGCGCCGCGACGAGGTGGAAAACGAAAAGGACGGGCCGATCTTCAAGAACCAAAGTGATGCCCGAGTGACGCGGTTGGGCCGTCTTCTGCGAAGCACGAGCCTGGATGAAACACCTCAACTGCTCAACGTGCTGTCGGGCCACATGTCGCTGGTTGGACCGCGCCCACCGATCGGCGAGGAAGTCGCCGAGTACGAGCCGTGGCAACGGCGGCGGCTGGCGGTCAAGCCGGGTCTGACCTGTCTCTGGCAAGTCAGCGGCCGAAGCGAGATCGGATTCGAAAACTGGATGCGGATGGATCTCTGGTACGTGAGGCATCAGAGTTGGCTGACCGATCTTACGCTTTTGGTCCGCACCCCTTGGAGCGTGCTCTCGGGCCGCGGTGCGTATTAGAGGGCATTTCAAAACGGTCATCCTGAGCGAAGCGAAGGATCTCCCCTCCGCGAAAGCCGAGATTCTTCGCTGCGCTCAGAATGACAACAATCAGAGCACCGGTTTTGAAATGTCCTCTAGACTCACTCGCGAGAGTCGCTTGAGATTGGGTGCCACTGGCATTCTGCCAGTGCAATTGCGAGCAACGGCGACTCGACTGAGAGGGTAGCACCGATGATTCCGCGCGATAGGGCCTCCCATTGAAGGATGGTCGCAGCGCGGAATCGTCGGTGCCGCGCCAGCGGCAAGAGGTAGGGAACTGTCCCACAACCTGGCCTCTTGTGCCTTCGCCAGGGCTACGGCACACCGACGATTTTCCGAAAAGACCGACGGCGCAGGCAATGTCTCGGGGCGGAAAATCATCGGTGCCACCCAGCGGCACGTCATCTCGTTCCGGCTCTCGGAATCAACTCGTGCCCGAGGCTTGACTTCCTTCGCGGCAGACTCTATAAACCCGGTATCGCTTTTCCGGGTTCCAGGTCTCAAAAAGGGGAGATTGAGGTATGTTCCTAGCTCACAGAGCGGCAATCTGTTGGACACTGGTTGTGGTGATGGCCCTTGCGCCGTCGATCGTCTACGCCCAGCCGCCGGTGGCTACTGCCACGGCGAGCCCGACGGCGGGCAAAAAACTGGATGTCTCCTACGTCGTGCCCGAGGCGGCTTTCGGCGCGGTGGCGTTTCCTCGCCGCGTGTTGACCGCGCCGGAGATGTGGGTGATGCCGACCGAAGTCTTGTCGGCGTTGGGAAAGAAGGAGTTGGGGATCGATCCGCTGGATGTCGAACAGATTCTCGTGTTCGCCGACGCACCGCAGCGGGACGGGCCACCCGCGGCCGGAGCCGTCATTCGTTTCGCGCGGCCCTACCAAATCGAAACCATCTTGCCGAAACTCCAGCCCATGACCGAAGAGGCCAAAATCGAAGGCAAACCTTATCGTCGCGGAGTCAATCCGATGGTGCCGAGCATCTATATGCCCGACGATCGCACGTTGTTGGTGGCCACCGGCGGGATGCTCCAGAAGATGGTCGCCAATCGCAACAAGCCGGCGGAGGGTCGGATCCGTTCTCTGTTGGGTCGGCTGGGCCCGTCGAACGACTTCGTGGCCATCCTCCTGATGGAGCCGATTCGCCCGTTGCTCAATGAACAGCTTGCCCAGGCCCCGGTGCCGCCACCGTTTGCGGACGTGAAGAAGGTACCCGATCTGGTGGATCTCGTTGGAGTGAAGGCCAACCTGACGGGCCGGACGAGTGCCATGTTGAGCGTCACCGCCCGCGATGAAACGGCGGCCATCGAACTGGAAAAAATGATCGACCAGTGGTTCAAGCTTGCCGGGCAGATGATGGAAGCCAAAATGGCCCAGGACATGGCCAAGCGACCCGGAAGCGACGATCCGGTCCAGCAAGCGGGTATGCAATACATGAAGCGGGTCAGTCGGAGGATGCTCGAGATGCTCCGGCCGGTCCGCAAGGGCAACCGGCTGGTTCTGGCCAGTGACGCCCAGGGCTCGCAGACACAGGTCGCGACGGTCGGCATTCTGATCGCCCTCTTGCTTCCGGCGGTTCAGGCCGCCCGCGAGGCCGCCCGGCGGGCCCAGTCGGCCAATAACATGAAACAACTCGCCATCTCCCTTTTCAACTATGAGAGTGCTCACGGCAAATTCCCCGCTCGGGCCGTTTTCGATGCCAAGGGCAAGCCGCTGCTGAGTTGGCGGGTCCAGATGCTCCCCTATCTGGAGCAGAGCGACCTTTATGAGCAGTTCCGTCTCGACGAGCCCTGGGACAGCCCGCATAACAAGAAGCTCATTGCCCGGATGCCCAGTGTCTTTCGCAATCCCAGCAGCAAGACCCCGCCGAATACGACCACGTATTTGGTGCCCGTCGGCCCGGGTACGCTATTCGAAGGAAAGAAGGGACGAACGCACCGCGCGATCCGCGACGGCACTGCACATACGATCATGCTGGTCGAAGCGAATGACGACCAGGCGGTCGTCTGGACCAAGCCGGACGATTGGCAGTACAACCCCGAGAAACCGCTGGTCGGGCTGGGCAGCGCGCACCCACGTTTGTTCAACGCCCTGTTCTGCGACGGCAGTGTTCATGGGATTGCCGCGGACATCGACGCGCAGATCTGGAAGGCGTTGCTGACGATTTCCGGCGGCGAGATTGCGCGTTAGGACTTCTGAGAAGCAGGTCAGGCTGTCACACCTTTTGTGCCGGGTTGACCGTTTAGCGGGGCCGCTTGCGGCCCGTTGCCACGACGGTGTTTTCGCGCAGAATCAACGGTGGGCAAGCCCGCCCGCTAAACGGTCGGCTCCACCATTTAAGAAACGTAGAGTGGGGCGGGAACCGCCCCACCGAGATCGACCTATGACCGACGAGCATCCTTCCATCCAAGCCTTGCGTGCGGCCGTGGCCGTCTCGCCGGAGAACGTGCCGTTGCGCGAGCACCTGGCCGAAACGCTGCTGCAGCACGGCCGGGCGGAAGAGGCCGAGAAGGAGTACCGCGAGGCGTTGGCCCGGGCTCCGCGCAATGCGAGCCTGAAGGTGGGCCTGGCCCGGGCGTTCGCCCAGCAGGGCAAGGACTCGCACGCGATGGTCATTCTCGAAGAACTGGTCAAGTCGTCCGACACGCCGCCGGCGGCCTTCCTGTTGCATGCAAGACTGTTGTTCCGCGGCGGCGACGTGGGCTTCGCGGTGACCGAGTACAAGGCCGCGGTCGAAGCCGACACCTCGCTGCGGGACCGCGATTTCGAAGAGACGCTGGGCATCGGCGCCGACGAGCTGGAATCGGAAATCGTC